>PVBE012227902.1_pt1 | contig 12325 bp, 11 predicted proteins | sample 1631181 | NCBI WGS metagenome assembly PVBE01 (sample SAMN08397723, study PRJNA350692) | Marine metagenome, whole genome shotgun sequencing project. | isolation source: water | place: Pacific Ocean | collected 2012-04 | reverse complement strand
GCCAAGGCCGACGGCCACGTTACACGCGATGAGATCGAGGCCTTCAAGCAGGTGTTCCATATTCCGCCCGATGAGCAGAAGAACGTCGCCCGTCTGTTTGATCAGGCGCGCAAGGATTCCACCGGATTCGAGCCCTACGCGAAACAGGTGGCACGCATGTTCCGTGACAACCCCACGGTGCTGGAGGAACTGCTGGCCGGGCTGTTCCATATCGCGCGCGCTGACGGCGTGGCCCATCCCGCGGAAATCGACTACCTGCACCAGATCGCCGAAATCTTTGCCATCGACAACGCCACCTTCGACCGAATCCGGGCCGCGCATCTGGGTGCCGACAAGGCCGACCCCTATGCCATCCTGGGTATCGGCACCGATGCAACCGATGACGAAGTGCGCAGCACATGGCGCCGGCTGACGCAGGAACATCATCCCGACCGCCTCATGGCCCAGGGCATGCCACAGGATTTCATCGATGTCGCTACCGAGGAAATGGCGACCATCAATGCCGCCTATGACACCATCGCCAGCCAGCGCGGCATGAAGTAGACCCTGAAAGTATGATCTGCTCACGCTGAAACACCATGATGTTTACCGACACCCCTTCGCCTAATTTTGGGCAGCGCCCGGCCAATGCCGACATTTACATGCTGATCCTGCATTACACCGGCATGGCAAGCGCCGAGGCGGCTCTTACCCGCATGTGCGATCCCAAAGCCCAGGCCAGCGCCCATTACATGATCGACGAGGACGGCGCCATTTCCGCCCTGGTCGACGAACGGCACCGCGCCTGGCATGCGGGCAAGAGCTACTGGCAGGGAAGAAGCGACATCAACGACCATTCCATCGGCATCGAGCTGGTCAATCCGGGGCACGAATTCGGCTACCGCCCGTTCACCGACCCGCAGATGTCGGCACTGCTGGCACTGGCCGAAGATATCATCGCCCGCCATCCCATCGCCGCCTGTAACGTGCTGGGCCATTCCGATATCGCGCCCCAGCGAAAGCAGGATCCTGGTGAGCTGTTTGACTGGCGGCTGCTGGCGGGCGCCGGAATCGGCCTGTGGCCAGATAGCGATCAGGAGCTGCCGAACGATAGCGTGATCGACGGCGCGCACCGTGCCGACGCCATCATCCGGCTCGGCCGGATCGGCTATGAGCTGGGCCCCGGCCCGGACAACCCGATCACCGTTGCCGCGATCACCGCCTTTCAGCGCCATTACCGCCAGAGCCGGCCGGACGGCATACTGGATGCGGAAACCGTGGCGCTGATCCGTGGGCTTTCACGGTTGGTGGATTAGGGTTCTTCTGCGTCTATTTGCCGGGTTTGACCCTGATGAAGAATTCGGCCTTGCCCGAATTGTCGTTGACGATGAACACCACCGGCACCTTCACCGTGTCGCCGCATACCGCGACCGACCACAGCTCCTCCCACCTTTTGGGAAACTCACGCCCCGCCGATTGAGCCCTGCGCGGGTACGTCACCCGGCTGTTGATCACGCGCCCTTCCTTCCAGGTCGCGTTCCCCAGTCCGGTCACGGCCGACGTGGCGATCGCGCTCTTGATCACATCGTCCATCAGCGACAGGCTCTTCCAGGTCAACGTGTCACCGGGTACCAGCGGTATCAGTTTCGGCGCCCGCCCGGGCTGGGCCATCAGGGCAAGATTAAAAATGCGCGAATTTCCGCAGCGCGACCCCTTCAGGCGGACGGTCCACAGGCCCTTGCTCGGATAGCGGCTGTCGTGAGGGAACTCGATGGTGCGGTGGATGCCCATCATCAGCGGGCTCACATGCGGTTTGGCCCGGCATGATGCGCCCAGCCGGTTATCGATAAGCGCCACCATGGAGGACATCGCGGCCCATACGCCGGGGCTCTCCATGAAAGTGAAAATCCGTGTGCCGGGCTGGAATTCGCGGGCGTTGCGCGTGAATTCCGGCTTGTTGCCGAAATCGGCGCCGCCGGCCGCCGGGGCCGGGGCCTTGCCTTCTTGTATTGCGGTGGCGGACACGGAACCGTCGGCGTCGCCCCAGGCCACTCCCGCGAGGAGCAGGAACACGAAAAATCCGATCCGCCGGACCGGGTCCCTGCCCCTGCCCATACGGTTCCCCCGATTCACCATCTTCATGCCGCCTGCCTCCCCCAGCCGCCGTTTCCGGTCTTTGGATTAATCTAAATCATGTCATTGTTTTTACAATATATATCAATATGTTAACCATATTATATCCAATTGCGCGCCGGGTATTTCTTGACGCCGGACGCCGCGCCCGCCACATAGGGGGTGCCAGACGGCCGGATGGCTGCCTTTCGTGCCCCACTTTGTGGCCGGCGCGGGGGGAGGAAAGTCCGGGCTCCACGGGAACACGGTGTCGGGTAACACCCGGCGGGGGCGACCCCAGGGAAAGTGCCACAGAAAGCAAACCGCCCGGCTGAGCCTTTCGGGGCGAAGACGGGTAAGGGTGAAAGGGTGCGGTAAGAGCGCACCGCGTCGCCGGTAACGGCGATGGCAGGGCAAACCCCACCGGGAGCAAGACCAAATAGGGGCGGCACCGGGGCGCAAGTCCCGAGGCGGGTTTCCGCGCCGCCGCCCGGGTAGGTCGCGCGAGGCGTCCGGTAACGGACGTCCCAGATGAATGGCCATCCCCCGCTTGCGGGGACAGAACCCGGCTTACAGGCCGTCTGGCTTTTTCCCTTGCCTGGACATGAACCACTTTTGTCCGGTTTAGAATTTCCAGCCGGTTAGCTTCGGAACTCGATACATCAGTCCCCCTCGTCATGCCCAGACGTGATCCGGGCATCCATTTTTTAAGGTGGATTGCCTGGTCAAGCCCGGCAATGACGAAGGGGAGGGAGTAGTAATCGAGAACAGACCCTAACGGCCCGGCTTTGACTTGCCTGCAGGTTGAAACCGCAAGAAGAACATAAGTGGAACAAAGTTTCGCCACATTGCCCTGTGAGACGTTGGGCCGTGGGTATTCTGTCGAACACTTGCTCCCGGTCTTCGAAGGCCGGACCGAGGATTGGATTTTTTCCTGAATTTGCCGAGTATTAACCTTCTTTTTACTGTTCTAATCTATTGACTACCATGATATCCCATGATATCCCATTTAATCCCATATTCGATCCATTCTCGAGGTCGATCAAGGGGGTGTGAACTTTGGGGGTTCATGGGCTGGCATTCACCAGCGAAGTGGGGGTCACGTGACGTCATTCCTGTCCACATTCGTGAATAAAGTCGACCGCAAGGGCCGGGTCTCGGTCCCGGCGCCTTTCCGCGCCCAACTGGCCGGCCAGGGCTTTCACGGCATCATAGCCTACCCGTCCTTCACCGATCCCGCTATCGACGCCATCGGGCGCAACTTGCTGGAGCAGATGAACAAGCGCCGCTTCGACCGCACCCTCGATGACGGCGATTTCGAAGCGGTGCTGGCCGGCGGCGGCGGCGAAATGGTCGAAACCGTCATGGCGCTGGCTGCCGAACTGCCGTTCGACGGCGAGGGCCGCATCGTGCTGCCGCCCAAACTGGCCGAACCGGCAGGCATTACCGAACAGGCCGCCTTCGTCGGGCGCGGATCGCGATTCCAGATATGGGCGCCGGATGCCTTCGAACGGCACCAGTCGGCGGCGGTCGAGCGGGTCAAGGCTCGGCTCAGTGAACGCGGCGGCTCCGGCGGTTCCGGAGAAAACCGGTGAACGGGCCCGCCGGCCCCAATATTCCCACTGCCGGCGGCACAGCCATCGGTACCCACAAACCGGTCATGGCCGATCAGGTGATCGCCGCACTTTCGCCGCGCGACGGCGCGACCTATGTGGACGGCACCTTCGGCGCGGGCGGCTATAGCGGCGCCATCCTTGATGCCGCCGATTGCTGGGTGTGGGCGATCGACCGTGACCCACGGGCGGTGGCGGGTGCCGAGGCGCTGATCAGCCGCTATGCCGACAGGCTCAAGGTGATCGAAGGATGCTTCGGCGACATGGAACGCCTACTTGGCGACCAAGGCGTCGGCCCGGTGGACGGCATCGCCTTCGATCTCGGCGTGTCGTCGATGCAGCTTGACGATGGGGCACGCGGATTTTCGTTTCGCCATGACGGGCTGCTCGATATGCGCATGGGATGCAACGGGCCAAGTGCCGCCGATGTGGTCAACACCATGGACGAGGAACCACTGGCCGATTTGATTCACCGGTTCGGCGAGGAACGGCGCGCGCGCCGCATCGCCCACGCCATCGTCAAGGCCCGCAGCGAAGCCCCTATCACCCGCACCGGCCGGCTTGCCGATATCGTGCGCGGCGCCCAGCCGGCGCCACGCCGGAACAAGGGCGGCAAAGTGATCGACCCCGCCACCCGCACCTTCCAGGCGCTGCGCATCTACGTCAACGATGAGCTGGGCGAGCTGGGCCACGGCCTGTCTGCCGCGGAAGCGCTGCTGGCGCCGGGCGGCAGGCTGGCGGTGGTGAGTTTCCATTCCCTGGAAGACCGCGAGGTAAAGAATTTTCTGCAAAGCCGCACGGGCCGGACCGCCCGTGCGTCACGCCACCTGCCCGAGACAAGTGCGGCGAGGCTGGCGGCGACTTTCATCCTGCTGTCGCGCGGCGTGATAAAGCCGGCAGCGGAAGAGGTCGCCGCCAACCCGCGCGCCCGTTCGGCCCGGCTGCGCGCCGCCGAACGCACATCCGAACCGATAGGGGCCGGGCAATGATGAAACCGGCCACATTGTTCTGGACGGTACTGGCGGTATGCGCCGGCATCGCTCTGTTCATCATGAAGTACGAGGTCGGCGCGCTGGAGGAACAGCTTGGTGCGCTGAACCATGACATCGCCGGCAACCAGCAGGCGGTCCACGTACTGAAAGCTGAATGGAGCTATCTGAACCGGCCCGCAAGGCTGGAGGATCTGGGTAGCCGGCTGCTCAAGCTGAAGCCCCTGGACGGTTCCCAGACCGGAACCATCGACGATATCCCCATGCGTCCGGAAGGTGCGGGGCGGCCCGGTGCCGCCCGCCCCGCTTCCGTGCAAACCGCCCCCCCGGCGGCCGATCATACTTCCCCCCACTTTGCCCGATTGAGACAGGCAAAATGATCGGCCGCCACCCCCTCTTCAAAACCCGCCTCCGGCTCGACGGCCCGATTCCGCCCGCTATCGAGGTCAGCCGGACCCGGCTGGTGGTGGCCGGCGTCATGTTCGCCGCCGCCTTCTCAGTGATCGGTCTCAGGCTGGTCGATCTCACCCTGCTGGAACAGGGCATGGCGCCATACAAGAAACACCGCGCCGAAACCGCCGGCGCGGTAATGGCGCGCGCCGACATGACCGACCGTAACGGGGTGTTGCTGGCAACCGGACTGGCCACTGCATCCCTTTTTGCCGACCCGCGAGTTATTCCCGACCCGGCAAAGGCGGCGGCAAAACTGGTCCGTATTCTTCCTGACCTGAAAGAAGCCACCGTTGCGGCCCGGTTGGAATCGGACCGCAGCTTCATCTGGCTGCACCGACACCTGACCCCGCGTCAGCAATACAAGGTAAACCGGCTCGGCATTCCGGGGCTTGATTTCCGGCGCGAGGAACGCCGCGTCTATCCGATCGGCAGCCTGGCGGCCCACGTGCTTGGCACCACCGATATCGACAACCGGGGCCTGACCGGTATTGAACGCCAGTTCGACGCCGAACTGAGACGCCGCGGCAGTGCGCTGCAACTTTCCATAGACAGCCGTGTGCAGCACGTCATGGAGCAGGAACTGAAGCGCGTCATGCGCCGTTTCCGCGCCATCGGCGCCGCCGGCGTGGTCCAGGACGTCACCACTGGTGAGGTGGTGGCCATGGTATCGCTGCCCACCTTCGATCCCAACGCGACCGGCGCGGTTCCCACCGAAGCCCAGTTCAACCGCGCCACGCTGGGGGTCTATGAGATGGGCTCCACCTTCAAGATATTCACAATCGCCATGGCGCTGGAATCGGGGCGAATCACGTTGCAGAGCGGCTACGACGCCAGCAAGCCGATCCGGATTTCACGTTTCGTCATCCGCGATTACCACGGCAAGAAGCGCTGGTTGTCGATACCGGAAATCTTCATCTACTCGTCCAATATCGGCGCCGCGAAGATGGCGATGGATATCGGCATCACGCGCCAGCGCGGCTTCCTGGCGCGGCTCGGGATGCTGCGCCCGGCGGGCATCGAACTGCCCGAGGTCGGAATGCCAATACTTCCGGGGCGCTGGCGCGAAGTCAACGCCATGACGATTTCCTACGGTCATGGGCTGGCGGTCAGCCCGGTCCAGTTGGTCAGTGGTGTTTCCGCCATGGTCAATGGCGGCATTTTCTATCAGCCGACCCTGCTCAAGGTGCCGGATGGCCGCTTGCCCGCGGGCAAGCGCGTCATATCGGCGCGCACGTCTGAACGCATGCGGCGCCTGATGCGCCTTGTCGTCACCGACGGCACAGGGTCAAAGGCCACCGCACCGGGCTTTCTTGTCGGCGGCAAGACCGGCACCGCGGAAAAGGTATCCGGCAGGAAATACAAGTCCAAGGCGCTGATATCGTCCTTCGTCGGCGCGTTCCCCATGCACAGCCCGCGCTACGTGGTGTTCGCCATCGTTGACGAGCCCACCGGCAACCGCAGTACTAAAGGTTACGCCACCGGCGGCTGGGTTGCGGCACCGGTGGTCTCGAAGGTGATCGCGCGGATCGGTCCCGTGCTGGGCATCAAGCAGATCGATCCGGCATCGCCTGAAATCGAACGTCAGATGAAAGTAGGGATCGCCACCGAGCGATCCGGGAAGCGCCGCCTTGCGTCTTTCTGAACTGATAGCCGCCCAGGCGTCCCCGGCTGTTCAGTCAGTGGATCCGGAAATTGCCGGGCTGACCGCCGATTCCCGTGCCGTCGCCCCGGGTTATCTGTTCGCCGCCCTGCCCGGCAGCCGGGAAGACGGCCGTGACTTCATCACCGATGCGCTGGCCCGCGGCGCCGCCGCGGTGCTGGCACCGGCCGGCACCACCCTGCCGCCCACAAGCTCCGATGGCAACACCATCCCGCTAATCACCGAGGATGACCCGCGCCGCAGTTTCGCCCTGCTGGCGGCGCGTTTCTTCGGAGCCCAGCCCGCTACCGCCGCCGCCGTCACCGGCACCAACGGCAAGACCTCGGTGGTCTGGTTCACCCGCCAGATCTGGTCGGCGCTGGGACACCGTGCCGCGTCGCTGGGCACGTTGGGTCTCGACGCGGACGATTTGCCAGATGACGGTGACAAGGGGGCGCTGACCACAGCCGATCCGGTAACGCTGCACCGCCGCATGGCCGCCCTTGCCGACGCCGGCATCGACCATTTGGCACTGGAAGCTTCCAGTCATGGGCTGGAACAGGCGCGGCTCGACGGCGTCAGGTTCAGCGCCAGCGCCTTCACCAATATCTCGCGCGATCATCTGAATTATCACGGCACCATGGACGCCTACCGGGCCGCTAAGCTGCGCCTGTTCGAAGCGTTGCTGCCGGAAGACGCGACCGCGGTGCTGAACGCCGATGCCGACAACTTCGATGTCTTCCGCGATGCCGCCAAGGCGGGCGGGCGGCGCATCATCACCTTCGGCCGGGGCGATGCTGACATCCGTTTGCTGGACCTGATCGCGCAGGCAGGTGGGCAGCAGATGGAAATCGACCTGTTCGGCCGGCGACACACCGTGCTGCTCGGTCTGCCCGGTGAATTTCAGGCATCCAACGTGCTGTGCGCCCTCGGCCTGGTGATCGCCTGCGGCGACAATGCCGACAAGGCGCTGGCCGCGCTGGCCAGTTTGGAAGGCGTACCGGGCCGGGTCCAACTGGTGGCGCGGCGGGCCAACGGCGCCCCGGTCTATGTCGATTACGCCCATACCCCCGATGCCCTGTCGCACGTCCTGTCCGCGCTCAGGCCGCACACTGAAAAACGTCTGGTCGTGGCGTTCGGCTGCGGCGGCGACCGCGACCGGGGCAAGCGGCCCGAGATGGGAAGCATCGCCGCCCGGCTGGCCGATACCGTCATCGTGACCGACGACAATCCACGCGGCGAAGATGCCGCCGCCATTCGCCGGAAAATTCTCGCCACCTGCCCCGATGCCACCGAGATCGGCGACCGTGCCGAGGCCATCCACGGCGCTGCCGCCGCCCTTGAGGCCGGCGATGTCCTGGTGATCGCGGGCAAGGGGCATGAACAGGGCCAGATCGTAGGCCCCAACGTGCTGCCGTTCGACGATGCCGAGGTCGCCCGTGCCGCGGTCGCCGCGATTGATGGGCAGAGGACGTGAACATGGCCGCATTGTGGACCGCCCATGACGCCGCCACCGCCACTGGCGGCACCGCCGCCACCGACTGGCTGGCCTCGGGCGTAGCCATCGACAGCCGTACCGTCGCCGCCGACGATCTGTTCGTGGCGCTAAAGGGGCCGAACTTCGACGGCCATGATTTCGTCGCGCAAGGTCTGGGAGCCGGCGCCGCCGCCGCGCTGGTAAGCCGCACCCCGGACGATCTGCCGAGCGGCGCACCGTTGCTGGTGGTCGCCGACACCATGATTGCGCTGGAGGCGCTGGGCCGGGCGGCACGGTCGCGTAGTCAGGCCCGCATCTGCGCCATTACCGGCAGTGTGGGTAAGACCGGCACCAAGGAGGCGCTGCGCCTGGTGCTGTCCGAACAGGCGACGACGGCGGCCAACTTGGGCAGCCTCAACAACCATTGGGGCGTACCGTTGTCGCTGGCCCGCATGGCATCCGACACCACCTTCGGCGTGTTCGAGGTCGGCATGAACCACCCCGGCGAAATCATCCCGCTGACCGGGATGATCCGCCCCCATGTCGCCATCATTACCGCCATCGAAGCGGCACACACAGAATTCTTCTCCTCGATCGAGGAAATCGCCGACGCCAAGGCGGAAATCTTCCTTGGGCTGGAGCCCGGCGGCTGCGCGGTGCTGAACCGCGACAACGTTCAGTTCGGACGCCTGAAAGATGCCACCGCCGCTGCCGGGATCGAAAACATCATCGGCTTCGGCGCACACCGGGACGCCGAAGCCCGGCTCATCGATTTTGAGGCCACTGCCGATTCAAGCCGGGTCGAAGCCGATATTTGCGGCACAACCGTCGCCTACCGGATCGGTGCGCCGGGCCGCCACCTGGTGCTTAACAGCCTGGCCGTACTGGCCGCCGTTTACGCACTGGGTGCCGATGTCGAACGCGCCGCCACTCAGCTTACCGGCTACCTGGTGCCGCAAGGGCGCGGCAGGCAACACCGTGTTGCGCTTGGCGGTGACGGCTTCACCGTGATCGACGAAAGCTACAACGCCAGCCCGGCATCGATGCAGGCCGCCGCCGAAACACTGGGCAACATGCACCCAGAACCGGGCGGGCGGCGCATCGCCGTGCTGGGCGACATGCGCGAACTGGGCGCATCGTCGGCCAACATGCACTCCGCACTGGCACAGGTGCTTGACGCCAACGGCATCGACATCGTGTTCACCGCCGGTTCCGAAATGACCCACCTGGACCGGGCGCTGCCTGTCCGAATGCAGGGTGGACACGCCGACAGCGCGGCCGAATTGGCGCCGATGGTCGCCACAATGGTCAAGGTTGGCGATATCGTCACCGTCAAGGGTTCCGCTGCCAGCGCCATGAATACCGTGGTCGAAACACTGCTTGCCCTGGGACCGGACCTGAGTAGCGCCGGGACATCCCGGATGGCCGGGGCATAGGAAGGACACCGGATGCTTTACAACCTGCTGTTCCCGCTGTCCGATCAGATCGGTTTCTTCAACCTGTTCCGCTACATCACCTTCCGTACCGGCGGCGCGGTGGTGACCGCATTGGTCATCAGTTTTATTCTGGGTCCGCCGCTGATCCGCTGGCTGCGCACGCGCCAGGGCGCCGGCCAGCCGATCCGCGACGACGGCCCCGAAGGCCATATCCTGGCCAAGAAGGGAACGCCGACCATGGGCGGTTTCTTGATACTGATCGCGCTGGCCGTGGCGACCCTGCTGTGGGCCGATCTAACCAATCGCTTTGTGTGGGCGGTGCTGCTGGTCACGCTCGGTTTCGGTGCCATCGGCTTTGTCGATGACTACATCAAGCTGGCAAGGCGCTCGCCCGACGGGATGTCCGGCAAACTCAAGATGGGGCTCGAAATCGTCATCGCGCTAGCCGCCGCTATCTGGATCGTGGAAATCGGCCGCGCCCCCATCGCCACCTCGCTGACCATCCCGTTCCTGAAGAACGTCCTAGTAGAGATGGGCTGGTTCTTCATACCGTTCGCTGCGCTGGTCATGGTGGGGGCATCGAACGCGGTCAACCTGACCGATGGGCTGGACGGGCTGGCCATCGTGCCGGTGATGATCGTCGTCGGTTGCTTCGCGCTGATCGCCTATCTGGCCGGCAACGCGGTATTCGCATCCTATCTTCAAATTCACGGTATACCCGGCGCCGGCGAGTTGGTGGTGTTCTGCGGCGCCCTGGTCGGCGCCAGCCTGGGTTTCCTGTGGTTCAACGCGCCGCCCGCCATGGTGTTCATGGGCGACACTGGTTCGCTGTCTGTCGGTGGCGCGTTAGGCGCCATCAGCGTCATCACCAAGCACGAGTTGGTACTCGCCATCATCGGCGGGCTGTTCGTGCTGGAAACCGTTTCGGTCATCGTTCAGGTCGCTTCCTTCAAGTTAACCGGCAAGCGCGTTTTCCGCATGGCGCCGCTGCACCACCATTACGAACAAAAGGGCTGGGCCGAACAGACCATTGTCATCCGGTTCTGGATCATCGCCATGATTCTGGCGCTGGCCGGCCTGTCCACGCTCAAGCTCAGATGAGGATTGCCGCGTGATCGACATCGCCACCCGCAAAGGACAGAAAATGGCCGTGTTCGGCCTGGGCGCATCGGGCCGTGCCGCGGCTCGGGCGCTGGCCACATCGGGTGCCGATGTCTGTGCGTGGGACGATGACGCGGCGGCGCGCGACCGCGCCGGCACGGAAGGCGTCGCACTGGCCGATCTCTACGACCACGATTTTGCAGCCTTCGACGCGCTGGTACTGGCGCCGGGTATTCCGCTGACCTACAACCCGCACGATATGGCCAGACGCGCCCGCGACGCCGGGTGCCCGATCATCGGCGATGTAGAACTGCTGGCCGAGGCCTGCCCGGCAACCGACATTGTGGCCGTCACCGGCACCAACGGCAAGTCGACCACCACCGCGCTGATCGGACATATCCTGGGGGCTGGGGGCCACAAGGTGCAGGTGGGCGGCAATCTGGGCCCGCCGGTGCTGGAATTCGACCCGCCCGGCAACGGCGACATGCTTGTGCTGGAACTGTCGTCCTACCAACTCGACCTCACCCGTGCCGCCACCTTCGAAATCGCAGTGCTGATCAATATCAGCCCCGATCACCTGGACCGTCACGAAACCATGGAAAGTTATTTCGGCGCCAAGCGCTGCGTCTTCCGTGACAGGCACGGCGGCGGCCAGACGGCAATCATCGGAATCGACGACGAATACGGCCGCATGCTGCACAAGGAGCTTGTCCGGCGTGGCGACTGGCAGGTGATTCAGATCTCTTCGGGAACCAGGCTTGATGACGGCATCTATGCGCTGGACGGCATATTGTTCGACGCCACCGGAAACCGCGGCGGACGGGAAATCTGCGCCCTTGGCAGCATCAAAACCCTGCCCGGCGCACATAACTGGCAGAACGCCGCTACCGCATTCGCCGCCTGCCGCGCCACAGGCATGGCAGACAGCGCCATCGCCACCGGCATGGCCGGGTTCCCCGGCCTGCCCCACCGCCAGGAACCGATCGCCACCATTGGCGGCGTTCACTACATCAACGACAGCAAGGCAACCAACGCCGAAGCCGCCGCACGGGCGCTGGCCTGTTACGACAATATTTTTTGGATCGCCGGCGGGCGGGCCAAGCAGGACGGGCTGGGCCCGGTGATCGAACATGCTGGGCGTATCCGCCATGCCTACCTGATCGGCGAATGCGCCGGCGGGTTCGTTGCCGCGCTGGGAAGCCGGGTGCCCTGTACCCAAGCCGGCGACCTGGCTAGCGCCTTCGCCGCCGCCCATGAAGCCGCCCGCAAGGACGGCGAAAGGGACGCCGTGGTGCTGCTGTCGCCGGCCGCGGCATCATTCGATCAATGGCCGAATTTTGAGGCCAGGGGCGATGCATTCCGCGCTCTTGTGGGGGCGGCGAAAAGCGGGGAGGTCGGGTCATGACGGCATTCCACCGCGGCGATCCTTCGTTGCTGGGCAAATGGTGGTGGAACGTGGACCGCTGGTCGTTCGCCGCGGTAACGGTATTGATCGTGTTCGGCGTAATGTTGACCCTTGCCGCCGG
>PVBE012572828.1_pt1 | contig 12328 bp, 8 predicted proteins | sample 1631181 | NCBI WGS metagenome assembly PVBE01 (sample SAMN08397723, study PRJNA350692) | Marine metagenome, whole genome shotgun sequencing project. | isolation source: water | place: Pacific Ocean | collected 2012-04 | reverse complement strand
CTCGCAGTTGCGTTTCACGTCGCTCGGCGAAAGCAGCTTCCGCTCCGAGTCCCTGCCCGATGGGTCCCCGATCATCCCGGTCGCTCCGCCCACGAGCACGATCGGGCGATGACCCGCCCGCTGGACATGCGCCAGCAGCATCACCGGGATCAGGTTGCCGAGGTGCAGACTCGTCGCCGTCGGATCGAACCCGCAATAGAGCGTCACCGGCCCATCGTCGAACGCCGCGGCCAACGCCTCGTCGTTCGATACCTGTTCGATCAGTCCCCGCTCCCGAAGCTCCGCAACCAGCGCTGCACCCTTGCCCATCGTCGTTCCTCGATGCTCTGTTGTCGTTCGTCGATCAATCGGAGCGGCGTCGCAGCTCCCTCGGGCTCGCCGGGGCGGTGCCCCCAACCGGCAGGTCCAGACCCGCGGGTACCGCTACCGAACCGTCCAACCGCCCTGCGCCGAGTCGTCGACCAGGACGAGCTGCAGACCGGTGTCGTCGTCCGCGCTCGTGGCCAGCAGCATGCCCTCGCTCACGCCGAAGCGCATCTTGCGGGGTTTCAGGTTCGCGACCACGATCACGCGCTTTCCGACCAGCACCGACGGGTCGGGGTACGCCTGCGCGACGCCGGCGAAGATGTTCTTCTGCTGGCCGCAATGCACTGTCAGGCGGAGCAACTTGTCGGCCTTCTCGACCTTCTCAGCCTCCAGCACCAGGCCCACCCGCAGGTCGACCTTGGCGAACTCGTCGAACGTGATCTCGTCGCCGAACGAGTCGACCGTGATGCACCCTTCGGGCACCTGGCTCACCTTCGAGGCCTCGACCACGGCTTGTACCGCGTTCGCGTCGAGCCGCCCGAGCAACGTGCCGGGATCATCGACCCGCGCCGGTCGGAAGTCGGCGCTGGCGTGCTCCCAACCGATCGACTCCAGGCCGACACAGGCCGCAAAGCGCTCCGCGAGACGCGGCGTGACCGGAACGAGGCTCGCGATCAATGCGCACGCGCCGTGCAACGCCACCGCGCAGATCTCCCGCGCACGGTCGGGATCGTCCTTGATCACCGCCCACGGCTCCGCCTCCTGGAAGAAGAGGTTCACCGCGTCGCCGGCCTCGGCGACCGAACGAATGGCGCTGCGGAACTCCCACGCCTCGTAGGCCGTCTTTGCCGCCTCGACCTTCTCGGCGAGTGTCGCGACCACCGGCCACGCCGCCGCGTCGAAGCCGCCGGCCTCGCCGTCGAAGCGCTTGGCGATGAACTTCGTGACCCGGCTGCACAGGTTGACGACGTTGTTGACCAGGTCCGCGTTCACCCGCGCGACGAAGTCTTCGAGGCTCAGGTCGAGGTCGTCGACCCCGGCGCTCAGCTTCGCCGCGTAGTAGAAGCGCAGGTACTCGGGGTCGAGATGGTCGAGATACGTCGCGGCGTTGATGAACGTGCCGCGCGACTTCGACATCTTCTCCCGGTTCACCGTGAGCATGCCGTGCACGTGCACGAGCTCCGGCGTCTTGAGCCCGGCGGCCTGGAGCATCGCCGGCCAGAAGAGCGTGTGGAAGTAGATGATGTCCTTGCCGATCACGTGGATGACCCGCGCGTCGCCGTCTGCACCCCACCAGTCGAGCCAGTCGTGACCGTTCTGGTCGGCCCAGTTCTTCGTCGATGCGATGTAGCCGATCGGGGCGTCCAGCCAGACGTAGAAATACTTGCCGGGCTCGCCCGGGATCTCGAAGCCGAAATACGGCGCGTCGCGGCTGATGCACCAGTCTCGGAGCCCGCTCTTCGACTCGTCATCACCGGCGAGCCAACCATCGACGAACTTCCGGACCGCCGACTGCGGCACCCCGTCTGCGACCCAACCGACGAGGAAGTCGTGGAAGTCGCTGAGGCGCACGTAGAGGTTCTCCGTCTCGCGGAGCACCGGGGGTTGCCCGCTGACCACGTCGTAGGGGTCGATCAGGTCCGTCGGATCGTACGTCGTGTTGCAGCGCTCGCAGACATCGCCGTACTGGTCCGTGGCGCCGCACTTCGGGTTCGGGCACGTGCCCTTGATCATACGGTCATTGAGGTACCGCCCCAGCGACTCCGAGTACATCTGGGTCGTGGTCTTGCGCACCACGTGCCCACCCTCGACCAGCTTCTCGTAGAAGAACGCCGAAAGCTCCCGGTTCTCGGACGAGTGGGTCGAGTAGTAGTGATCGAACTCCACCCCGAAGGCCGCGAAGTCTCGCGTGTGCTCCTCCCAGATGCCGGCGATCAGCTCCTCGGGCGTCATCCCCTCGCGCTCCGCACGCAACTCGATGGCCGTTCCGTGCGTGTCGTCCGCGCACATGTACCGGATGTCGCTCCCGATCGACCGATGGTAGCGGGCGAAGATGTCGGTCTGGATGTACTCGACCAGGTGGCCGAGGTGGATCGAACCGTTCGCGTACGGAAGCGCGGAGGTGAGCAAGATGCGGGACATGGGGGTCGCCTCGGGTCGTTGGGGGCCCGGTGGACCGTCAGGGGACCACCGAGGCCGACCGGGATCCGATGGCTGACCCCGCGCCCGCGGTCAACACCTTTCGCCGCCCGCGACGGCGCCTGGGTCCGTCACGCTCCCGTCCAACCGAGCTGGCCCAAGGCCTCGTAGACGCCGATCGCGACGCTGTTCGACAGGTTCAGGCTACGCACCGCGTCCGTGATCGGAATTCGGACCGCCCGATCCGCCCACCGCGCGATGAAGTCCCCCGGCAGACCCCGACTCTCCCTCCCGTACACGAGCACGTCGCCACGGACATATCGCGCGTCGCGGTTGAACCGTTCGGTTTTCGTCGTGAACACGTGCGTGCGCTCGCGCGGCAGGAGTGGCTCCAACGACGCGAGCGAAGGGTGGACCGACAGGCGGACGTTCGGCCAATAGTCGAGGCCCGCCCGCTTCAGGTGGCGGTCGTCGAGCTCGTAGCCGAGCGGCTCGACCAGGTGAAGCCAGACACCCGACCCGGCACAGAGGCGCGCGACGTTGCCGGTGTTTTGCGGGATCTCGGGCTCGACCAGGACGACGTGGAGCAGCCGATCGCCAGCGGAGTCGAGCGAGAAATCTGGCGGGCTGAGGATGATCTGGCGTTCGGTCATGCGTTTCGTCGGGAGTCGCGGCTGCTTGACCATTCGACCGTCGCTCTCGAACATGCAAGCCGGACGCGCCCCCGACGGCCGCCCTCTCCCCCTGTGCCCACAGATGTCCGACTCGACGCGACGCGCCTTCGACCTGCTCAGCGATCTCGCGATCCGTGCCGCGTCCGACGACGACACGATCCGCGAGCTCGCGAGCCTGGGAGAGCCGGCGATTCCGGCGCTCGAGGAGGCGACCGGGCTCGACGACGACCGCGTACGACGAGTCGCGATCAGGGCGCTCGCTTCGATTCCCTGCCGACGCGCGATAGCGCCGCTCCTCAACATCTGCGACACCGAGCGGAAGCGCGATCCCGAGCTGGCCACGATCGCGCTCCGCGGCGCGATCCCCGCTCTCGCGCCGCGCCACGCTGAGCGGCTCCACGACTTCCTGGTCGAGATCTCCGGACACGTCGACCCTTTCCTGCGGGCCGCTGCCGCGGACGCGTTCGCCGCGGTTCAAGACCCCCGAGCGACCCACACCCTGCTCGATCTGACGTCCGACTCCGACGAGTTCGTCGCCGAACGAGCAGCGGTAGCCCTCAAGGCGGCGGGAAGTCGGCCGACCGACGACGACGGCCGCTTCTGTGCGAGTGACATCGACCTGCTCGCCGGCCTGGCGTCGCGTCACGGGTCCACGCGCCTGGCGGCGATTCGACGCGTGACCGCAAGCGGAGATGCCGTCGAGTTCATTCGGCGTCATCTCGGCGAGCCCCACGCGATCATCCGCCGTTCCGTGCTCGAGGCTGCCGGCCAGATCCGGGCGCCTGCCCTCTTCGAACCCCTCGCCGCGATCATCGACGACTCCGCCACGCGGGACCACGAGCGCGCGCTCGCCATCCTCGGGCTGGCCGTCGGACCCGAGGTCGACGAGCCCGACGCGATCGGCCTCGTACGACGTCACCGCCGGTCGGCCGATCCCTTCGTGCGCGCCGCGGCCGCCGGCTTCGCAGTACGCACCGGGCTGGCCGCGGCGATGGACGAGGTTAGCGACGCGCTCGCCGACCGGAGCGCACACGTTCGAGCCACCGTCGCCCGCGCGTTCGCCGAGAGCGACCCCCTCTCGGTGGTCCCGCTGGTCCCGACAGCGGTCGACGCCCTGAAGGAAATCCTCCCGCGCGCACGCCCCAACCCCGATGACGCCGAAGTCGCGGTGTCTCTGCTCCGCGGGCTGAGACGCGTCGCCGAAGCAGGAGGTTTCGTCGAGGCCGGCGTCTCTTCCGTGCTCGCCCGGGGCCTCCGCTCCAGCGACCAGGCCGTCCAGATCGCCTCCGCCCGCGCTTTCGATGTCGTCGTCGAGGACGACGCCCTTCCCGACGACCTGACGGTAGATGTCGCCCGAGCGCTCCTCGACAGCGAGGTCGACGCTCGAATCGACCGCGGACTCGGCCTGCTCGAACGCCTGCCGGGTTCCCTCGATGAGGCCGTCCCGGCGTTGATCAAGTTGATCTATCGAAGCGACTCGGAGCGCGTGTCCCGTATCGCTCGAGTGCTACACCGATCGCGGCTGCCGGCAGCGGAGGGTGCGCTCGCACGGTTGGCAAAGCACGCCGATTCGAAGGTGCGCGCGACAGCCGGCCACTCGCCGGACGACCCGCCGCTCATCCTCCAGGAACCCCCGTCGACGTTCCGACCACCGCCCCGGGCTCGGCCGGGAGGACCCCGGCGCACCGCCGACACGCCAGCAGCCACCGAGGACGAGCCTTGAATCGCGTGCCACTTGCCACGTGGGGAGCGCTGCTCGTGCTCCTCGTCACCGCGCCCGTCCTCGGCCAGCCCGCCGAGGGCAGCGGAGACCCGGTCGTCGAAGACTCGCCGCCAGCGAACGTCTCGCTGAATCCGGCGTCGATGCTCGCGTCGTTCACCGCGCCCGGGCGGATCGACACCGAGGTCCGACTCAACCTCGACGTCAGCGACGCGATCAGCGCACCTTTCTTCGCGCACGAGAGCTTCGGCTTCGACGCCGAGACCTTCCGAGCGCTCGCGCGCGACCCGAGCGCGTGGGTCTCCTCCGTCGTGCGATACGTGCAAGACGTGGCGGCGTCGCCTCGTCCCGTGGTCGTCGCCACGTCCGCATCGTGGGGCCTGGTCCTGGTGCTCGCCATCCTCGCGCTCTACTGCGACCGGCGGCTCCGACGCTGGTTCGAGGGATTCGCGCACGAACTCTCCGAAGCGCGCCCCTCCAAACGACGGTGGCTCGATGCGACCCGGCGAGGCGTGATCCGTTCGGGCGGAAGGCTCGTCATCCCGACGGCCGCCTGGATGCTCTCCTACGTGCCGATCCAGGGCGTCTTCGACAGCGCACCCTGGACGCGGGCACTGAGCCAGGGCCTCGGCCTCTTCATCATCTACCGGCTGGTCGTCACCGCGATCGAGGAGCTGCTGAGCGGTGATTTCTTCGACGCCCCCGAGGAGGCCGCCCGCACGGTACGGCGCGTCGGCATCGTCTCTGCCCGCCTCGTGTTCGTGTTCGCGGTCGCGACCGACACCATCGCCACGGTCGGCTACCGCGAAGACGTCCATGCGCTGAGCCTGACCCTGCTGCGCGCCTCGATCACCCTGCTGGGCCTCCGCGTCATCGGCGCGCGCCGACACATCGCCGCGCTCCTGCCCGCGGAGGGAAGCAAGCGCTATCTCCGGTTCCGAGACGTCGCGAGTCGCGGGCTGACCTGGCTGCTCTGGTTCTCGATTCTCCTGCTCGCCCTGTGGACCCTGGGGTTCCAACGCGCCGCGACGACGATCCTGCTTCGCTCGTACGGCGTCATCGGGTTGCTCACGGCCGGCGCACTCGCCCAACGGTGGTTCGACCGCGCCGTCGAACGCGCGCAACCCTCGGACGACTCCTTGTCCGGAGCCCTCATTCGGCAGGTCGACAGCTTCGCCCGCGCCTGCATCTACGGCGCGTTCGGGATCGCGCTCCTCCGACTACTGGGCGTCTGGTCGCCGCTCATCGACGCACTGACGGCCCTACACGTGTCCTTCGGCGATTCGCCGATCACGGCGCTCAACGTCGTGCGCGCCGTGATCGTCATCGTCGTCGCCGTGCTCGTCTCGCGGGTGGTTCGCGTGGTGCTCGGACAGGTGGTCTATCCCTGGCTCGAGGTCGACGTCGGTTCCGCGTATGCGACCGACACGGCGATCCACTACTTCGTGATCGCCATCTCGTTTGGGGGCGCGCTGATCGCACTCGGAATCGACGTGCGGGCCCTGACGGTCTTCGTTGGCGCGCTCGGCGTCGGCATCGGCTTCGGACTCCAGGACTTCGCGAAGAACCTCGCTGGCGGCTTCACGCTCCTCTTCGGGCGCACGATCGAGAAGGGTGACCTGATCTCTGTGGACGACGCGTACTACGGCCACGTCGAGGAGATCGGCGCACGCATCGTCAAGGTGCGTACGCGCGACAACTACGATCTCCTCGTCCCTTCCAGCAAGATGGTCTCCAGCACGATCACCAACTGGACCCACAACAACGACCCGCACGTGCGGCTCCACATCTCCGTGGGCGTGGCGTACGGATCCGATGTGAACGAGGTCCGCGAGGCGTTGCTTGCGGCCGCCGAGCGTCTGTCGTTCCGCTACGCCGGAAAGCCGGCCGACGTCTGGTTCAAGCAGTTCGGTGAAAGCTCGATCGACTTCGAGCTGCTCGTCTGGATCGATGCGACCCGGGTCGACCCCGGCCAGGCGCGCGGCAAGGCGCTCTTCCCCATCTGGGAGGTCCTGAAGGAACGAGGCATCGAGATCCCCTTCCCCCAGCGCGACCTGCACATCCGGAGCGTCTACCCGGACGCCGAAGACGCCCTCACGCGCACCATGTCAGGGCGCGAGCGGCCGAAACCGCCGACCACCGGCGACGACGACGAGCCGGCGCCAGCCTGACGGCCGTACACGTCGCCTGTTCGATCGCCGCGCCCGGGACCGACGATCAGTCGAAGAGGAAGACGATCTCGACCCGGTCGTTGTCGTGACGCCCGGCCGACTGCCGGTTGTCGAAGCGCGGGGCGTCCTCGCCGAAACCCGCCGTCGACATCCGCCGGCCCGACACACTCCGACTCAGGAAGTAATCCTGGACCTCGTCCGCCCGGGTCTGGCTCAGCGCCATGTTCGTCTGACCGGAGCCGCGATCCTGGGTGTGTCCCTCGATGAGGACGGACCGATCGTCGAACTCCCGGACGAGGTTCAACACCTCGTCGAGCAGGTAGACCTTGTTCTGCTTCGGCTCCGAGCCGCCCTGCTCGAACAGGTTCGGCACGACGATGACGATGCCACGGGCGTCGATGAACGCGAGCTCGGGGCCGAAGACCCGTTGAGCGTCCTCGAAGATCGCCTGGTTCTCGCCGTCACGCATCAGCGAGTCCTCGCGCCGCATATACTCGGGGCGCGCAGCCTCGATCGCCCCGCGGTAGGCCTCGAGAGCCCGGAGCGCGACGTCATACGCCTCCTCGTAATCACCCTCGTCGTGGTGGGTGACGGCCCGTGCGAGGGTCGCGTTCGCCTCCGAGTACTCGTCATCGGCGTACTCGTCTGCTCGCATTCCCTCCGCTTCGCGTTGGAGGATGCGGGCTTCCTGGATCGCGTACACCGCCCGGGATTCGCTCTGATATTGCTCCTCGATCGTCGCCAGTTCGCGACGGAGCTCCTCGTTGCGCTCGAAGAGCTGCTGGACCGTCTCGAGCAGGGCAACGAGCTCCTCCTCCGAGCGCAGCACATCGTTGAACGTGTTGCGGCGCTCGCGCTGCTCCTGGTGCCGCACGTTGGCCGTGCTCAATCGCACTCGCGCCTCCGCGGAACGGGAGTAGTTCTCCGCCGCGTGGTAGTAGATCAGCCCGACGCGGGAGAACTCCGTGGCCTGGTCGTCCTTCCGCCCGCGCCAGGCGTCGTCGGCGAAGTCGAAGTTCACGTGAGCCGCGTCGAGCAGCTCGAGCGCCCGCTCGCGCAGGTCGCGCACGTTCTGATCCTCGATCTCGTCGAGGTCTACGCGCATGTCCTCGGCGAACGCGCTGCTCAGCACGTCGTCCAGCTCCGCCAGCTCGTCCTGGTACGGACGGCCACCGCAGGCAGCCATCAACCCGACAGCGAAGAAGACGAAGACGAAGAGAGCTCGTCGGTGAGTTCGGGTGTCCATCACGAATCCGAGTCGGTCATGGTGTCCACGATCGCGGTCACGTCGCCCTGCAGCTGATTCCTGCGTTGCTGCAACGACTCCAACTCGATCTGGAGGTTGTCCGCTTCTGTCTGCATGTCGAAGAGCTCGGTCTCCCGCTGGTCGGCCAGCTCCTCGACCGTCGCCCGGTCGAGCACGGACTCCGCGAGGTCGAGCCGCGCCTCCAGGCGATTGAGGATGATCATCGCCCAGCCCCAGTCCTGGGTGGTCAGCTTGCCCTGGATCTCGCTGACCTCCAGACGAGCCTGCCCGAACTCGGCCGCGGCCTCGTCCGACATCTCGTGGGTCTCGAGTTGGACCAGCCGGGCGTTCGCCTCTTCCAGCCGATCCCGGAGGTCGTCTTCGGTCCCCCGCGCCATCGCGGGCATCGCGGCGCTCATGATGAGCCCCAAGCTCAATCCGAACGCTCCAAGCGTCTTCGGTGCCAACATCATTCGCTCCTCTGGCGGTGTTCGTCGTTCGGAACTCTAGACCACCAACAGCCTCGCCTGTCAATTCGTCGCGGGCGCGCGCGCCCCACCAGGTAAGGACAATCCGGGCGTCAGGCCTCGTCCTCGCCTTCGGCGTATCGCTCTCGCAGCAGCACCGCGATCGCCTCCTTCGCCGTCTCCACGGTGTAGCCGAACCGCGTCTCCAGGGTCTCCAACGTCGACTCGACCTGTTCGCGTTGTTCGGCGTCGAGCGCGTCCGCCTGTCCGTCGGCAAACGCCAACAGGTTCTGCTTGATCCGCTGCAACGCCAGCCGCTTCGACTCGTAGTACTGCTCTCGCATCCGCTCGAAATACGTCGGAAAGATCCGCTCCAGGTCCACCGCGTCGTCCGGGTTGTCGATACGGAACGCCGCGATGCGCGAGATGATGTGACTGCGGAACTCCTTCTCCTCGTCCTCGCGGCCCAGCGTGCGCTCGATCTCACGCATCAGGCGCTCGTCCGGCGGGACCATGTCACCGGTGACCTCGTCCTTGATCTTCTCCTTCCGGAGCCAGTGATTCGCGTGGCTGACGTAGCGCTCGAACAGGCGTGTGTACTCGCTCTCGTCAACCAGACCGGTCGCCTCGCGCACCTCGCGCTCGACCCGGTCCATGTACACCTCGCGAACCACGTCGATGAACGCGGCCGGCTGGTGATACTCACCCTCCGGCTCGATCCGCAGCCACTCGTACACCGATTCGTCCGCAATCAGCGCCCCCAGCTCCTCGAACACGTGCAGCGGTGACAGCGTCTCGGCGTCCCGGTGCGCCGCGTTCAGGATCAGCGTCTTCATCTCCCGCGGGCTGGCTCCGTACCGCCCCTCGTAGTGCGTTCCGCCGGCCGAGTCCGCCATCAGCTGCGGTATCGCCAACTTCAGCTGCTGACTCTGCTCCGCCGACAACCCCAACGGGAGCGTGGCCTCCGCGTAGAGCAGCGCCTTCTGAATCGGTGTCAGGTCGCCGATGACCTCCTCGATCGACTTCGGGTGCCCGTCGGTCGTCGGCCTCCGCAGCCGCGTCATCCCGGCCCACAGCGCCGCCTCCAACGTCGTGTGCGGGGCCACCGGCTTCGTCAGCGTCAGCCGGGCGAGCTGATCGTCGTAGATCTGATGCTCGGCCCGGTAGTCCAACAGGTAGGGCATGCGTACCAACGAGAACCGCCCCTTGTACGACGCCCAATCCGGCTGCTGCTTGAACGCCTCGACGTACATCTCGTTCGCGCTGGCGATCAGCACCGTGTCGATGTGCATCTCGCCGTTCTCCAACGACACCGTGCCCTTCTCGCTGGTCGCGAGCAGGTACTTGTTGGCGTCCATCGGGCGCTTGAGCAGGTCGTTGTACTCGACGACCCCACGGTTGCCCTCGACCAACGGACCGAACACTTCGAACAAGGTCTGACTCTGCAGAACACGCGGAAGCGCAGCGAGCGAACGATCGACCGTCAGCTGGCGAGCGCCCGCGTCGACCCGGAGCTGCGGCTCGACCGTCACCGCCGCCCGACGATATCGCTTCGAGATGTAGAAGCGCTCCACCTGGACGTGGCGTAGCACCTGTTCGTAGTCGCCGCGGTAGGTCTGCATCAGGGCGTCGAACACCGCTCGCGACCGGTGCCCAAGGTCACCCTTCGCCACGACATCGCTGACATCGAAGCCGTCGGCCGCCGCTCCGGTGAGCAACTCCGCTCGTTCCTCGATCGGCACCAGGAAGAGCGGATTGTCGTTGTGCTCCGAGGGGAGCTTCGAGTCGATCAGCTTCTCGTCGAGGTGTGCGTACGAACCGTCGGCGTTCGACCGCCCATCGGTCTTCGAGTCGAAGCCGATCCGCGACGACTCGATCGATTCGGCCGGGAACACCCAGTTGAAGCGGTACACCGCTCCCTCGTCCGTGCTCGAATACGCCTCGAGGGCGCGCATCAGACAAGCGACGAGCGACGACTTCGCGGACCCGTTCGGGCCGTGGATCAGGATCAGGCGATTGACGCGCCGCTCGCGCACGAAGTGCTTGAGGTTCCGGACCAGCTCCTGCTGCGTCACCTCGTTGCCGACTACTTTCTCGTTCCCGCCGTCGAAGGGCGCGTCGAAGAGGTCGTAGCGATCGATCGTGCCGACACCGGAGCTCACCTCGGTGCGCCCGAAATGCTCCAGAGCATCGAGGATGTACTGCGGCGAGCTGCGCGCGAAACGGACAGGATTGTCGGCGACGAGCTCGAGAAACTCGCCGAACGAGAGCACGCGGTGCTCCGACTCGAACGAGTCGCGGTAGGTCCCGGAGACCCGCTGAACCAGGTTCCTTGCGGCCTGATCGGGGCTGGCGGCGTCGCTCATCTTGCCTCGACTGTCGGTGGGATCGCGCGCTTCGGGCACGCGGTCGGCTGGGTGGGCACGGGCTGCGCCGAGCTGCTCGTCAGCGCTGGGCGAGCTCCCAAGCGAGCTCCTCCCGCGGGTTCAAGCAACCCTCGTCGTTGCACACGCCGAAGCGCAGGTCGGCGAGAATCTCCCCGACCGCGGCGCCGTCTGCGACCGGGATCCGGAACGTGGCTCCCTCTTCTTCGAAGCTCACCGCCTCGTCCCGGCCCTGGGAGACGCCGGCGCACGTCGGCGCATCGTCGTGCACCGTCAGGTTCCACGGGTAGAGCAGGTTCACGTGATAGCCGTTCAGCGGCGTGACTTGGGCGACCAGCACCCGCGAGGCGGCCTCGCCCTCCTCGACCTCCGCCTCGATCCGATAGGTCACCGGCGCCTCGTCCCCCTCTTCCTCGGCTTCCGCCGGAGCCGCAGGCGAGAATACCGGTGGCGCCTGCGGAGGGGCGGACACCTCCTGCGACTGGCAGGCCGTGGGCAGGGCCCCGGAGGCGAGCGCCGTGATGGCGAGGACTCGAATGAGTTCACTACGTTGAAGCATCTCTTCGACTGGGCTATCTGTTCACGGGTCCAACCAACGCGCGGCGCTGGCCCTTCCCGACCACGGCGAATCTACACCAACGGCGCCGACAGGAACAATGGCCGGCGGGGCGCACACGAGAGGACGGTACGACGCTCGAAGATCCCACCGACCCGCCCGCGCGCGCGCCAGAAGACGAGGAGCCTACGGTCGCGGACGCCGCCTCGGCCAACGGAGAGGTGCGCCCGCGCGCCGCGCCCGGGCTCACCCCCGACGACGACGTCGACGCCATCGACCAGACCGCCGACACCAGGCGTATCGACGAGCCATACCCACCCCCCGACAGCGGTTCCGGACCGCGAGGCTCCTCCGGCGCCCACTCCCGCATCGCGCTCGGCCAGGGACAGATCGACAACTACCGGATCCTCGACGAGCTCGGGACCGGAGGCATGGCCGTCGTCTATCGAGCTCAGGACACCCGACTGCGCCGCGAAGTCGCGCTCAAGATCCTGCACGACCACATCGCCGGCCGAAGCGAGAACAGAGAGCGGTTCGAGCGCGAGGCGCGGGCGGTCGCGCGCCTCAAGCACCCGAACATCATGTCGGTCTACGGGTTCTCTTCGCCCACGGCTCCCGTCGGGTACATCGCGGCCGAGCTGATCCGCGGCGAGACCCTGCGGGAG
>PVBE010308971.1_pt1 | contig 12328 bp, 13 predicted proteins | sample 1631181 | NCBI WGS metagenome assembly PVBE01 (sample SAMN08397723, study PRJNA350692) | Marine metagenome, whole genome shotgun sequencing project. | isolation source: water | place: Pacific Ocean | collected 2012-04 | reverse complement strand
TGAAACTGCAGTCAACAGACTGATAGACGGGGAAGTGGGATTCCTTGTTGACAAGAGCTGCATCAATCTCAAGAAAGGTTTCAATGGTGGATACCATTATAGGAGGATACAAGTGACGGGTGATCGTTATGATGACCGACCATACAAGAACAGATATTCTCATGTTCATGATGCACTGCAATATTTAATGATGGGGGCTGGTGAAGGAAAAAGTCTGATTGCTGGAAAATCACATAAAAAAAGCTATGTATCCAACAAGGGTTGGGATGTATTTAAACCAAAGAAAATTAAAAGCACATGGGATTTCCTCAGAAGGAATGGTTAGTATATTTTTATGAAGCGAAAGATCATCACTGGTCTTTGCGATTCTTCAAGAAGAACTTCAAGCATTGTGGAGTAATAGGATACTTCAATGAAATGGATACTTGGATGCTGCAAGAATATGTTTATGGAAAACTTATGGTGGAACTGCTGACAAAAAAGGATATTGAATCATTGTTTCAATTCATTAAGAATACTAACGGAAAAATCGTCAAGGTTCCCGTCAAGGAAACGGAAAAATCACCCTTGCCAAATCTCTTTGGAGCTTGGCTGAAGGAGCATAGCTGTACCTCTTATGTTCAGCGATTATTGGGATTAAACCACTTTTTAATCTTTTCTCCCCATCAATTATTTTGTGCGTTGAAAAGAAAGGGATTTAATGAGATAAAGTTATAATTATGGGAATATTTAAAACAAAAGACCCTCCTCGTGATATAGAACTAGAAAAACAGATGGAAGCAAGACGACTGGAGGAAGAAGCTGAAAAGAAAGCTAAAGCCGAAAAAGACAAGGAAAAGAAGTGGCGTAAGGAACAAGGAATGGTTGGCACTCGATCCCTTTTCTCCAAAGCTGGTGGTGGAGGATTCTTCTATGAAGGAGAGGAAACATAGTGTCCAGTAAAGGCACAACTGATAGTGGAAGTTATTCTGGTGGAGGTGGATCTGGTGGATCTAATCAAAGCGCACACGATGAAAGACAGGCAAAATTAGATAAGAAAGCCAGAGAGCTGGAGGCGAAGGCGAAAAGGGATAAGAGATACGCCGATGCAGCCGAACGTCTGAGGGAAAAACAGGAAAAAGAAGCAAAAAAATTTGAAGCAAGAACAACTGGAGTTGCAGAGGGAAGAAAATCTGTGCAATCCTCTATTGATAGGTCTGGTACAGAGATGTATGGTGGCGTTGCATCCAAAGCTACTGATGATTATTTAGTGAAAACGGGACAAGTAAAAGTAGGAAATTATTTTAGAAAAGAAGGTGGAAATTTTATACGAATTAGCAAGAAAGAAGGAGAAAAATTATATGCTTCTGGTGATCCCAGCATTAGTCGATCAACAATAGGAAATAAAGAATCTCAATATCTTAAATATGGTAAGTCTGGTTCTGCTATGGGATCGGGAGATCCAACGGGAATTATGACATCTACTGCCATCTCATCATCAATGCACCAAAGACAGAAAAAAATAAAAGCAATGACTTTAGCAGCATTATCATTCTCAGTTCCAATGGGAGCTGGAACATTAATGAGAATGTCTGCCGCTGATGCTTGGAAAAATAAAGGACAAGCTGGATATGACCAATACTTAAATAAATTTTATAGTAATATGGCTGGAACAACATCTTCCTATGGAGTAAAATCCAAAGGAACTGGGAATGGAAAAGAACAAGAAGTATCATCATCTAATATTACCGAAACAAGAACAGATACAAAAAAATCTTTAAGCAATGAAACAAGATTTACATCTTTAAAAGCAGTTACTAAAGGTGGTGGAACTGTTACTGATGATGCAGACAGAACATTACTGAAAAGATCAGGCAAAACAATTAAAGCTAAGATAGTGAGTACATAATGGTTTATGAAAATATAGATATTAGTCCAATGACTTCTGATAACGATTCAAAAGTTGGAACCTTTCTAAAAAGGTATAAAAAGGCAGAGGGAATAAAGGATTATTGGAAAGAGAAGTTTGAGGAAGCATATGAATATACTATGCCTCAACGGGAATCTTTCTTTGAGGAAACGCCGGGTTCAAGAAGAACGGACAAGATATTCGATGAAACAGCAGTAGTTGGGATACAAGAATTTGCATCACGACTTCAAGCTGGTATGACACCTACCTTTGCAAGATGGGCTGACTTTGAAGCTGGTTCGGAAATACCAGATGAACAGAAGCCAATGATTAATGAACAGTTGGATGGAATTACATCTTATGTCTTTGAAGTATTGCAATCATCAAACTTCAATACGGAAGTTCACGAAACATTTATGGATTTGGCTATTGGTACTGGTTGCCTTCTCGTAGAGGAAGGGGATGCAGTAAGTCCATTAAAGTTTAATGCAATTCCATTGCCAAGACTAACTTTGAATATCGGGCCTGACAATAGGATAGATCAGATATTCAGAACACGCTATGTCGATTATGAGGATTTACAGATTATGTATCCAAAGGGATTGATTCCCGTTGATCTTCTTCAAAAGACAAGAAAGAACAATTCAAAAGCGATGGTTGTTGAAGGAACGATGCGCTTGTATGATGAACCCAATGTAGAAAAATGGAAATATTGTGTGGTTCTTCCTAAAGAGAAAGTAATGATTGAGGAAAGGGAATTAAGAGGAAACGCCTCCAATCCGTACATTGTCTTTAGGTGGAACAAAGCATCAGGAGAGGTGTATGGTCGAGGCCCAGTCTTTAATGCGATGGCAGCAATCAAGACAACGAACCTGACAGTAGAATTAATTTTACAAAATGCACAGATGGCAATTAGTGGAATCTATACTTTTGAAGATGACGGAGTAGTTAATCCAGATAATATTCAACTAGTGCCGGGTTCTCTCATTCCCGTATCGCCGGGTTCAAGAGGATTGATCCCGATAGCTGCTGCTGGAAATTTTGATGTGGCTCAACTTGTGTTGAGTGATATGCGACAAAACATCAAGAGAGCATTATATATGGAAACATTAGGAAAACCTGAAGGAACGCCAATGTCTGCTACTGAAGTATCAGAACGAATGGCTGACTTGTCAAGACAGATTGGTTCTTCCTTTGGCAGACTTCAATCGGAGTTTGTTAATCCATTATTAAGACGGGTTATTAGAATACTGACAAAACAAGGAAGAATAGAACTTCCAAGAATTGATGGTCGGGAAGTAAAAGTTATTCCTCGATCACCATTGGCACAAGCACAGCATCAACAAGATGTTGCTGATGTTACTCGTTTCAATGAAATCATTGGAATGACATTCGGCCCTCAAATGCTGAATATGATTGTCAAACAAGATGAAGTGGCTAAATATCTAGCTGAGAAAATGAACCTTCCTGAAAAGCTCATTCGAGATGCAGCAGAACAACAAGAATTAGCAAATCAGTTGCAAACCATGCAACAACAAGGTACATTGGGAAATAATGAACTGGAAAGACCTCAAGGACAATAAGAAACCTCAAGTTAAAAAACAGACTGTTGACGGATATGAACGACCTGACGAACTTGAGAGTAGAATTAATAAAGCATTTGCCATTGCATTTAAAGATGACAATGGACAACTTGTATTGGATTATTTAAAATCCATTACGACTGGAGCTGTAAGTGGCCCGAATGTAGAAGCGAATAGGCTCTTTCATTTAGAGGGTATGCGTTTTCTATTTGCCATTATTCAAGATCGAATAAACAAAGGAAAGGAAAAATAAATGGCTGACGAAACTGGACAACCACAAGAAACACAGGAAACTGTAGAACGACCTGAATTTATTCCTGAAAAGTTTTGGGATGCTGACAGGAATGAACCTAATGTGGAAGCACTGGGATCATCTTATAAAGCATTGGAATCAAAGCTAGGACAACGAACGGAAGAATTGGGAAAATCAATTCGTGAAGATATAGAGAAAGAAACAAAATCAAACATTCCTACAAACGGATATGAACTGGTTACGCCTGACATTCCTGAAGGAGTGGAAGTTAATCTTGATCCAGAACTTCCTTTGGTGGGATGGTGGAATGAATTTGCACAAAATAAAGGATTGTCGCAAGATGACTTTAATGCCGGTGTAAAGGCATTTGTTGACAATGCTGTTGCCGACATTCCCAACATTGATACGGAAATACAATCATTGGGCGATAATGGAAAAGAACGAGTGGAAGCTGTGGATTTATGGGCGAAGAAGAATCTTTCTTCTGATGCGTATAAGTCTGTTTCAAATATAGCTACAAGCGCCAACAACATCAAGGTGTTGGAAGAAATAATGAATCTGACAAAAGACAGTCCAATGCCAAGTCACGATATGGCGATTGATGTAGCTCCAAGTGAAAATGATTTACGATCTATGATGCGTGATCCTCGATACTGGGATGATGCGAGAAAAGATCAAGGATACATTGATAGGGTTACAACGCTATATGAGAAAAAATACGGCACAGAGCCAGCGAAACTCTAAAGTAAAAGTTGGATACCAAGAAATAGATATTATTATCGAGAAGGCTTCCTTTTCAAAGCCTTCCGATTCCTATGGTGAATTTGACCATCGAAAGAATGTTATTTCCATACAAGAGGATTTATCGGATCGTGATTATGCTTGTACTTTACTGCACGAAGTTCTTCACGCCATAGTTTATTACTACAGTTTAACACAAACTGGACAACCATTGGATACAGAATCAAAAGAAGAAACTACGATTAATAGTATTGCAAATGGCTTAATGGCTGTTTTTAAAGACAACCCCAACATATTGAAAGAATTTCAACACAGAATACATAATGTGCGTTGAAATTTTCTGAAAAATCTGAAATAAACAGACTAAGCCCTTTTTTGTGGTTATTTGTGCCTATGTCGACTATGGATAACACGAAGCAATCAAGAGAGATAAGTGAAATTTTAATTAACCTTTGAATAGGAGCATATAATGGCAAGTACGATAACCAATGCCTTTATAACTCAGTTTGAAGCTGAAGTTCACATGGCGTATCAACGCATGGGAGCAAAGCTCAAGAGTTTGGTAAGGACTGTTAACGGTGTTAGTGGTTCTTCTGTCAAATTCCAAAAGCTCGCAAAAGGAACAGCTACAACTAAAGCTAGACACGCTGAAGTTGTTGCTATGAATAGCGCACACTCCAATGTTTCAGCTACGCTTGCTGATTACTATGCAGCAGATTATGTTGACAAATTAGATGAGCTTAAAACAAATATTGACGAAAGAGGGGTTCTTGCACGAAACGCAGCTTATGCGTTAGGAAGAAAAACCGATGATGTCATTGTTGCTGTTTTAAAAGCAGCTACATCTATTGCTAACAATATCAATTCTTCAGCGACTAATATGACGTTGATAAAGGCACAAAACATGCTTACTGTTTTTGGGAACAATGATGTTCCTGACGACAACCAAAGGTACTGGGCTGTTGGCCCCGAACAGTGGGGGGATTTGTTGGGTGTCCAACAATTCGCTTCGCAAGATTATGTCGGGCCTGCAGAACTTCCATTCTTAAGTGGTGAACAAACTGCGAAACGATGGATGGGATTCTTGTTATTTTCTCATTCAGGTCTTACAGTCGCTACCGATAGACAAACATTGGCTTTTCATAAGTCAGCGTGTGGTCTAGGTATCGGTGCAGACGTGAGAACAGAAATTAACTATATCCCTGAAAAGGTTTCTCACTTGATTACTTCAATGTTAAGTTTGGGTGCAGTTTTAATTGATGGCGATGGAGCTAGAGTACAGCTCTGTGCAGAATAGGAAAGGAGATATATTATGGCTTATGCAACTAGTAATCCAATAAAGAAAATCTCTCAAATGGGGGATTCAAACTCTCTGTGGTACTATACTGACGGTGATGCCATCGGAACGATAGATGATGCTGATTATTTTTTAACCGATTATTTATTGTTAACTGCTGGTGACGTTATTATTGTAAATAGTGGTGGCTCAAATGGAGTTGTAGATATTCTTATAGTATCCGCTTCTTCAAGCTCAACTGTAACAACAGTAATATTGGCTTAGTATCGAGAGCAAATACATATATGGGGGATTTATTCCCCCATATTAAAAGGATAATATGGCAGTAACAAAAGTAGATGTGGCAGCAAGAGCTTTAGTAATGATCGGAGCATCTCCGATTTCATCCTTTACAGATGACAGCACGGAAGGTCTGGTTACAAATAACATTTATGAAGAAATAGTAGAAGCTACCCTAACACGACACAGATGGCGATTTGCCTCTGGTCAAAAACAACTATCCCTTTTAACAGCAACTCCCGTTGGCAGATGGGAATATGCCTATCAAATGCCAACCGATCCCTTAGTATTACAAATTATTACAGTAAGCTGTAATGATTCCATTCTTCCTTATGCTCGTTATGAGGACAAAATTTATGTAGACGGTTATGGTTCTGCAAGCACTGTTATTATGGATTATATTTTTAGGCAAGACGAAAGTAAGTTTCCTCCCTATTTTCGTCTTGCTTTAGAATATAAATTAGCAAGTATTTATGCTGGAGCTGTTGCTAGAGATGCTGGTATGATAAAGCAATTTGATGAACTGGCAGAAAGACAATTACTGATTGCTAGAAACACAGATTCTCAAGAAACAACTTCCAAGCAACTTGCTACAAATCGTTTTGCTGAAGAAAGACGATCAACCCGTACAAGTGGCTTTGGATTGAATGGCTAGGCAAATCAGAACAGTATTAACCAACTTTTCGGCTGGTGAATTAAATCCCCTTTTAACTGCTCGTACAGATGCGAAGGCATATTTTGATGGAGCGAAACAATGCAGAAACTGGTATCTTCTTGATGAAGGTGGCGTTATGCGTAGACCCGGCACAACTTACACAGCAACTTTTGGTACTCGTGAAACACGAATCGTACCATTTATTTTTTCCAATGATGAAGTAGCGATCTTCGCCTTGTCGAATAACAGACTAGATGTTTATAATTCTTCAGGCACAGCTATTCAGGCTAACATTACATCTAACTGTAACTGGACTACTGCACAGCTATTTGATCTTAACTTCGCCCAATTTGGCGATACAGTAATTGTATGTCATAGGGATAATCCAATCAGAAAAATCATTAGAGCAAGTGCATCGAGCTTTTCGGTATCAGCTCTTTCTTTCTCAACTCATTCATCTGGATATCCACGCTATCAGCCATACTATAAATATGAAGATGACAGTGTTACCTTAACACCAGCAGCCACTACTGGTTCTGGAGTTAATGTTACTGCCTCATCTGCCATATTCGATTCTGATGCCAACTGGGTTGGTAAAACTTTACGCATAGGTGGTAAGGAAATTGATATTACAGCTAGAACTAATACCACTGTAGTGGTTGTAACTGTAAGGGAAACATTGGCTAGTACAAGTGCTAACTCCGATTGGGATGAAACTCTTTATTCCGTTCATCGAGGATTTCCTCAAGCTGTAACATTTCACGACAACAGACTGTGGTTTGGTGGAAATCCATCAAAACCATCTTCAGTCGTTGCCAGTCAGATAGGAGAATACTTTAACTTTGGTCTTGGAACTGGATTGGCTAGTGAAGCGATTGATGTTGCAATTGCTGGTGATCGAGTAAACGAAGTGCGACATTTTGTATCATCTCGTGATTTGCAAATATTTACTGATGGTGGGGAATATTATACTCCAACATCTTCCGATATTGCAGCCATCACTCCTTCCAACATTTCATTCAGGAGACAAACTCCTTTCGGATGCAGTCGATCCACTCCCGTTGTATTTGACGGAGCAACTTTGTTCTCTCAAAAGAATGGAAAGGCAGTTCGTGAATATTTATATTCTGATACTTCAGCAGCCTATTCCTCAAACTCTATTTCTGTCTTGTCATCTCAGCTTATTGATTCACCAAAGCAAATTGCTATGATTACGGGAAATTCCTCAAGACCTGAACAATTCGCTTTCTTTGTCAATAGTGGAAGTACACACAATGGTAAGATCGCAGCTTTTCACAGCATCAGGGGGGAAAAGATTGCTGGATGGTCAATGTATGAAACAAGAAGTGGAGACTTCTTTCATTCAATGACTGCTGCCAATGAAAATTTATTTGTTGTTGGAAAACGACAAGTTAATGGTACAACAACATATACTTTGGAAAAATTTGCAGATGATGATTCTACTACTTTGGATTGCCAAACAACTACAACGGTTTATCAAAAAGGTACGCCATTAGTTTATGGTGGTTCTCAATCAGGAGCAACATTGAATGTTGACGGATTCACGACAATTCCAGCAGTATTAGAAACATTTACGATTGCTGGAAACGCAACAGAATATACAATTAACGCAGTGACAACCACTTCGACTGGACATACTTTATCATTGGATCAAAGTTTGGCTGCAACTCCAGCAGACAATGCAGTGATTACTATGGTTAATGGATTTATGCATACGATCAACAGCATCTATGGAGAAATAGCTGTTAATGTCGTATCAGGAAATTCATCATTAGGATCATATACAATAGATGCGAATGACAGAATTACTCTTAATTCCAATGCAGTCGCTCCACAGCCAACTGGAGTAAAGGTTGGATTTAACTATACTCCGATACTGGAAACAATGCCGATTGACAAGGAAGTTGAAACTGGCCCACTCACGGGAGCGCCAAGAAGAATCACAAGAGCAGTCATTGATGTCAATAGTGCGTTGGATATTAATGTAAAAGCTGCTAATGCCAGTGCATATGAATTACTCATTACTCCGTTAAACTTCACGATTGGTAGTGATTTAACGCCAGTGACGGGAAAGAAAGAATTTAATTTTTTGGGATACAGTAAAAATCCAACTGTTACAGTATCGCAAAACGATCCGTTGCCTCTGAAGATATTGGCGATGGCTATAGAAATGCAGTTTGTGTAGGTTGATATGGGTGTAGGGCCGGGAACAATGATGATGGCAAGTTCTGCCATAGGAGCTGTAGGAACACTTTATAACATAAGTGCAACTAAAGCTGCGAATAAAAGAGAACAAGCTCGTTACGAACGAGAATCCCTGATGGCTAAAATTGATGCCATTGAACAAGAGAATATTAGAAAAGATCATTTGAATCAGGAGTTGGCAAACAACTTGGCGTTTCAGTCAACTGCTGCCTACTATGATGATTCAAGAAGTTTTTTGAACATTAATAAAACAGCAACAAAAAAAGGTGAAAAGGACATGGCTAACATAAGGCTAATGGGAAAATCAGTTGTGCTTAAATACGGAGAACAAATGTTTGAAAATGATGTGGCTACAAGGAATAAGGTTTTTGGTGGTTGGGTATCCATTGGATCAGGATTGACAAGTGGATATGCAATGTATGATTATTATAAAGGAGAGAAAAAAAAGGGAAAGAAATGGTGGCAATACTAAATGGCTAAAGAATTAACATCAGGAGAAAGACAAGTCTTTACAACTCCTTCTTCATTGGCAAGTCGAATGGGAGTGGTCAAAGCAAACGCTGGTGATCCCGTTGAATTGGCTACCAGTGAGCTGGGAAAAACACTTAACTTTATTGCAAAGCAAAAAGCTATTCAGGCAGAGGAGAAATGGAAAGCTGATGTAAAGGTTAGCTCTTTAGAAAAAATATCAAAATTTTCTCAAGACTACAGATATAATCCATCAGACTTTATAAATAACGCTACTGGATTCCGTGACGGATTACTTGAAAGCGCTCCAAAGGCGTTCAGGGATTGGACTAGAACTTATCTAGCCCAACTCATTACAACGCATAGTAATCAAATCATTGATGCGACATGGAAACGAGATCAAAAAGAATTACTTCTTAAAAATACAGAATCCAATGAATCAGAAATAAGTCGTATCAGCAGCTTGATTATGGATACCCCTTGGCAAGATCATACAAAACTTTGGGAAGAAATAAACACTGCCACTTTACAAGATATGGATGATTCCTACAGAGCGATATATGAAACAATTCCTACTGAATTTAGAAATGCTAATATGCCAACGCCTGATGAACAGCGTGAACTATGGAAAAAACAATTAGAAGGAACTCGTAATGCCTCTATCGCAACAAAAATAATGCATGATGCCATCGAGGTGGACAAGCAACGAATAGCTGATGGAATACTTGTCGGTGATGAAATCAATGGCTGGGTTGGGCCTTCTGCTGTTGATGATGCTCTTGTGTTAATCAAGGAAATGATGTTGGGGTATGAAATGAATGGCATTACAGGAAGAAAAGAAGTTATTGAGGAATTTCAATTAAAAGGAGGATCATTAGCAACTGAATCCAGATTAGATGGCCCTTGGGCTTATGTTGATCTTGACAGAGTTGAACGAACGGTTGTTAATCATAATACGGTAAAAATTGCAGAGGATATTGCCACGAAATATAAAACGGAATCAGCAGCACTAACGAATCAACAAACAGAAATACTAAACAATGAAATAGAATTATTCACGGGAGGAGGGCCGGGTGCTGTCAATGATACATTCACTTTATTCAACACGGAACTAGAAGTGGAAAATTACATTACTCAAAACTTTGTTGGAGCATCAACGGAAAAACAAGATAAGATTAAAGATGCTTGGCGTGTTGCTCATGCAGTTGTCCGACATCACAAAGAAACCTTAATAAAAATAGAAAATGGTGGACAAACATTTGGCAATGCTGTTGACAACATAGTAAGAGAATCTGCCTCTATGGGAATCACAGTTAAGAAAGAGGACATAGAGTTGGCTTTGGCAGATCGTATGATTGGTTATGTATTAGGAAATCTGAGAGGAGACCCTTACCTTGATGTAAGCAAGGTTGGTTTCGAAGAAAATGGAAATCCGACTTCAGAGCTTATAGCGTTAGGTCAGGTATCTCAACGATACGGATACATACACCCTTCATTGCAATCGGTTTTACAATCGGCTGGACAAATTAATATTAAGGAAAATCCTGAAGCGATAATATCTTTAGCCAATGTTGTTGGTTATTTACAAGATCGAGCTGGAGCTGTTCCAGCTAATACTGATTTTGCAGTTTGGATTCCTTTACTGGAACTGAACACAAGATTGACATTCATGTCAGGATCGCCAACTGGCTCTGTAATGACAAAAGACAAATTGCTGGAACGGTACCTGATGCAAGTTAATCCTAGTAGAACGGATTTGGATGAAAAAATAGCAATAATAGACAAGGTGTTGAAAGCTGATACCACTTGGAGTGGAACAAGTGAAGATACTTTAAAATCACCAGAAGTAGTATTTGAAGATGAAATATATAAAGCCCTGAAGAAAGAAATTGATAAGCAATGGACATCTGGTCTAGCGTGGAATAATTTTGGACTGTCCATTCTCCGAGATGTACTGGGTATGCAAGACTATCCTTTCAAAGGAATGGTTCCAGATTCACCAGAAGATTTGAATTTTTATATGGATAGCGTAATGCCATTATTTAAGGATTTGGTTACACAGCATTTGGCGTGGAGCTATTCTGAAGCTGGTCATATCATGCCATCAAACATACAAAATCATTTTCAACTCGCTGTTCAGGGAGCAATTAATGAAATAACAAAAAAGGGATTTAAGTGGGAAAAAATAAATTAGGATATGGCAGATTATAACTTAACAGTAAATCCGGTATTAGAAACAAATCAAAGTCAACAGATGACTGCATCTGACATTCAATCAGATTTGATACAGACAGTTTTTCGAAGATATTATTCAATGACCGATCAGCAAAGAATAGATTTGGGCTTGAATGATGAGATGATGACGACAAGTAATCTCTATCGTTTAATCAATGATAAAAGGATTGAAACTCCATTCATAAAGCAGATTGAAGGATCTCCAGCTTATGACATCAGAATTGACATAGATGGTGATGGACTATTCAGCACTTTACCCAATGTCTTTAATAGTGAAATGTATTGGGTGCCTCAAAAGCCAATCAATAGATACAATGCCAACACCTATGAAAAGGCGAAGAAGCAATTTAAAGACAACCTATGGTCAAAAAATTTGGCTAATAATCCAAATCCTTCTGATTTTACGAAAGCGTTGTGGCAAATTGAAGGGTTTTGGAAAACAAGTGTACATGAAACAGTAAAAGAATTTAAAAAAGATACGGAAGAAACAGTTGGTTTTGATATTTTTAATACTTTATTCGGAGGCTTAATGCACGAATATAAAATGAACGAGGATACGATTCATCAAGAAGTACAGAAGAATCAACAAGAAATAATATTGCTGGAAGCTGCTATGGCAGAAAGAGGCGATATTAAAGAAGTTAATGTTTTAAAAGGAGATTTAATTATGACACCAGATGGCAAGGTTGTAAGAAGCGACAAC
>PVBE012520449.1_pt1 | contig 12329 bp, 9 predicted proteins | sample 1631181 | NCBI WGS metagenome assembly PVBE01 (sample SAMN08397723, study PRJNA350692) | Marine metagenome, whole genome shotgun sequencing project. | isolation source: water | place: Pacific Ocean | collected 2012-04 | reverse complement strand
TATCCTCCTGACCATGGGTTGTGAAGAGAAGTTTGATCACTTCCAATATCAATATGTATTTTTTTATTATAAAATTCTCTCCATACATCAACAATATTTCCGTGAAATGCTATTGAGACAATTTCTTTATTTGTTTTCGCATTTTTAACTCTTTCTACAAGTGAATCTAAATTATCAATTACCTCATCTACCCAACCTTGTGAATGTCTAGATTGAATTGCTTTTAGATTAACCTCAGCACAAACTGTAATACATTTTGATATATTCCCCGCTTTTGGTTGCGCCCCACTCATGCCACCAAGACCAGAGGTTAGAAAGACTTTGCCTCTAGGATTTTTTCCTATTTTTCTAAAAGCATTTAATACTGTTATTGTCGTTCCATGCACAATACCTTGGGGACCAATGTACATATAGCTTCCTGCTGTCATTTGACCATACTGAGTAACCCCTAATGAATTAAATTTTTCGAAATCTATTTTCTTTGAATAATTTGGAATTACCATTCCATTAGATACAACAACCCTAGGAGCATTTTTATTTGAAGGGAATAAGCCTAGAGGATGCCCAGAGTTGATTACAAGTGTTTGCTTGTCTGTCATTTCAGACAAATACTTCATGCAGATTAAATACTGAGCCCAATTTTGAAAAACGGATCCATTCCCACCATATGTTATAAGCTCGTGTGGATGTTGAGCTACATCCTCATCCAAGTTATTTTGAATCATTAACATAATGGCAGCAGCCTTTTTTGACTTATAGGGATATTGATTAATTGGTCTAGAATACATTTTATAGGCAGGTCTATACCTATACATGTATATTCTGCCATACCTCTTTAATTCTTTGCTAAATTCTTTTATTAATAGTTTGTGATGTTTTTTATCAAAATATCTAAGTGAATTAATAAGTGCTAATTTCTTTTCATCTTTTGTCAACACATTTTCTCTAATTGGAGCATGATTTATTTTTGCATCATATTTCCTTTTAGCTGGTAGCTTATTTGGAATACCTTCTCTAATCTGCTCTTTAAAAGTCATAATTAATCTTAATTAGTATATGGATTATAATCATAGGGACAATGCTTGCAACTGCTCTCACAACAATAGCCTCTTTTTAAATGATATTTTTCAGTATAGCATTTATATCCTTCTTCTGTTATGTAATAATCCTTTTCATTCATACTTAAAGTATGATAACTAGCTAGGCAAAGATAAAGTAAATTCAATTTAATTTGAATTATCTTTGAATGATTGAAATGAAAAAGTATTTAGTATTTATATTGTGTGTCTGCTTTTTACAAAGTTGTGGTTCAAAAAGAACTATTTATAATTATGAGGATGATAGAAAGGAAATTACCTCAAGAAAAAAGAAATCAAAAAAGAAAAAATCTAAAAAAATTGATCAACCTATTACCCCAGTTATAAGGACTACTGAAGATTATATTGAGTATTATAATAAAATTGCAATGGATGAAATGAGGCAATACAAAATTCCTGCAAGTATTACATTAGCTCAAGGTATTTTAGAATCTGGATCTGGTAAAGGAACATTGGCTGCTAATGCAAATAATCATTTTGGTATTAAATGCCATGATTGGAATGGGCCAAAAATTTATCATGATGATGATAAAAAGCAGGAATGTTTTAGAAAATATTCTTCACCAGAATTTTCTTTCAGGGATCATTCAATATTTTTAGCTTCTAGAGATAGATATGCATCACTTTTTAAATTAAAAAAAGATGATTATAAGTCCTGGGCAAAAGGATTAAAAAAAGCAGGATATGCTACAGACAAGAAATATCCTCAAAAACTAATTGATATAATTGAGCGATATAAGCTGTATCGTTATGATGATACTGTATTAAAAAAGAAAAGACCTAAACAAAAATTTTATACTGTTAGAAAGGGAGATACACTTTATTCTATTTCAAAAAGATTTAATATTTCTATTGATGATTTGATTAACTATAACAATTTAGATTCTGAAGGAATAACTATAGATCAAGAAATTATTGTTGGTAATAAATAGTATTCAAGACATCAACAAATTTTCGGATAATATCAAAATAGTGGACCAGTGAGGATTAGGTTGATACATGCCTGTACCAATACTCTGTTGATGGTCTTGAATAGCTATTAGATTTAATAAAAAAAATCATACAAATTTACTTTAAAATCCAATGTAAAAAAGACACATTCCTGAATTAAAATCAACAATTACATGTTAATAAAGCAAACTAGCCAATTAAATTTCATTACTGCTAATTATTAATGATCCTGTATTTTGATTCCATGACTGGTCTACTCTAAACCCATATTCTTCACAGATTTTTTTTACAAGAATTTTCATTCTCTCACTGTTTCCTGTAATTACCTCAATATCCTTATTGCCTAGATTGTATTGAGTGATTATCTTATTGGCTAGTATATCTTCTACTTGAGAATACTTTAAACCATGTAAATCAATTTTGACCAATTATAATTGAATGAGAAAAAATTATTTCAGTTTATGTTTTATGGATTCAAATTTCTTGAAATCTTCTTCAGAAAGAGCTCTTAGTATTACGGCCTTAAACTGCTGATCTAACTTTTCTTTACTTGGAGATACTCCATTTTCAGCTAGATAAGTAGCTCTTTTTTGCATAGAATATATTGCTCTACATACATGATTCATTTTATTTTCATCAAATCCAATTTCTTCAAAAAGTTGAAAATTTAATTTTTTTACTTCCTCGATTGAAGAATATTGTTGAGATTGCGCAAAACTTGAGAGAGATACTAATGAAATAACAACGATTAGCAACAATTGTTTCAAGTCAATAAATTCATATAATTTTTTCATTGTAGAATATTTTATTTAAATATAGTATTTATTTTGACTTAGATATGTAAATATCATCATCTTTTTTTTCAACTACAACTAATCCCATTTTTCTAAGATTTTTTGTTGATTTATCCCAAGCTTTATTACTCAATGCAGATTTCTCTTTTATTCCTGACATTTTAACTTGTTCTTCAGATAATAGGCTATATACAACTTTTTCATTTTCACTTAATTCTACTTTTTTTCTTTCAGGCTTCATTTGTGGGAACAATAATACTTCTTGGATAGAACTATTGTTTGTTATTAGCATTACTAATCTATCAATACCAATGCCAATACCAGAGGTAGGAGGCATTCCATATTCAAGAGCACGTAAAAAATCATAGTCAATAAATTCAGTTGCTTCAGGATCTCCTTTTTTTGATAATTTTAGTTGGTCCTCAAACCTATTTTTTTGATCAATAGGATCATTTAACTCACTATATCCATTTGCAATTTCTTTACCATCTATAATTAGTTCAAATCTTTCTGTAAGTTTTGGATTTGATCTATGCTGCTTTGTTAATGGGCTCATTTCTTTTGGATAATCAATTATAAATGTTGGTTGAATAAATTCATGTTCACATTTCTGACCAAAAATAGCATCAACTAATTTGCCATAGCCCATTGTCTTATCTACTTCTATGCCTATTTTTTTTGCACACCCTCTTAACTCATCCTCATCCATATTAGATATATCTACTCCGGTGTATTTTTTTATAGCCTCAAGAATAGGAATTCTTGGATATGGAGCTTTAAATTCAATAGTCTCTTTCCCAAGTTTAATTTTTGTATTTCCATTAGATCCAATAGCAACTTTTTCAAGTAATTTTTCTGTAGTTTTCATCATCCAGAAATAATCTTTGTATGCTACATAAAATTCTAGCATAGTAAATTCTGGATTATGTGATCTATCCATTCCCTCATTTCTAAAGTCTTTTGCAAACTCATACACACCGTCAAAACCACCTACTATTAGTCTTTTTAAATAGAGCTCATTAGCAATTCTCAGATATAGCGGTATGTTAAGAGCATTATGGTGAGTTAAAAACGGTCTTGCTGCAGCTCCTCCAGGAATTGGCTGCAATATTGGAGTTTCAACTTCTAGATAACCCTTTTCATTTAAAAAACTTCTAATGCTGTTAGTAATTTTAGTTCTTTTAATAAAGGTTTCTTTAACACTTGGGTTAACAATTAGGTCAACATAGCGTTGTCTATATCTTTGTTCAGAATCATTAAATTCGTCATATACATTTCCTTCAGCATCTTTTTTTGGAAGAGGCAATGGTCTTATAGATTTATTTAAGATGGTGAAATTTTTAACAAGAACTGTTTTTTCACCAACCTTAGTTTTAAATAAGGTTCCTTCAATTCCAATAATATCTCCAATATCAAGAAGTTTTTTGTAAACTTCATTATATAATGTTTTATCTTCTCCAGCACATATTTCATCACGATTTAAGTACAATTGAATTCTTCCAAAATTGTCTTGAATTTCCGCAAAACTTGCATTTCCCTGAATACGCCTTGACATAATTCTACCTGCTATTACAACCTTATTATCATGTTTAAAATTTTCTTTAATCTCTTGGCTGTTAGTGGTTATTGGAAATAAATCAGCAGGATATGGGTTAATACCCATCTTAATTAACTTATTAAGTTTTTCTCTTCTAACTATTTCTTGTTCAGATAAATTGCTCATGAAGATATTACATTATCTATAAACAAATATAGTTTTAAATGATTAGGATATCAATATTAATTGTTATAAAAAATTAAGCTTTAAAATAAATTATGAATTAGATTAATTATCTTTATCATTGAAAATTATTATGAGTTTAATAAGAGTAATTTTGTCTATTTTATGCCCTCCCTTAGCAGTTTTTGATAAGGGCTGTGGTTCAATATTAATAGTATTTTTATTATGGCTTTGTGGATGGGTTCCAGGAGTCATAGCTGCTCTAGTTATTTTAAATAATCCTAAGTATCAATATTATTAATGAATAAAGAAGTTAAAATAAAAGATTTAGGACTAGTTGACTATAAAAAGGCTTGGGACTATCAGGAAGAACTTTTAAGTAAGATAGTAGAGGTAAAGAAGAAGAATAGGAATGAAGGTGCTAATGATTCTACAAAAAATTATTTAATTTTTGTTGAACACCCACATGTTTATACTTTAGGAAAAAGTGGTGATATATCAAATTTATTGATTGATCAAAATGAATTAAAAAATAATGATGCCAAGTTTTATAAAATAAATAGGGGAGGTGATATTACTTATCATGGCCCAGGGCAAGTAGTAGGTTATCCAATTTTAGATTTAGAAAATTTTTTTACTGATATTCATAAATATTTGAGGTTTTTGGAGGAAGTAATAATTTTAACTCTTGAAGACTTTGGTCTAAAAGCTGAAAGAAATCCAGGTAAAACAGGAGTTTGGCTGGACTGCGACACACCATTTCCTAGAAAGATATGCGCAATGGGTGTTCGTGCCAGTCGATGGGTGACAATGCATGGATTTGCTTTAAATGTAAATGTAGACTTGAAGTATTTTGACAATATTATTCCATGTGGTATCCAAAATAATTCTGTTACTTCTTTAAATATTGAACTTGGTATTGAAAAGGTTGATATTGAAATTGTTAAAAAGAAGATTTTAAAGAACTTCAAAAAATTATTCAGTGCAACAATTATCCATTAGTTATTGATTTCATAAAGTCTAATTGTACTTTCATCTTCAGTTAGTATTAGTTCTAAATTTTGGTCTTTATCAATATTGTTCAAATCTATATTTGAAATAGAATACAATGGAAAACTTTCATGTAAATTCAGCTTATCATCAAATAAATATATTTTTTTTGATTGACTGTCAAATATTGAGAACTTCTTTATTTTGTTATAACTAAAGATTATTGGATCTGAATAATTCCCATATGGAAGATCTATTGATTTATTTAGATTAGTTAGCTTATTCCCATCTATAATGGAAACTAAATTATATTTAGAATTAATCTTATGACTATTAGATAAGTTCAATTTTCTAACTGAAACTGAACCATTCATATCTATTTGTACTAAATTCCCTTTTTTTGATGTGCATATTAGATAATTATTCAATCTAAAAACATTACTGTTAGAAAAATTAATATTATCCTTTATTTTTATTCGAATCTTTCCTCTTCTATTTAGAATTTTTAAGTCTCTCTCAGTTTTTACAGCAATTATGTCCTTATTTTTAATTCTATAATGCTTTGGTGAATAAAGGATATCACTTGATTTTTCATATTTAAACCCTTTAACGATTTTACCCTTACTATCATACATTAATAGCTCATTGCCTTGTGTTACAAGAAACCTATAGTTTTTATTATTATCATAATCAAAAACTGATAAAGGTTGTGTTATTTTATCTTTAAAAACCTTTGGAAAAGGTTTGACTTCTTTACCGTTTCTGTCTAGCACATACAATCTTTTATTTGTAACAAAAATTAATTGTAGTCTTCCATTTTTATATAGGTCAATTTGTTTTATTTCACCTAGTATTTTCCCAACCAATTTCTTTTTCCATATTACTTTTCCCTGATTTGAAATTAAGTATAAATAGTTGTTGTTATCCTGAACCACAATTTCTTTAGCTTTTGTTATATGGTTTGTAACAAAATGAGGATTCATAACAATTTCACCTTTAAATTTTGTATTAAAGATCTTACGGATTTCTTTATCTGTATTTTCAGTGCTATAATTGTCTATAACCCCATTAATGTGTAAAATTTCATTTTCTTTTACAATTTGAAACTGGACATTATTAAATTCATTTTTTGATGATTTTAATCCAATTAATTTCGAAAAATTAATTAATGAATTATTCTTTGAATTTATGTCAAATGAAGATTCTTTTGACATAAATGATTTAGACTTTTTATAATTTTCGCTGTATTGGTATGTATTCTTTAGTAAATAGCTTTCAATAACTGTCTTAAGGGACTTTAAGGAATTTGAAACAAACAAGAAGTTATCTATAATTACCAGTTTTTCAGGATTAAACCCAATTAGCGTTGGATTAATTAAACTAATTAATTTTTCTGCTTCAGGGATTTCTAGAATTTCTTTTCCTTTATAGACGTTGTAGGACTTGTATTTCTGAGTTTCTTGGATAGTTTTTTTAATATCATTAGATTTTAATATCACTACCTTATTTTCTTCAATTTCACATACTCCTATCTCAGTATAAAGCATTTTTTTCTCAATATTAATTGAATCTTTTTCAGTTTGGCTAAATATTTGAGAATCATTGTATCTTATTGAATAGAAATTTTTGTAATTATTAGGAATAGCAGAAATTATTTTATTCTGTTTTGGTTTGGTGTATTTTAATATGTTCTTTGATAAGATAGTCGAATCAGTTATTACTGATATTCCATTAATTAAAATTTTATCATTAAATAAATTTGCTTTGAGAAATAAGTCATCGTTAACATTACTAAAAGCATCTCCAAAAATTGTTAGAAAAAAATTGTTAGAAAAAGGGGCTTTGGCAAAAATGGAAAATGAAGCATCTTGCGAATTTAAATTTTTATATTTTTCATATAAATTGCTTTTGTTTAATACTGTTTTTTCAGTTTGATTTGCTGAATTTGAAATAATGTAAATACTATCTATAATTTTTTTATAAATATTATCATTATTAATCTCTGGCTCTGTTTTGTTTTCTCTGGTGATAATTGTAAAGCTATTATTTTCTTTATTTCCCGAGAGACATATTAAAATGGGATTATTTTCAGAAAATTTTTCAATTATTTTTATCTGATCTTTGAAATTGTAATTATGCTCATTATTAAAGAGATCTAATGCAATAGAATTATTAAGTATATCGCTTTTAAATTTATTAGGATTGTCAATCCTTATAATTATTGAGGCATCATTAGGAATGAAATTATTAAGAGAAGAGGGGTTTTTATCTATAAAATTACAGCTGCATATAAATAAAACTATAATAAGATATAATGGATTTAATCTCATCTTTTCTATGATCACATTATAAAATTAAAAATTGATTTTTAATTGTTCATCATATAACTTAAAAGATTTCCTATGATATTTTGTTATCCCATATTTATTGATAGATAATTTATGCTCCTTAGTTGGATATCCTTTATTATTCCTCCAATTATACTCAGGATATTCTTTATGTAATTTTTCCATATAATTATCTCTATATGTTTTTGCTAGTATAGACGCAGCTGCTATATTTAGATATTTCTGATCTCCCTTAATTATTGTCTTGAATTCAATATTATTAATGGGTTTAAATCTGTTGCCATCTACAATAATAAAATCAATTTTATGATTCAATTTTTTTATTGACTTATGCATGGCTAATATTGATGCGTTGAGAATGTTTATTTTATCTATTTTTTGATTGCTTACATTACATATTGCATATGCAATACAATTTTCTAGAATTAATTGTTTTGCCTGCTCTCTTTGATTTATTGATAGTTTTTTTGAGTCAGTTATTAGCTTATTTTTAAAATTTTTGTTTAAAATAACAGCGGCTGCAGTTACTGGCCCTGCTAATGACCCTCTTCCTGCTTCATCAGTGCCGCATTCATAATCATAGTCAGAATATTGTGATTCTAGCATCAAAAAATTTTGTTAATTAATCTAGATATGTTGGAATGTAATTAATTTTGTAACGATATTAGCTAAATATGAAGAATTATTTTCTATTATTAATGCTATCAATTTTTATTGTTAGATCATATTCTCAAGAAAAGCCTGCAATGATTGATATTGATGATGATATTTCATTGTCTGGCTTAGTGGATTCTATTAGAAGTAATTATGGAGATCAAAAAAGTACAAGATTATTAAAAAATCTAAATGCCAAAATAGAGGATTACTTAATTATTAATCATGATGGAGATACAATAATTGTAGACACATCATTAACAATAAATAAATTTCATAAAATAAATTATTTAAGAAAAGATAATTTTGAATTAATACCTTTCTCTAATACAGGACACACCTACAATACTTTAAGTTATAGGGCTAATAAAGTGAAGCTTTCTCCATCTTTTGGCTCTAGAGCAAAACATTATAGTTATATGGAAATAGAAAATGTAAATTATTATGATATCCCAACCCCATTTACAGAATTAATGTACAGATCAGCTTTTGAACAGGGACAATTATTAGATGCTCTTTATTCCGTAAATACTTCTAGACAATTTAATATGACCATTTCTAGAAAAGGTCTAAGATCTCTAGGTAATTATCAGCACTTTTTATCTAGCTCATCAAATTTCAGATTTTCAACTAATTATAATTCTAAGGATAATAGATATAGGCTTAGGGCACATTATGTTAGTCAAACATTATTTTCAGAACAAAATGGTGGAATAAAAGATGAAGATATTGTAGATTTTGAAAATGGCACTGATCAATTTCTTGATAGATCAGTTTTTGATCCCTATTTTGAGAATGCAGATAATGAGCTTGTTGGAAGAAGATATTACATTGATCATAACTATAGTTTAAGCAAGAAATCAGATTCTATTAAATCAAATAATTTAGTTATTGGAAACACAATTTCTTATGAAAAAAGATTTTATAAATTTAATCAGTCTTCCGCAAATAATTTTTTTGGTGAATCCTATAATTTTTCTGCTATTGATGATAAATCAAGATTAAGAAGTTTTTTATTTAAAATTAATGCTGATTATAAAACAAAAAAACTTGGGGATTTTAATTTAGGAATGGAATATAATAATCATAAATACAACTTTGGGAACATTGATTCTTTAAATACTTCCGGGGTTGCTAATGAAATTAATAATACAGGTATAATATTATATGGATCATATTCCAAAAGACTCAATAGATTTAATATTAAAGCAAACTTTTCATCCTCAATTTCAGAAGACATATCTGGAAATATGCTACAGGGTAATTTGTTTTACAAGTTAAATGATGATATAGATATAATAGGTGATATATCTATTTCTTCACATAAACCAAATTATAATTTTTCATTATTTAAGAGTAATTATATTTCTTATAACTGGGAAAATGACTTTGAAAATATTGAAAACAGAGAATTTAGCTTAGATGTTAAGTCAAATAAATATTTTGACCTAAGTTTCCATTACCTAAGTATTGATAATTACACCTACTTTACAAAGGACAATTTTGACGCTATTAAACCCTTTCAATATTCAGATAATATTAATCTAATCAAACTTAGAGTTTCAAGAGAGTTTTCAATAAATAAGTTCTTTTTTGATAATCAAATTCAATATCAAAAAATTTCTAATGCTTCAGGAGTCCTTAATGTCCCTGAAATAATTGCTAGAAATTCAATTTATTATAGCAGTCATTTATTGGATAAGGCACTTTTTTTACAAACAGGGTTTAGTATAAGCTATTTCTCAAAATTTTACATGAATTCATATGATCCACTCTTATCTGAATTTTATGTACAAAACATCAAAAAAATTGGAGGATTTCCATTAATGGACTTCTTTATAAATGCTAAAATTCAACAAACTAGACTGTATTTTAAATTAGAGCATTTTAACTCTTCATTTACTGGTTATAATTTTTATTCTGCACCAAATTATCCCTACAGAGATTTTTCATTTAGGTTTGGATTAGTTTGGAACTTTTTCTTATAGTTAACTAATTGATAGTTAGACAGATCAAATTTTTCTCTGAAAAATACCTGTAAAATATTTTGTACATAGTAAAAAGATGCTATATTTGCACCCGCTATTAGCCAAAACGGCCATTTATATGGTTAAAATTTGTTAATAAATATTAATTTATTTGCCAATTGAAGTTTTGGTAGCAAAAAAAACGGTTTTATATTTGCCTCCTGCTATATTTTATAGAGAAGCAGATTAGAATCTATGTTCATTAAAATATTGAATTGATTGACAGCGTAAAATAAATTTTTAATTTATTTACAGAGAATAAACCATTTTGAGATGATAGATAAAATTTCTTTAGTTGTTAAATAGTATTTAAAATTTAACGATGAAGAGTTTGATCCTGGCTCAGGATGAACGCTAGCGGCAGGCCTAATACATGCAAGTCGAGGGGTAACAGAAAGTGCTTGCACTTTGCTGACGACCGGCGAACGGGTGAGTAACGCGTATACAATCTACCTCATACTAGAGAATAGCCCGAAGAAATTTGGATTAACACTCTATAGTATCATTTAAAGACATCTTTTTATGATTAAAGGTTACGGTATGAGATGAGTATGCGTTCTATTAGTTTGTAGGTGAGGTAACGGCTCACCTAGACTGCGATAGATAGGGGCCCTGAGAGGGGGACCCCCCACACTGGTACTGAGACACGGACCAGACTCCTACGGGAGGCAGCAGTAAGGAATATTGGTCAATGGACGAAAGTCTGAACCAGCCATGCCGCGTGCAGGATGAATGCCCTATGGGTTGTAAACTGCTTTTATATAGGAAGAAAAACTTTCTCGTGAGAAAGCTTGACGGTACTATAAGAATAAGGATCGGCTAACTCCGTGCCAGCAGCCGCGGTAATACGGAGGATCCAAGCGTTATCCGGAATTATTGGGTTTAAAGGGTCCGTAGGTGGATAATTTAGTCAGAGGTGAAATCCTGCAGCTTAACTGTAGAATTGCCTTTGATACTGGTTATCTTGAGTTATTATGAAGTGATTAGAATGTGTAGTGTAGCGGTGAAATGCATAGATATTACACAGAATACCGATTGCGAAGGCAGATCACTAATAATCAACTGACACTGAGGGACGAAAGCGTGGGTAGCGAACAGGATTAGATACCCTGGTAGTCCACGCCGTAAACGATGGTCACTAGCTGTTTGGACTTCGGTCTGAGTGGCTAAGCGAAAGTGATAAGTGACCCACCTGGGGAGTACGTTCGCAAGAATGAAACTCAAAGGAATTGACGGGGGCCCGCACAAGCGGTGGAGCATGTGGTTTAATTCGATGATACGCGAGGAACCTTACCAGGGCTTAAATGTTTAGTGACAGATCTAGAAATAGATTTTTCTTCGGACACTAAACAAGGTGCTGCATGGTTGTCGTCAGCTCGTGCCGTGAGGTGTCAGGTTAAGTCCTATAACGAGCGCAACCCCTGTTGTTAGTTGCCATCGAGTAATGTCGGGAACTCTAACAAGACTGCCGGTGCAAACCGCGAGGAAGGTGGGGATGACGTCAAATCATCACGGCCCTTACGTCCTGGGCTACACACGTGCTACAATGGTCGGTACAGAGAGCAGCCACTTCGCGAGAAGGAGCAAATCTACAAAACCGATCTCAGTTCGGATCGGAGTCTGCAACTCGACTCCGTGAAGCTGGAATCGCTAGTAATCGGATATCAGCAATGATCCGGTGAATACGTTCCCGGGCCTTGTACACACCGCCCGTCAAGCCATGGAAGTTGGGAGTACCTGAAGTCCGT
>PVBE010859298.1_pt1 | contig 12330 bp, 14 predicted proteins | sample 1631181 | NCBI WGS metagenome assembly PVBE01 (sample SAMN08397723, study PRJNA350692) | Marine metagenome, whole genome shotgun sequencing project. | isolation source: water | place: Pacific Ocean | collected 2012-04 | reverse complement strand
CCCGCAAGGCAATCGGAGCACTCATGGTGAACCTCTCTCAATCGATTCACCATGATTGATCCAGAAATCTGACGGTTTGGGAATCCCTCGCGTGAGTCCCAATCAATGCAGCTTGGTATAAGACCGAAAATTTGAAACCAGCCTCTCCGGTGGTTTCGCTACAATTTGCCGACATCAATTTGGCGGACCATGCCGCGGTCGGGGAGCTTTCGATGAAGGACAACTATTACCTGGACAACGCCGCGACGACCTGGCCGAAGCCGGAGCCGGTCTACGCCTTCATGGACCGGTTCTTCCGCGGCCACGGCGTCAACCCCGGCCGCGCCGGCCATCAGATGGGGGTCGAGGCCGAGGCCATGGTGGTCGAGACCAGGGCCTTGCTCGCCGCCTTCTTCGGTTTTTCCGGCGGCGCCGAGCGGGTCGTCTTCACCCAGAACGCCACCGACTCCCTGAACCTGGCGATCCTCGGCCTGGTTCGGCCGGGCGACCACATGATCATCACCCGGCTGGAGCACAATTCCGTGCTGCGCCCCGCCAACCACCTGGAGCGGGACCTGGGCGTCGCCGTCACCCGGATCGGCCGGGATGCCCAGGGCTATGTCGATCCGGAAGAAATTCGCGCCGCGATCCGGCCGGAAACCCGGGTCGTCGTCGTCAACCACGCCTCCAACGTCCTGGGCTCGGTGCAGGACCTGGCCGCGATCTCGGCCATGGTCGCCGACAGCGAGGCCTATTTCATTCTCGATACCTGTCAGTCGGCCGGCGTCCTGGCGATCGATATGGATTGGCTCGAGATCGACGTGCTCACCTTCACCGGCCACAAGGGCTTGTTCGGGCCGATGGGGATCGGCGGCATGATCGTTCGCGACGGCGTCGAGATCCGCCCGACGCGGGTCGGCGGCACCGGCGTCGATTCGATTTCGGCTTTCCACCCCGAAGACTATCCCCACGGCCTGGAAGCCGGCACCGTCTCGATACCCGGCATCGCCGGCCTGAACGCGGCGCAGAAGTGGTTCGCCGAGCTCGGACGCGGCCAGGCGGGTGATACCGGGCTGGCGCACGGGCCTGCCTGCTGTCGGGCGCTGGAGCACATTCACAGGGTGGAATTGGGCCATGCCGAGCGCTTGCTCTCGGCCTTCGGGGGGATGGACGGCATCTCCGTCTACGGCCCGACGGGCAATCGGCCGCGCGTGGCAACCCTGTCGATCAACGTCCAAGGGCTGCCGGCGGACCAGGCCGGCGATATGCTGGATGCCGATTTCGAGGTCTGCGTCAGGCCGGGTCTACATTGCGCGCCGCTGGTGCACGAAGACCAGGGAACGATCGCGCAAAACGGCGCGATCCGCTTCTCGCCCGGCTATTTCAGCGACGACGACGATATCGCGCGCGCCATCGAGGGGGTGACCGCCCTGGCACGTCTTGCCAGCAAGCGCCAATAGACCACTGGATTTGCTGGCACCCGATCGCCGGTGCTAAAATCGCCCCGACCGGAGCCGGGTAGAGTCCCGGTCGAGACGGTATGACAGGCACTGGGAATACGCCGATGCAGGGCCCGAATCCATTCATCGAGTTGGTGCCGGTAGAGCAGGCGAGCGGCGCCCGCAAGGCGCTTTACGACGATTTGGAACGGGTCCGCGGCAAGGGCCGGGTCTCGAACCTCTTTAAGGCCTACGCCGCCTTTCCCGAGCTCGGCATGGCCAATTTCAAGCGCCTCGGCGTGCTTCTGGGCCAGGGCACCTTGAGCGTGCTGTTGAAGGAGGCGGTGATGACCGGGCTCGCCGTCATCAACCACTGCGACTACTGCGTTTCCTTCCACGGCTCGCAGATGCAGAGCCTGGGCGCCGGCGACGAGGCGATCGGTGCCGCGCGCGCCTTCGATCCCGACGCCATCGGCCTCGACGAGAAGGAGCGGGCGCTCTTCGACTACGCCATGAAGGCGAACGGCGATCCGCACTCGATCATGCCCGAGGATATCGAGACATGCCGGGCCCTCGGCACCACCGACGCCGAGTTCGTCGAGATCCTGGAGACCGTCAATACCGGCAACAGCTTCAACACCTTCGCCGGGGCGTTGAATATCGGCGCCGACGACTTCCTGAGCTATGCCATGGACGAATATCGCGAGAAGCACCCGGGCGTTCTCGAGGCCGGCGCATGAGCGCTTTCGCCGACGCCACCGAAACCCGGGCCTTCGAGGCCGCGATCGCCGGCGGTCGGCTGGTGATCGCCAAATTCCAGACCGAAGCCTGCGTCATCTGCCGCAAGCTGGAGCCGATGCTGGCGGCGGTCGCCAAGCCGCTCGACGGCGCGCTCTCGGTTGTCGATGTCGACGCCGAGAGGAACCCGGACCTGGCGACACGCTTCCAGGTCCGTGGCGTGCCGACCCTGATCCTGTTCAAGGCCGGCGGCGAGGTCGGCCGGAAGGCCGGCTTCCTGACTGCCAGCGCCCTCAGGGCTTGGCTGGCCCCACATCTGTCGCCTTGAGGTGAAGCCATGAGTGACGACACGACATCGCCGGAAATCGAGTTGGTCAACACCGAGGCGGCACCGGTACCGCCGGGCCCGTTCTCGCACGCTGCCGTGGTCGGTCCCTGGGTCTACAGCTCGGGCATGGGCGGCCTCGACCCCGCCACCGGCGAAGTGGTCTCGGACGACGTCATCGAGCAGACCGAGCAGGCGATCCGCAACGTCGAGGCAATTCTGGCCGGTGCCGGTTGCACGCTTGCCGACGTGGTCAAGGTTACGCTCTATCTGACCGACATGGCCGACTATGGCCGGGTCAACGCGGTCTACGAGAAGGCCTTCCGACCGCACGAGCCGGCCCGTACCTGCGTCGCCGTCTCGGCCTTGCCGGTGCGCGAGCGAATGAAATTCGACACGGTCGCCTATAAGCGCGGCGGTTAGCGCTCCGCCCCGCCGCCTTCAGGCGCGGCCGAGGAGGGCGGCGAAGGCGGCCCGGAAGCCGTCTTCCTCCAAGTACTTCATGCCGAAGAAACCGCCGGCCAGGATCGAGAGGATGGCGATCAGCGAGCCCAGTGCCAGGGTCGACATGCCGGTGATGCCCTGGCCGATGGTGCAGCCGAGCGCCAGCACCCCACCGACGCCCATGACGGCGCCGCCGATGATGTGGCGGATCATGTCGCCGGTTTCGGTAAAAGCCTCGACGCGGAATTCGCGGCTGAGCGTGGCCGCGGCGAAGGCGCCGGCGATGACGCCGCCGACCGCGGCGATGCCGAAGTTGATGGAGGCGCCAGTAAAGGTCATCAGATACTGAATGCCGTCGCCGGTCGGCGCGATGAAGGTGAAGGAGGTGACGGCGACGGGGTCGAACTCATCCCGGCCGATATGGCCGGTCACGTACCAAGCAGCCGGCACGAGAAGGCCGATAACGAGGCCGGATGCCAGGTCGCGTCTGGAGGCGCGGAAGGCCGCGTCCTTGAGGCAGAACCAGAGCAGACCGCCGGCGAGAACCGCAATCGTCGCCGGGCGTGCCACTCCCGCCGGCAGACCGGCGGCCGCCAGCAAATCGGGGATCGCCTGACTGTCGAGGCCGGCGGCGGCCAGGTCGAACACCGTCATGGCCTCGAATTCGACCCGGGCGACCCCGATCAGACCGCGCAGCGTCATATAGGCGAAGAGGCCGAGGAAGATCGCGACCACCAGCGATTTCAAGTTGCCGGAGCCGAGCCGCACCAGGGTCTTGTTGGCACAGCCGCCGGCCAAGGTCATGCCGAAGCCGAACAGGAGACCGCCGACGATGGCGCCGACCCAGCCGAGATTGGGCCCCGGATAGATCGATTGGCCGAGATCCACGGTTCCGGTCATATGCAACGCCTGCGAGCCCAGCATCGCCACCGCGATCGCCAGCGCCCAGGCCCGAAACCGGTTCCAACTGCCCATGAAAGCGATGTCCGAGATCGCCCCCATGGTGCAGAAATTGGTCCGCTGCGCGGTGATGCCGAAGACCGCGCCGAGGCCGAAGCCGAGGCTCGAGACCAACAGGCCGACCGGGATCTCATCCATCCTATTTCTCCCCGAAACGCGGTCCCTTGCGTCGCGTCGGGAAGAACATATGCGATTTTTCGAAAATGAAAAACTCGAAAGCGCCGCCCGGAAGAAGCGACCCTACGAGGCTTCCGCCGGGTTAGGGATTTCGCGGCCGAAGGAGACGCCTTGTTCCAGCAGCCGAGCCTGCAATCGCCCGACGTCGAGCGCCTTCGGCGAAACTTCTTGCTGGCTGCACAGGGCGGCGGCGGTGCCCGCCGCTTGTCCGGCGACGATGCAGGCTGGAATATGACGCATGATACGGTCCGCTTCGTGCGTCGCCGAGACGTGCCGGCCGGCGAGCAGCAGGTTGTCGACATCCCTGGCGACCAGCATTCGATAAGGGATCTCGTGGCTGATCCTGGACCAGGCGTCGGCGCGATTGGCCCGGTCGCCCTCGCCGCCCTCGTTGCCGTCGGGGCTGTGTACCTCTTGGTCGGGGGGCAGATGCCCGCAGTTCAAGCCGATGACGTCGTCGAAGCGTCGTCCCGCCGAGATGTCGTCGTTGGTAAGGAGGTATTCGCCGACCACGTGGCGGGTCTCGCGGACACCGAGCATGTCGGACGAATCGACCAGGAACGCGCTTTCGAAGCCCGGAACCTTCGCCTTCATGAAGGTGATGAGGTCGGCCATCTGCCGGCGTGCCGCCAGTTCGCCCCGGGTCACCTGCCAAGCGTCGGTGCCATCGACGCCATAGACGCGAACCGAATTGATAAGCGCGATATTGGTCTCGAAATCGACGCTTTCGACACGCAGGTAATGACAATCCCGGTCGAGCTCGCCGTTCTCGCGGCCCGCCGTGATCAGATCGAAGAAGCCGGCGAGACGGAGCTTCCGATTCTGCGGTTCGACGAAGTTGACATGCTCGTCGGCCATGAACTGCGCCGGGTTTTCCTGGGCATAGCGGAGCAGCGCGTCGATATCGACATTGCCGAGCCGGAAGAGGACCGTGACCGGCCGCATGGCACCATCGCCGCGGCCCATTTGAAATTCGGCGCCGGCGAAGGCGGCGACGTCGCCATCGGCGGTAGCGTCGATCACCGTATCGGCCAGAATCGCTTGCCGGCCGGACTTGTTTTCGACGATCACGCCCTTGACGGCGCCGTCCTCGACGATCGCATCCACGACTTGAGTATAGAAGAGCGGGTCGACGCCCGCCGCTTGCACGTGGTCGAGATGGATCTGCTTCAAGGTCGCGGGATCGAAGGAGACGATGGCGCCGGCCTGTGCCTGGCCGAGGCCAAGCATTTCATCGACCACTTCCTTGCAGTAGCCGGAATAGGAATCGTACGGTCCCCACATCACCCCCATCATGCCGCCCGTCGAGGTGCCGCCGAGGTAGGAGGCACGCTCGACCAGCAAGGTTTTGGCGCCTGCGCGGCCGGCGGCCACGGCGGCGCCGGCGCCGGCCGTGCCGCCACCTGCGACAATGACATCGTATGTGCGGGCGATCGGAAGCCGCCGAGCCTCCTCCACCACCGTCGAGCCGTCGATCCGATAAGTACCCATGGTCACCCGTGCTTTCAGGCCGGCTCCAGATAGCCGTCATAGAGGTTGAAGAAGAGACTGTCGCGGGCCGAAGCGTCCTGGCCCCAAAGCTCGCGGGCCCGGAAACAGATGCTGTAGACGTGCTGCAGCTTTTCCTCGCCATCGGGATAGACGAAGGTTCCGAGATCGCGCTCGACGACACCGCTCTTGCCGCGCACGTAGAGCGGCAGATGGGCGTGGCCGACCGGCTCGACGTCCCGGACGACGATGCCGTCGCCGGCCTGGAACCTGGTCGCCGGAGCGGCGGCGGCCGTCAATCCGGCGACCTTGCGCTCGAACTCGCCTCGGGTCATCAGGCCCTTGGCGACCAGCAGCTTCTCGCACGCGGCCAGCCAAAACTCGAAATAGTGGGTCTCGATGTCGTCGACGTCGCCGCTCAGCTTCGCTTCCTCCGAGCCAGTTTGTCGATAATGTCCCGGCGGCGCGAGTTCGGCGCTGAAATAGTCGACCCACTCGGGCCAGGCATAGTGCTGGCGGTCGTAAAGTCCGACCACGATGGAGAAGGCGCGCGCCGCCCAGGGCTCGACGAAGATGGGCTTGCCTTCTTCCAGAGGCAGGCGGGCGAGCTCCTCGATGCTGGGCAAACCGGTCATTCCTCGTCTCCCGATGCTGTCGGTTTCTCGAAGGGGACCAAGTTGTAGTCCCAGAGATTGAAATGCATGCTGTCGCGCTCCGAGGCCTCCGGCCCCCAGACGTCGCGGGCCCGGAAGCGCACCGTGTAGACGTGCTGCAGCGGCTCGGCACCGTCATGGTGGTCCGCCTCGGGAAAGACGAGGAGGCCGCGGTCGCTTTCGACGACGCCCACCTTGCCGCGCAGATAGCGCGGTAGATGGGTATGGCCGACGCGATCGACGTCGCGCACGAGAACGGGGCTTCCCGCCTCGAACCTGGGCGCCGTGGCCTCGGCCTTGGCAAGTGCCTGGACCCGTTCCTCCAGCTCTTCTTGGGCCACGATGCCCTTGGCGCTCAACAAGTGCTCGGCGGCGGCGCGCCAGAGATCGTAGAAGTGGGCGCCGTCGGCTTCGCAGGCGGCGATCCAGCGGTTGAAGTTGGCGCCCATCGTGTCGGGGGCCTCGCCCGCCGCCGTCTCGTCGTCTTCAGACCAGGCGAAATGCCCGGGCGCCTGAATGGCGTAGCCCAAGTAATCGTCCCATTCGGCCCAGCTGTAGCGGCCGTCTTGGTAGAGCGCCATGACGATGGCGAACGTGTGGGCCTGCCAGGCCTCCTCGAACACGGGACCGCCGAGGTCGCGCGGCTGGGCGGCCCCACCTTGGCGTTCCGGGACGGCCAGGCTCGGCACCTCCAAGAGCTTGCGCATCGACGATGTTCCTTTCGCCCGGCGGCGCCTCAGGCCGGGTCCATGTAATCGTCCCAGAGGTCGATATACAGGCTGTCGCGATCCGAGGCGGCGGCGCCCCAGAGCTCGCGGGCGGTGAAGCGGACGCTGTAGACATGCTGTGGCTTGTCGGCTTCGCCGTGGGCCCGCGCGTCGGCGAAGTGGAAGACGCCGTGGTCGCGCTCGACCCGGCCCCGCTTGCCACGGATGTAGCGGGGCAAGCGAGTGTGGCCGGGCGGATTGATGTTGCGCGCCAGGACCGCGTCGCCAGGCGCGAACCGGGGTGCGACGTCGAGGTCGAGCCTGGCGGCGCCGGCGCTCTTGTAGGATCGCCGTACCAGATCGAGGGTGACGGCCCGGCTCATCGCCCGGTCTCCTCGGCCAATTCCGACATTCGCGCCTCCAGCTCGTCGCGGTCGATGACGCCTTTTTCCAGCAGCAGTCGCTCGACGCCGTCGAGCCAATGCTCGAAGTAGCTCGATTGCAGATAATGGCCCGGGTCCATGCGCTCGACCCCGTGGCGAAATTCATCCAGGTTGAACTGCCGGCCCAGCATCATCGCCCGCATCAGGCCGCAGGTCCGGCGCTCCCAGTCCTCGTGGAAGACGGGCGCGCCCTCTTCGCGGTCGATTGCGCCCATCCCGTGCATGCCGCCCAGGTCGTGTATGCCGTTCATCTCGCTCCTCCGTTCCAGGCCTCGCTCACGCCGCCGGGGCTCAACCCTCGGGCGGGGCGACCTTGGCGACCCCGACCATGGAATCGCGGCTCACCAGGGCCGCCAGTTCAGCCTCGCCCAGGCCCTCGGTGCCGGCCGGCCGCTCGGGCAGCACCATGTAGCGAAGCTCGGCATTGCTGTCCCAGACGCGGACTTCCACATCCTCGGGTACCTCGACGCCGAATTCCGCCAGAACGCCGCGCGGATCGCTGGCGGCCCGGGCCCGGTAAGGGGCCGACTTGTACCAGGTCGGCGGTAGGCCCAGCGTCGCCCAAGGAAAGCACGAGCAGAGCGTGCAGACGGCGATATTGTGGACTTCGGCGGTATTCTCCACGACCACCATCACCTCGCCCTGCACCACATCGAAGCCGAGTTCGCCGATTGCCGCCGTCGCATCTTCGAGCAGGCGTTCCTTGTAGGCCGGATCGGACCAGGCGCGGGCCACCACCTTGGCGCCGTTTTGCGGGCCGATCCGGTTCTCGAAGGTATCGATGATTTCCTCGAGCGCGTCCGCCTCGACCAAGCCTTTCTCGAGCAGCAGCGATTCGAGCGCCCTGACGCGTAGCGCCGCCTCGGATTCCGGTCCTGGTATCTTGCTGGTCATACAGCCTCCCTTCGCGTTTGCGTCGCGAAACGTGTCCCGGCCGTACGATTCCCAGGGCCACGCTAGCAACGGCGGCGTTTTGCTGTCAACGCTCGCGGCCTCAGGTGCCGCCCAGTTCCTCCCGGGCAGCACCTATGGCGCCTTGCAGCACGTCTTGGCGCATGGTGAGCGTGGGCTCGTTGAAAATGACGTTCTGCAGCCAGTCGAAGCCGAGCTGCAGCAGCGCCATGTCGTTGCTGCGCAGGCTCTCGACCATGTCGGGATCGATCTCGTAGGTGGCCAGGAACTTGGTCTCGAAGACGAAGCGGCGGAAGGCGTCGGGGTCGGTCGAGACCATGTAGAACATCTTCTTGGTCTGCAGGCTGACGTCCTGGCCCATCGGCCCACCGATCGTGCGCCAGGAGGCCATCGTCATCAAGATCCCGGTCCAGCGTTCGTCCAACAGGCGATAGGGCTCGACCCCCTGTTCGTCGCGGAAATCACCGACGCTTTGCTCATGCGCCTCGAAATGGCCCTTGCAGTGATCCTCCTTGACCAGGAAGTACATCTCCTCGCGTTCCTCGTGCCCCTTCATCTTCACGGCACCGAGGCCCAGGGGATAATAGCGGCAGGTCGCGGGCCGGGAGGGATAGACGGTGCAACCCTTTTCGTCGTCCATGAAGACACAGGGGCCCTGGCCGTCCTTGCCGGTCATCACCAGCTTGGCCACCGGCAGGCCCGAGCCCTCGTGGATCGCCGGCACCGTGAAGTCCTCGACGAAACGCGCAGGACGGCCGCCGAAGTGCTTTGAAAGCGTCAGGATATCAAAGGGCGTCAGCGTGACGTCGGCGCCGTGGCAGCAGACGTTCCAGCAGGAAACGCCCCGGTGACAGCGGAATTGGAAGCGATCCTCGGGCTTGAGACGCACCGGCTCGACCGGGTTGCCGTCGTCCCGGCGCACGCCCTCGAAGATGGTGGCGCCGAACTCCTGTTCCGCCTGCCGTCGCGCGGCCATTTCCTGGGCCGCAGAAGTCTCGTCCAGGTCGTCCTCATCCGCCATCGGACAAGCTCCTCAGCGATGATGGCCCCCGAGTCTATCACGAAAGCGCCCTTGGACGCGGCGCCTCGCTCGCACCGATCGATGCGACCGTCAATGGCCGTGGTCGACGAGGGCGGTCCACTCGCGTTTGAAGACGCTCCACTCCTTGGTTTCCGGGTCGTGGCGCGAGTTCACGAAGCAGTGCCATTCGTCCTCGTTCAGGTCCGGATAATCGGCCCGATAATAGAAGCCCGGATAGCGGGTCTCCTCGCGGAACATGATGTGGTGGAGATGGCATTCGGCCGTCCACATGCGGTGGTAGTTCTCCCACGCCCTGAGCAGCTCGTGCAGGTCCTTGGCGCGCAGGTTGGCGCTGTCTTCCTTCAGCATGTTCAAGTACTTCAGGCCCTCGGACAGCAGCATGCCGTTGGTCTGGTAGTAGGTGGCGACGCCGGCGACGTACTCGTCCATGATCTTCTGCAGCCGCATCTGGAACATCCGGGGCGTGATGTAGAAGGGATTGATGTCCTCGTCCGTGGTCTTGTCCTTGTGCTCCATGTAGGTGCGGACGGGCTTGTAGATCTCTTCTGTGATCGCGCCGATGTCGCCCTTCAGCGCCGGCTGGAAATCCTTGTGGTCGCGAACGAAGCGGACCATGTTCTTGCCGGCGATGCGGCCTTCGGTGTGAGAGCCGGAGGAGAATTTGTGACCGGAGGCGCCGACGCCGTCGCCGGCGGTAAAGAGGCCCTTGACGGTGGTCATGCGGTTGTAGCCCCATTTCCATTCGTCCGGCGAGTTCATGTCCTCCGGGCCGGAGACCCAGATACCGCAGCAGCCCGAGTGCGAGCCGAGCAGATAAGGCTCGGTCGGCATCAGCTCCGACTTCGACTGCTCCGGGCGGATGTTCATGCCGGCCCAGACCCCCGCCTGGCCGATGCACATGTCGAGGAAATCTTCCCAGGCCTCGGCTTCGAAGTGCTTGACCTCGCGGGGCGTCATGGTCTCGCCGAGTTCGGCCATGGCGGTCGGCGTGTCCATGAGGATCGGCCCGCGGCCCTCCTTCAGCTCCTTCAGCATGGCGTGGTTGCGCAGACAAGTCGGGACCACGGCCGCTTTGTCGTAGGGCGCGAAATCGGCCAGCATGTCGGCGTTCTTGGTCACGTAGTCCTCGCCGAAACCGTTCGTGGCCTTCGCCTTGAACAACAGGAACCAGGCGCCGACCGGGCCGTAGCCGTCCTTGAAGCGGGTCGGCACGAAGCGGTTTTCCATCATCGTCATCTCGGCCCCGACCTCCGCCGCCATGGCGTAGGTGGAGCCGGCGTTCCAGACCGGATACCAGACCCGGCCCATGCCCTCGCCGGTGGAGCGAGGCCGGAAGATGTTCACGGCGCCACCACAGACCACCAGGATGGTCTTGGCCCGGAAGACGTAGATCTTGTCCGCGCGCACCGAGAAGCCGACGGCGCCGGCGATCTGGTTTTCGTTGTTTTCGTCGAGCAACAGCTTCACCACGAAGACGCGCTCGAAGATGTTCTCCATACCGAGCGCCTTCTTGGCCGCCTCGGCGACGATGGTTTTGTAGCCTTCGCCGTTGATCATGATCTGCCAACGGCCCGAGCGCACCGGCTTGCCGCCGTCGGCCAGCGGCACGCCCTCGGTCTCCTTGTCCTTCCAGATCGGCAGGCCCCATTCCTCGAACAGGTGCACTGTGCCGTCGACATGTCGGCCGACGTCGTAGACCAGATCGTCGCGGGTGATGCCCATCAAATCGGCGTGCACCATGCGGACGTAGTCCTCGGTGTCGTTATCGCCGATATAGGTGTTGATCGCCGAGAGGCCCTGCGCCACCGCGCCCGAGCGGTCCATCGCCGCCTTGTCGACCAGCGTTACCTTGACGTCGTCGCCGGCCCAGCGCTTGGCCTCGAAAGCCGCGCCGCATGCGGCCATGCCGCCGCCGATGATCAGAATATCCGTTTCATACTCGACAATCTCGGGATTGCCGAAAGTACCCTCGCTCATGCCCTGTTATCCTCTGCATTTGGCCGAGATCGGCATCGCTTGGGGGCTTTCACCCCGGCTTTCCGGCCTGGAAAGCGACGCCTCGGCCGAAGTCGTTTTCGCCTATAGGGTCGGCAGCTGGATGTTCACTTCGGTGAACAGATTCTGGTTGTCGAGATCGACCGGCTCCGGCTTGCTGGCATAGGGCTCGATCGAGCCCACCGGCGTCGTTCTGACCGGAAACTTGAAGCGCTTGATCTCTCCGTCTCGGAATTTGATGGTCCACATGATGGCGTTGTCGGTGCGGAGCGGAATGGCGGCGCCGCCCATCGGCACCCAGTCCTGAAAGGCCCTCACTTCGATCGCCTGTCGCGGGCAGGCCTTGACGCAGCACTGGCATTCCCAGCACTGCTCCGGCTCTTGGTTGTAGGCCTTCATCCGCTCGGTATCGAGCTTCATCAGATCGTGCGGGCAGATGTACATGCAAGCGGTGACCTCGCCGCCCTTGCAGCCATCGCATTTCTCGGTGTGCACGAATGTCGGCATCCGTCTCCCCTTCGAAGCATTCGGGACCGGTATTTTCCCCCTCGCTCGGGAGTTTTCCGGTGTCGTCGCGACCGTCTCGTCGCATGTGCCGCCATGGCAGCTATGACGGTTCCCTCTCGCCGCCTAACCTATGGCAGCTCGGGATCAAAATCCAGCCCAAGCATTCACTTTTTGAGATATTTGGCGCGGGCGTTCCGACGCCGCCGAAGGTCGTCTCTCAGGCGGCCTCGGTGGCTTCCGGATCTTCCTTGGTCGAGGCCTGGTAGACGATCTTCTCGGTCTCCGGCTCGACGCCGACCAGGCTGACATCGTAGCCCCAGAGCGTGCCGAGATGGCCCAGCACGCGCCGACTTTCCTTCTCGTCGAGCGGAACGCCGTCGCGTACCACGTGGCGCAGGCGCAATTCGCGATCGCCCAGAAGATCGACGTCGACGACCTGAATATCGGGTTCGATGACGGAGAGATCGTAGTTTCGCGCCAGGCTCTGGCGGACCCGGCGATAGCCCTCCTCGTCGTGGATG
>PVBE010053247.1_pt1 | contig 12332 bp, 8 predicted proteins | sample 1631181 | NCBI WGS metagenome assembly PVBE01 (sample SAMN08397723, study PRJNA350692) | Marine metagenome, whole genome shotgun sequencing project. | isolation source: water | place: Pacific Ocean | collected 2012-04 | reverse complement strand
CCTCGTCTCTATGAGTACGTTGGTCTTTCTGTTGCTGGTGGGCTGGGCGTTCGGCCGATCAAGCCGCGATGCGATTTTTATCAAGGAAGCCGGCCCCGATCATCTGCCTTACGTATATATCATCGGATCTCTTATCGTGATGGCCAGTGCGCCGTTTTACTCGATGGTCGTCGGTCGGATAGCGCGCCACAGATTCATGATCGGCCAGTTGATCGGCAGTGCAATCCTGCTGGTCGCTATGAGAATGGCGATTTCTCTCGATTTGTCGGCCATGCCGTACCTGCTTTTCAGCATCACGGACATTGTGATCATCGTCCTGTTTTATATGCATTTCTGGACGTTTGCCAATGATGTTTTCGACCCACGAGAAGGAAAGCGGTTGTTTCCCCTTATAGGCGGGGCCGGCCTGGCCGGTTCCATACTAGGCGGCCTGACCGTTAAACCCATCGTTCACATCGTCGGCACGGCAAACCTGCTTCTGGTGTGGGCCGCCCTCCTGCTCATCGCTATACCGACGGTCATATTTGCCAACCGCGCCGTGTCTGCTGTCGGCGTCGCGTCAACGGCGACAGAGCCCATGGAGGAAGAATCCGCTCTGTCCGGAATCTTCAAAACCATGTCTTCCGTGTGGGAAGTCCCCTTGATTCGTATCCTGACCTATATGGCCGTACCCATGTGGCTTGCTATTGGTATTGTAGATTACCTGTTTTTTTCGGCGATGAATGAGGTCTTTCATGATCAGGATCAGCTTACGGGTTTTCTGGGGCTCTTTAGCAGCGTTTCTTCGATAGCGAGTCTTATCCTCCAGTTGTTCGTGACAGGCTGGCTTTTGAAAAAGTTGGGCGTCGGTTCATCGGTGCTGATTCATCCTGTCAGTTTTTCCTTCGGCGCTATAGCACTGACCATTCGCAACCTCCTGCCCGCCGTCGGCGTCCCCGCATTCTGGAGTTTTCGAAGTCTTTCGGCCGTCTTCGCAAAATTCAGCGACAATGCACCGTATTACTCCGTCGGCGAGTCCTCGACGCAGCTCTTATTCAACGCACTCTCCGAGGAGCAACGAGGCCAGGGCCGGGCCTTTATTTCCGGTACGGTGGAACCGGTCGTTACCGTCCTCGCCGGTCTGGTGCTATTGCTGTTCATCGCACTTGAAATGCCTCTCTGGATGATCTCCCTGGTAACGGTCGGCCTGGCTGTAGCGTGGATTTTGGCCGCCAGCCGCATAAAAGGCCTTTACCTGCAAGCCCTGGTGAAAAATCTCAGCTCCCGGGACGCAAACCTTAGCGGAGACTCGCTCGTTGCCCTGGGCAGCTTTAAGGGCCCTGAGGTCGCGCCCATGCTTTTCGAAGCCGTGACATCCCCTGACGAAAATGTAGCGATGTTCGCCCTGGAATTGTTACAGAATAGTAACGATAAGGAACTCATCGGCCGGATTCATTTACAGCTGCCCGAAGCAAGGCCTCAGGCAAAAATAGCCATTCTAAACATCTTGGAGGAGTATGATATTCAGCAGGGTACGGATGTCGTGGCGCCACTATTGGACACCGAGGACGTCGGGGTATGTTCAGCCGCTATTAGGGTACTCGGACGGCTGAATCCCGACAAGTATGCGGCCAAAATCATGACCTTTTTGAATGCGGCCGACATGGAACTGCGCGCCCAGTCTGTTATTGCGCTGAGGCGTTGTAAACCAGCCAGTGATGGATACGAACGCGCCTCGACCTCACTGGAAAGGACGATAGAGGCCAGCGACCCCGATACGCGGGAGGAAGCGGCTTATCTGGTGGGCGAAATGCGTGAGGGACAATATATGGAGCGCCTGTTTGAGTTCTTGCGTGACGACAGTGAATCCGTCCAGCGCAGGGCGATCGAGGCCCTGGTAAAAATAGCCGATTCGAGATGTGTACATGAACTGATACCATTGATGCGTGTAGATGCGCTGGCTCAGAACGTCATGGATGCCGTTATAGTCATGACAGACAAGAGCCTTGAACCGCTTCACAGGACGCTGCAGGCCCTGGTGGACGATGACCGCCAACAGTATGGTGATCCAGGTATTGTAGAATATATGAACAGGATCATTTTTTGCCTCGGAGAAATAGGCCGTCCCGAGAGTACCGATTTTTTGACCGAACTTTTTGAGCCGGCGCCGAAAGCGGTTCATCCGGCCATAATCGACGCGATGGTCCTAATCAAACTCACCCAGGCGAAGAGCAGCGAGACATCGAGTGAACCCGATGCGTTGGCCTCTTCTCAGATGATGCATCATGTCTCAAATTTGTTGAATCATCATAGGAGCAGTATCCAGCAGGAAGAAGGCAGAATCAGATCCATACGGGGTATCGACAGGGAACGGGCGACCTTCTTGTTGATAGATGCACTCCGACAATCCAGTGATTACCACGAGGTCCGGGGATTGAAGTGCCTGCAGATTCTCAACGAGCCTGGTATGATCAGGGCGGCAGGTAGTAATCTACGCCGCTCCTAACCGCGTTCTAAGGCTGAAGCCATAGAGGTCTTATCTGAATCGGGACAGGACGGCCGCCACTTCGCCCGTATCCTGGAGACCAAGTATTTCCCTGAGCCAAAGAGCATCGAGGATCCGGAGACAACCGAGGTGTTGAAACAATCCATCGGTCCTGAAGAAGAGGTCTGGCTGCGGGCGTGTTCCATTTACGCGGCCGGAGAACTACAGGCGAAGGATATATCAGAGGAATTAAAGGCCCTGGTTGAGGACCCGGATCCCTTTATTAACCGGCACGCGCAACTGGCTCTTGTAAAACTCGATGTTGCGGCTATGGATGAAGAATTCCGAAATGAGGTGGAAAAAATGGGACAAGATATGGAACGAATTCTATTCTTGAAGAGTGTGCCTCTCTTTGCCGAAATGGACGGCGACGCGATTCAATGGGTTAACAACATCGTAACGGAATCCGTCTATGCCAAAGATGAAACGGTGTTCGAGGAAGACGCCCCCGGTGATGCCTTTTACCTCATTAGACGAGGCAGCGTCCGTGTGGTCAAGGGAAAGGAAAACCCGGTTGTGATATCCATTCGTGAGGAACGCGATTATATCGGTGAGATGGCCATACTCGATGACGAACCCCGATCGGCGACCGTAGAGGCCCAGGAAGACACGGCAATGCTGGTCATCAAACGCGATGATTTTCATCGTCTGGTCGTTACCCACCCGACCGTCGTTTTTTCGCTTTTCAAATGCCTGAGCCGGCGCCTGAGGGAGACCAACGATCAGCTGTTGGAAACCCGCCAATGAGTGATATGAGCACCCAATCGCCATAGACGATACACCCATGGCAAAAACCCGCTGGCACCATCCATCTTCTGTCCCCTGAAATTAACCGTCAACTACAAAACGATATCTCGGCGTTTGGCCATGATACAGCGTCTCGTCGCTAAATCAATTGCGGCGTCCGGGAAGATCGTGTTATTTACTGATGTTTCGCAGAACCGACGAAACATCAGGAGTGCTTTGTACTTTCACGTTGTTTACTGATAATAAAAATGAAATGTCTAAGTCTATAAACAGGTAATTATAACGATTGCATCCAATAAAAATGCTTTTCAATAAAAAATCCCCCCTCTCCCGCCGCAAAATGCTCAAGATTACTGGTACGGCCGCACTGGGTACGGCGTTATTTGGTTGCAACGGCGGTTCTAACGGTCAGAACACGATATCCTTTGTCTCTGCGTTGACCAAAGAGAAGAATCGGGCTTTGGAACCGCTTATTGCCGAGTTCTCGGAAACCCATCCCGATATCACGATAGATCATATCAAGGTGCCCTGGGATCAGGCGCACTCGAAATTCCTGACTATGATTATAGGTGGTAATACGCCGGATCTGATGTCGATCCCCAGCCAGTGGCTGGCGGAATTCCGGGCGATGGGGGCGTTGGAGAATTTGAAACCGTGGTTTCAGGACTGGCCGCATAAAGACGGATATCCTGAAACCGTTGAACTCATGGGTCGTTCCGCTACCGCGTTCGATGGCGAGGACGTCTACGCCCTGCCCTTTGAGATTGCCGTCCGGGCCATGTTTTACCGCAAGGATTGGCTCGACGAACAGGGGCTGGTACCCGCGACCACCCGGATGGAATGGCGCACGCTGCTGGAAAAAATGACGGATAAAGAGAAACAACGGTATGGGTACGCCTTCCGTGGCGCCCGCGGCGGGTTCTACAGTTGGTGGGCGCTGGTCGAAGAATTTGCCGGGACCAACGCGTGGTTTGATGAACATCATCAATGCATTATCAACTGTCCGGATCATGTGGCCGGTATTTCGTTCTGGAACGACCTGTATCAGGATGGCCTGACGCCCAAAGATTCCTTGAACTGGGGCTACAACGAACTGGTGCAGGGCTTCTGGTCCGGCATCTGCGGATCGATGGAACAGGATCCGGAGGTGGTGCGTACCTGCCTGGAACACGGGATGGATGAAAACACGCTCTCCATCTCTATCATGCCGGCCGGGCCTAAGGCGCGTGTATCGTTGGCTGATCTGGGGTATGTATCCATGGCGTCAGGGTCACAGCGTAAGGACAAGGCTTGGGAATTCATGTCCTGGTTGATGGCCCCCGAGCAACGCCTCAGATATTGCAAGGACGTCAACATGATTCCGCCGTTCACGGAGAGCATCAACGATCCGGCCTTTGGACAGGGATTGTATCAGCCTTTTATGGACATGGTGACCGACCGGACGATGCTGCCGAACTGGTATCCTAATTACCTGCCTGAAATGGGCGAGTTCCTGGAAGTGCGTGTCACCGAAGAGCACCAGAACATGCTGCTGAAGAACCAGTCGCCCCAGGAAACGATGGACAGGTTGGCTGATTCCATGACGAAAGCGCAGAAGAAATATGTAGATAAACACGGACCGGATACACCGAGCCCCCCTGAGATCCGCAGGCGGTAAGCAGAAGACAACGTATGCTATTAGGCTAGTGCGTCAGCACCGGGTCTTTGTAGGCGTCCGGCGCACCAGGCGTCAGGAAACATCAAACCGAAAGCCGTATAATCATATCAGGGCAAAATTATGACAGAGCTTTTCATTCACCAATCCTCCCTCTCACGCAGGGAAATGCTCAAGCTCACCGGCTCGGCCCTGCTCGGAGCCTCTGTTTTCGGTTGCAGTGGAGCGAGCGAACAGAATACGGTGACGGTATTTTCGCCAACGGGCGATGTAAAGACGCAGGCGCTTACGCAGAGTGCCGCCGCCTTCTCGGAGCTGCATCCCGATATCCGTGTCGAAGTTCTATCTGTGCCCTGGGATCAGGGGCGCGCCAAGCTGATTACTATGGTCGCGGGCGGGAATCCACCGGATCTGATCATCTTAACCGGTCAGTGGATGGCCGAATTCCGAGCTATGGGTGCGATTGATAACCTGACCACCTGGCATCAGACCTGGGAACACAGAGATGCCTTCACGACAACAGGGATCCAGCGATGCGAAATTTCGGCGGCTATTGAAGGCGATCAGGTGTACGGCCTCCCGCTGGAGATAACCACGCGCGCCATGTTCTATCAGAAGCGCTGGCTCGATGAACTGGGATTGGAGCCAGCGATGACCCGCGCGGAATGGCGCCTGTTGCTGGAGAAACTCACCGATCCGGAAAAGAATCGCTATGGCTATGCCTTGCGCGGCGCCCGCGGCGGCTTCTGGACCTGGTGGCCGATTCTAGAAGAGTTCTCCGGGACGAACGAATGGTTTGATGAGAATAACAGGTGTATCATCAACAGCACGGACCATGTGGAAGGGCTCACCTTCTGGAATGACATCTATCAGGATGGCCTGAGTCCCAGGGATTCGCTGAACTGGGGTTATAACGAACTCGTTCAGGGCTTCTGGTCCGGCATATGCGGTTGTATCGAACAGGACCCGGAGGTCGTGCCCACATGTCTGGAACACGGTATGGACGAGTCTACCCTGATAACAGCTGTCATGCCGGCCGGTCCGAAAGCCCGGGTGGCGTCTAACGATATCTGGATTCTCTCTATGGCTTCCGGTTCACAAAATAAGGATGTGGCCCGACAATTTTACGCCTGGATGATGACGCCGGAACAGTTGATTCCCTACAGCAAAGCTTCCAATGTGCTGCCGTCGGTCAAACAGGGAATGAATGATGCGGCGTTTAATAAGGGGCTTTTCAAACCGTTCATGGAGATGGCCAGCAGTACCGCCGCTTTGCAAAACTGGTATCCAAGCTATCTGCCCGAGATGGGCGAGTTCATCGAAGTGCTGGTCACCGAAGAACAGCAGAATGTGCTTTTGAAAAGACAATCGCCACAGGACATGCTGGACAAACTGGCCGACTTTCTCAACAAAGCCCAGAAGAAATACGTCGATCAGCACGGACCGGATACACCAAGACCGATGTGATCAAATATGGATTGCGGAATAAAGACTCCGTATTCGGTAATCCGCAATCACTATGAAAAAAGCCGAACCCTACCTCCTCCTCTCCCCCGCCTATCTCCTCATCGGCGGTTTTATGTTCTATCCCATAGTCACCGTCGTGCTGCTTTCGTTTCGGCAATACCAACTCATGGACCCGATGAATACGCCGTTTATCGGACTGGAGCACTATGGAGCCATGCTGGAAGATGGATATTTCTGGCGCAGTTTGTGGAACTCGGTGGTGTGGGTAGGCGTTTCTCTGTTCTTCCAATTTCTGTTGGGATTTGGGTTGGCGCTGCTGCTCAACAGCACCCGGTTCTGGGGTAAAGGTCTTTATCAGGCTATTGTGTTTGCACCGTGGGCGGTATCGGGGTTTCTGATCGCCATTCTGTGGGCGTGGATGCTCAACGGTGAATTCGGGGTCGTCAATGACCTGCTCATGCGCACCGGTCTGATCGATGAAAAGATCGGTTTTCTCTCCCGAAGCGAAACCGCGCTCTTCGCCTGCGTCCTTGCCAATGTCTGGTTCGGCATCACCTTTTTCGCCATTATGTTGTACGCGGCTCTTCAGGCCATCCCGCCAAGCCTGTATGAAGCGGCGGATATAGACGGCGCCACGGCCTGGCAATCCTTCTGGCGCGTCACAGCGCCGATGGTGAAATCCACGATGGTGGTCACCATTCTGCTGCGGTCGATCTGGATTTTTAACTGGGCGGATTTAATCTGGGTCATGACCAAAGGCGGTCCGGGCGGCGCGTCACAGACCCTGGCGTTGTATGTCTTTCAAAAGGCATTCCTGGGGTTGGACTTCGGCTACGCCGCCGCCCTGGGTGTGGCGTTGACGGCCCTTTCTCTGGCGTTCACGGCAATCTTTCTGCGGGTGACGAGATTTCATAGCGAGGCGGCTTTTTGATATGATAAAAAAGACCTTGTTAAACCGTATCATCAATGTACTCGGTCTGGGCGCCTTTTTCGTGTTCGTGACGTTTCCACTTTATTGGATGGTTGTCACCTCGTTTACGCCGGAGCGGGAGCTGTTTATCTGGCCCCTGCGGTATTTTCCTGTCGCGCCGACTCTCGAAAATTATGTGGTCACGCTCCTTCGGACGGATATCCCGCGCTATTTTGCCAACAGTCTGACCGTGGCGAGTCTGGCTTCCGCCTGTACGCTAATGGTGGCTGTCTTAGGTGGTTATGCGCTGGCAAGGTATCAATTCCGGGGTAAACAGGTAACCTTGCTGATCTTTCTGGCTACCCAGATGATGCCCATTGTGGTACTCATCGTACCGCTGTTTATCACCTTCAGAACACTTGGGCTGCTCAATACACTCTATAGCCTGATGATCGTTTACACCGTATTTAATATTCCGTTTTGTACCATGATGATGCAGGGGTTTTTCGCCGGTGTGCCCGGCGAACTGGAAGAAGCTGCTATGGTGGATGGATGCGACCGCTTCGGAGCCATCATACGGGTGGCGGTACCTTTGGCGCGTCCGGGGTTGATCGCCACATTTCTATTTGCATTTATCGGCGCCTGGAATGAACTGTTGTTTGCAGTGATGTTTCTGAATACGGACGCCAACTTTACGTTACCAGTCGGCCTCTATATGTTTATCAGTAAATATGACATTCACTGGGGCCGAATGATGGCTGGCGCGACGCTGGCGCTGATTCCTGCGCTGGTTGTATTCGGGGTCGTACAACGGTATATGGTGCGGGGTCTGGCACTCGGGGCGGTTAAAGGATAAAATGGCTTACGGTAAAATCAGAGGGCGTACCCAGACCAGAAAAACCGTGTCGTCGGATTTGACGATCTGGTGTTCCGTGAGAAACGTGTAGGCCTGACGTGCGGCCTCCCCCTCAAGTGTTTTAAAACCACGCATGCGTTTCCCCTTCGCTTCATTCAGGTCCACATCCTTCAGGGACCAGGCGACCGCCTGGTCGGCCTGGTCGGCCAGGTAAGACGGTAAGATTTGCACGGCGATTTCTACACGGTCCGGGAGGTAAGTTTCGGCTTTGGTGTGGATGTAAACAGAGAGAAGCTGGCTGAGTTCATATAGCCCTTTCCAACCCGGTCCAAGGCGTTCATTGACAGATCGGGCTTGTAATAATTTCATCCCGAAAGTATGCAGGCTAGGGGGCGTATGCATGCCGATCCAGATGGACACCCTGGTGTTGTCGTTGTACACGGCTTTTTGAACACTTTTTATGTACGGCAGTTCCCGGTTCAGGCGGCCCGGAGTTAAGCCAGGCAGGCCATAGGTGTTCTGCATATGGATGTAAAAGGCGCTGAATTCCCGTTTGTTTAATCGAACCTGTTGATAGGGCTTCTTAAACGCATCATCGCGGTATACGATTAACCCGTCACGAAACAGAATAAATTGGGGGCTCCGCGCTGAAAATGCTTCTTCGATTGTGGAAGAAGCCGAAACCAGTTTACGCCAGATGAATGGTTGACTGTCCGCCGCGTGCGCAGGGAGTATGATGCCGATGCCTGAAACAATAACCAATAATAACAGGATAAATCGTCGCCAACTACAGGTCATAGAATACTCAATTCTTCTGATTAATGTTCAGGTTTATTTGTATACTTCATATATGTCGATTTATGATCCGGATCGATTCGGATCAGAGTATCATACACATCTGAAGACGATTCCGAACTGAACACATCCGCCAGTTCCAGATAATGGGCGTCCAGGAAAGTTTTTATATTTCCGTCTCTGGCATTCCTGCGGCGCTGTTCGACCAGGATATCTATTGCCTGACGACAAAGAGCACTGGCCTCCGTATTATTGTTTTGTTTTTGAAAGGCCATCCCGCCATAGAACAGAAAGCGAATACGCCGGAAGGGTTTGAACTCATCGGCTACAATGCTTTCGATGAGTTCAAGCCGTTCATCCCAGCCCCGCTGATACTCCCGGCTGAAACGACCATCTCCGGCAATCCTTTTTGCACGGTCAAAATGATCGTCGCCACCGAATTCATCGAATTTATCGAGTTCATGCCCGACCATGACCTGTGTATAAAAATCAATCAGCCAGGTCAAGGGATGGAATTGCACTTCATCATGCCTGAGCAGATCATCCCGTTCAAATTCGAAAAACCACCAGCGGTCGAGATATTTGATGTCCAGTCCGTTAGAAGCGGTCAGCTTGGCTGCGTACTGAGTCTTGACGATGCTACCACGATAGGCCAGGAAAGCCTCTATATGCAGATTGACTGATTCGGGCAGATCCTCATTGACCCAGTCCCATCCTTCTACATAATCCTTGAGGTGTCTGTTGAAATCGTGTAACTCCTGTGCTTGTGACACCGGCAGGGTCTCGAGATGTATCAAAAAATTCGTTTTAACCTGCTGGGCCTGTGTATCTGGGGACAGAGCCAGAAGCAGAGCTAATACAATAATACTGGATTTCATATAGAGCCACCGTTGTGGGTGCAAATTCATAAGGTATTACTCCGTCTGTGTTTCAATTAAAATTTCTGAAACATATACCGGATACCACATTCAACCGAAGGATCTACGTAGACATCGTCTGTGGCTCTGCAGAGACCGAGAGGGGGATTCGACTTTTGTACAGGCAAACCCGACCATCTGCTTGAGGCGACATTTTAGAAGATAAAGGTAAATCCTCTGCGTGCTGTCCTGACGGAATATCCGTGATGATCGTCAGGGGAATGAATGGTTCTTTCTCGTCCTCAAGAGGCTGTCCGGTCGTCAGCCAGGGATCGGATCTCATGCCACAGAAAGTTACCGTTTCCCGCGCAGTCTTATTGAATTTTGAATGATCTAATATGAGAAATACTTCGGAAGCTGCTTTTATAAAATGCTGTTTCACCTCAATGATATCGGGGTTGTTGACCATCAGTCCCTCATCCAGGTCGAAGGCGGATCCGGTAAGTATGACTTTAAACGGGCCGGTCCAATAGGGCTGATAGAACGCCTCGCCTCCAGGACATTTGACAAAGCAGAATGAGCGAGGCAGCGGCACCCCACCAAGTTGTACCATTTCAATTTCGCCTTGCGTAAATAATTCTAAAATGTGCGGCGTATAGCTGTTCGTAATAATCCGTAAGCCACTTTTTTCCTGGGTGATAATGTGCTGGGCTACCCGGTCAACGGTCCGCCCCGTATCCAGCAGAAGCGAGTCGTCCCTTTGAACGAAATGCCGGACCGCATATTCGCTCAACAACTGGATGGCTTCGACCTCTATTTCACTGTGGCCTTCATAAAATCCTCTGTAATGTTGTCCAGGTTGGATCAGCTCAGCCCCGCCGTAAAACCGGTTCATAAACAGACCACGTGATTTCAGGAGGACGCCAATGTCGTCGAAATCACCACGGATCGCCACATCTGTAATCCCGAATTCCGTACTGAGATCATGGGTGTTGACCCGACCATCCCGTAACAGACGCATTAAAATGGTCTGTTGACGCTTTTCCTTTTCGCCCCTGGGCATACTGGAAGACCTCCTTCTACATAAATCTAACCTGTAAACAAACCTGTGTCAAGGTATTGGGTCACAGGTTTGGTAAAGGAAACGGTCTGTAGCTGCCGGACAAAATAAACACTTGTTTAATCGCGGGCCCTGAGAACAGTCGGGCGGTGATAGATGATTTCTTTTCTTTGACTTTTGTTTTATATTTCGTTTTGTTTTTGTTGCATTTTTGTGTAAAATCATATATATTTGGGTATTTAGTGCCATATGTCACATGTTTTGGACAAGGATAATACCATCTTAATTACGTTTTAGTTTGATATTTAATTTTGTTTCGGTAAAATAATAAGGGTTTTGTTCAAACAACAGAAGAAAACATTTGCAAAATAAGTCACTTGATATGAGGGAGGAATGGAATGACGGGTGCAGAGGTGGTCGTGGGTATCAATGGATATGGACGTATTGGTCGGGCATTTCATCGTCTGTCGCTTCTGGATCCGGCCATACGTGTTGCAGCGGTCAACAGCCGATCCGATGCGGATACGCTGGGGCATTTACTGGCCTACGATTCCGTCTATGGAGAGTTGGATGCGGACGTGGTGGCGAGAGAGAGTGGATTTTCCGTCGCCGGTCAGTCTATTCAGGTCTACCAGGAAGCAGCGCCGGAATCCATTCCCTGGGATCGCCATAATATTGATGTCGTCATCGACGCAACCGGTAAATTCAAAGACCGTGATTCCCTGGACGCTCATTTAAATGGCAGTGTACAGTATGTCATTCTTTGCTGCCCCCCCAAAGATGATCGTATTCCGTCTGTTGTGATGGGGGTCAACCACGGGCTTGTCAATCCTGCATCAGAGTCGATCATCTCCAACGCCAGTTGCACGACCAATGCGCTTACGCCTTTGATACATATTCTGGATGAGGCGTTCGGCCTTGAATTCTGTTCTTTCAGGACCATTCACGCGCTTACTGATTCGCAACATCTGCTGGATAATTCCGATAAAGACCCCCGGCGTGAGCGGGCGGCCATGGAGTCCATCATCCCCACGTCCACCGGCGCTTCGTCGATGATCGAGCAATTCTTTCCTCATCTGAAGGGCAAGGTGCATGGGATGGCTTATCGTGTGCCCACCCGATCTGTTTCGACGATAGACCTGTGTGTCCGGCTTCGAGCGCATCCCCGTGTTGAAACGATTAACCGGGAGTTTATCAAAGCGGGGCATTGCATGCTTGAAGGCATTGTCAATGTCACGAATAAACCGCCTGTTTCAATTGACTTCAAAGGTGATCCACATTCTGTTATTGTGGACTTGCCTTTTACCAAGGCCTGTGGAGACGGCATGTATAATCTGACTGGCTGGTATGACAATGAGTGGGGCTACAGCGCCCGGCTTTTGGATATGGTACGGCATGTTGCGCGTACCGTTGTGACGAAGGAAAATCATCTTCAATCCGAGGAGGATTGGCCATGTGCAAT
>PVBE011487487.1_pt1 | contig 12333 bp, 10 predicted proteins | sample 1631181 | NCBI WGS metagenome assembly PVBE01 (sample SAMN08397723, study PRJNA350692) | Marine metagenome, whole genome shotgun sequencing project. | isolation source: water | place: Pacific Ocean | collected 2012-04 | reverse complement strand
CCGGCGGGCAGGAAGCGAAAATCCTCCAACGCCGCGACGAATCGGGGCTCCCAGGCGGCGGGATCGGCTTCGGCCTCGGCCAAGGCCGATGCGATGCGGTGCCAGGTTTCGCTGACGGTCTTGTCCACAGGATGGCCGTCCGCCGCCTTCAGACGGTATTTCATGTCCCAGATCTGCTGCGCGATCGAGGTCATTTTCGCCATCGAGTCGATCCTCCGCGGGCCAAGGCGTCGTGATCCGCCACTACGGCCAGGTTCGAGCCTGCGCCAGCCCGGTGAAAGCCTGGGAAATCAACGATTTTATCCTTTGATCGTAGGCCCGGGAGGCGTCTGGGTCAAGAATTTGTTCTTGTTATGTATTCACCGGTTTGTCCACGCCGGCGTCCGTGGTGATCCGTTGAAGAGCAAGATGTTGATGAATTTGTACCCAGAATCCACAAGCTAAACCCGAATACTTATCCACAATCTTGCCCACAAGGGCCAGAGGCTTGAGAAGTCAGGATGATTCGGTTTCGCCTTCGGCCGCCGCCGGTTCCGCCGTATCGCACAACCGGTCGGCGGCGGTTTCGATGCGCGCCTCCAACTCTTTGGTGAACTCACGTCGGTCGAGATCCGCCGGCACCGGGGGCAGGAATTCAAGGGTGATCGTTCCCGGGAGTTTTAGGAATGCCCGGCGACCCCAGAACAGCCCCGAATTCAAGGCCACCGGCACCACCGGCGCGTCGACCATTTTGTAGAGGGCGGCGACGCCGGGGAAGTATGGGGCGCGTTTGCCGGGCGCCGTCCGCGTGCCCTCGGGAAAGATGATCACGTCGCGACCGTCGGCGATCGCTTTCTGAGTGTCCCGGACCAGGGATTTCAAAGCGCCGGCACCGCCCTCCCGATCGACGAAGACGGCTTCGCATTTACGGGCAAACCACCCCCATAGCGGGATCGCAAGCAATTCCTTCTTCATCACATAGGCCGGGTCGTTGAAGAGGATCAGGAAGATCGACGTATCCCAGGTCGACTGGTGCTTGCAGGCGTATATGGCCGGGCGATCGGGGATATTGTGGCGGCCGATGACCCGGTCGTCGAGCCCGACGATGACCTTCAGGCCACGATGCATGCCGCCGGCCCAGGCCTGGACCGTCCGCATCATGCCGATGCGGGGCAAGGGCAGGAAGAAGGCCATGATCAGCAGCATGAATATGAGCCAGACGTAGAAATAGATGTTGAACAAGGCCGACCGCACGGCTGTCATGATTCATCCTCCGCCGGCATCAGCCTCATCGCCCGTTGGCGCACCCAGGCGAGCAGGAATTTGTTGTATTCGCTGATGATCAGGCTGGCGGTGCCCGGCCAGGCCCACCATCGGTCCTGCTTGATGCGGTCGTGAAATACCGGATGAGGGATGAGGTCGACGTCCGACAGGACGGCGCGAAATTCCATCAGGCTGCGGGGCAGATGATAACTCGATGTCACCAGACGCAGGCTACGGTATCCCTGGCGCCGCATCCAGGCCGCGGTCTCGATCGCATTGCCGGCGGTGTTACCGGCACTATGCCCGATCTCGACGCAGCATCGGAGTTCCTGTGGCGAATGGCGCGACATTTCCAACAATTTGGCGACGTCGACACCCCGATAGACGCCGGAAACGAATAATTTCTCCGCCTGGTCGCGGCTTAACAATTCAAGCCCGGTACTAAGGCGGTCCCGGCCCCCGGTGAGGACGGCGATGGCGTCGGTGCGGGTCGTCGTGTCCGCGACCTCGTCCGGGATCAGGGAGGCGAACCAAAACAGGCCGCCCGCCCACAAGGCGACCGCGAAGAGAATGAGCGCCGCCAGCCGCGCCCAGGTTCGCCGTCGCGCCTTCATGATCGATCGGCCCTGTCGATGCCGCACTGGTCCCGTCCGCGCATCGCCTAGGGAAGCCCTGCCAGGGTGCGGATGACGGTCAGGCGCGCGGTGAACATGGCGATGGCCGCCGCGGCGAGGGGCAGGGCGGCGATCGCCAGCCAGTCGATGACGGCGAGGGAAAGGTCGGGCAGGAGCCCGGCTTCCAGCCGCGCCGCCAGACCATCGACGATGAGTAACGTCGGCGCCGCCAGGGCGATGCCGATGAGACCCCCGCGCAGGCCCAGATGAAGAGCCCGGGCGGCGAACTGACGGGCGATGTAGTCGTCCTGGGCGCCGATCAGGTGCAGCACCTCGATGACGTCCTGGTGGATGGCGAGGCCTGTCCGCGTCGCGAAAACCACGGTCCCGATGGTCGCCAAGGCCATCAGCAGGGTGGCAAGCGCGGCCAGGGCCTCGACCGCGCGAACCAGGCGGACCAGACGATCGATCCATACCCGGTGGTCGTCGATCGAGGCGCCCGGCGCCGCCGCCGCGACCCGTCTTTCCAGGGCCGCGACGTCGACCGCCGCATCGCCGTCGAGTTCGACGTCGATGAGGCGCGGTAGCGGCAGGTCGTCGGCGGCGCCCGCGGCGCCGAGCCAGGGTTCGAGCAGGGCCAACAGGCCGTCGCGGCCAAGAACTTGGACGTGAAGGACACCGGGCGTCGCGTCGACGACCGCCATGGCCGCGGCGACGCGACGGCTATCCGCCGCCGCATCGGCTCCAGGTGGAACCTGAACGGTCAACGTCGCTCCGGCGTCGGCGTCCCACCGTCCGGCCATCGAGTCGAGAACCAGGACACCGGCGAGGGCGAGGGCGGCAAGGAAGACCATGAAGGCGATGATCCAGGGCAGGTATCGATTGTGGGAGTCGCGATCGAGAGGGAGGTCGGAACGCCGGGCGATCATTCGGACGGTACCTCCTGGATCCAGCGCGGTCGCGCGCCGACACCCTGATCGAGGTCGCGCTGTTCAAGCCGGCCTTCTTCGAGGTGCAGGCATGGATGCTTCAGCCGGCGCACCAGATTCTCGTTGTGGGTTGCGATGACGACGGTGGTTCCAAGGCGATTGAGCTCCTCGAACAGATGGATCAGGCGCATCGCCATGCGGTCGTCGACATTGCCCGTCGGCTCGTCGGCAAGCAACAGCCTGGGCCTGGCGATGACGGCGCGGGCGATGGCGACCCGCTGCTGCTGGCCGCCGGAAAGAGTCGGCGGCCGCGCCCGCAAGTGGTCCTTCAGACCGACCCAGGTCAAGAGCTCGACGACGTGGCGTTCGATTTCATCTTCGCGGGTTCCGGCGACCCTGAGAGGCAGGGCCACGTTGTCGAAGGCCGAAAGGTGGCGCAGCAAGCGAAAATCCTGGAAGACGACGCCGATTCGCCGGCGTAACTCCGGCAAATCCTGGCGCGCCGTCGTCGCCACGTCGCGGCCAAACAGGGTGACCATCCCGCGCGACGGCTTGAGAGCGAGATACATGAGACGCAACAAAGAGGATTTCCCGGCGCCGCTGGGACCGACCAGAAAGTGGAAGGAACCGGAGGCGAGGGAAAAGGAAATGTCCTGCAGAACCTCGGGTCCCATGCCGTAACGGACACCGACGTTCTCAAGAAGAACCACTCCTCCGCCGTCGTCCAGGATCACCTTTTCCGCTCCCGCTTGCGCAGGCCAGCCCGCTGCCGCTTCTGCAAGCCAGAATGGCATGCCGCATGGCTTTCCGTCCAGGCTCGACCCAGGCCTCCGACGGCTTGCGTTGGTTCGGGCAAATGCCTATAAGTGACAAGTGCTTATTGTGGCCCGTCGCGCATGATCATCCGCTGCCCTCGCTGCAACACCCACTACTCGGTAGATGCTGGCGCCGTCGATCCGTCGAGGACGACGGTTCGCTGTTCCCAATGTGACAACTCCTGGAGTCAGGCCCCGGTTTCCGATCTGCCTCCGCCGCTGCCGCCGAGGCCCGAAGCAGCACCGGCGCTGGCCTATGCCCAACCCGCCCCGCCGCCGAATTACGCCTACCCGCCACCACCACCCGGTTATGGTCCGCCGCCGCCCGGCTACGCTCCCCCGCCGCCGCCCGGCTATCCGCCGCACCCTTATCCCTATGCGGCTCCGCCGGTCGAACAGGCGCCCGGCTATCCGCCGCCACCATCCGAGGCGCCGCCACCGCCGCCTCAACCCGAAGCGCCGCCACCGGCGCCCGAGTTCGAACCGGCGCCCATTTTCGAAGCCGAACCGGAACCGGCCTACGTTGCCGAACCCGAAGCGGCGTTCGAGATCGAGCCGGAGCCTTCGCCGGAACTCGGGCCCGAGGCCGAGCTCTTCGAAGAAGACGACGCCGCTCCGGCGCTTGATGACCTGATCGACGACGATGCCGGCGAGGGGGCCGGCGAAGAGGAATTGAGTTTGAGCGACGCGGAGCTGGACGAAATGTTCGGCTCTGACGACGACGCGCCGGAGCCCTTGTCGTCGATCATGGACGACGACATCGAAGAAGAAACCGACGAAGACGCCATCGACCCGGACGACCTGCCCGACGAACCGATTCCGCAAGTCTTCATGGCCGAAGAAGTGATCGCCGAAGGTGACGAGGGGCTCAGTCGGTGGATAAAGATCCTCATCATTGCCGTTTTTGTCGTGGCGGCGATCCTGATCGGGCTCTTCTTCGGGCGTGGGTTGGTCGTCGAATTTCTGCCGTTCATGAAACCGGTCTATGAAACCATCGGTCTCAATACGTCGACGATCGGCGAGGGCCTCGACATCCGTAACGTCAAGTCGTCGCGTGAAACCGAGGGCGACATCGATGTCCTCGTCGTTCGCGGCATCATCATCAATGTCTCGGGAGGAACGAGAACCGTTCCCAATGTCCGGGTCGCCCTCTATGACACCAGCGACGAGGTCGTCATGGAGCATGTGGCCGTGCCGCGCAGCGATGGCTTGGAGGCTCAGGAAAAATCCGGCTTCAAGGCCCGCCTGATCGATGTGCCGGCGACGGCGCGGCTCCTGGAAGTCACCTTCACCGAGGCCGCGCCGGCGCCGATGGAAGCGCCGAAAGAATCCGACGAAGCCGACGGCGAGAAGAAGAAGAAGGAACCCGACAAGGCCGGCGACGAGATGAAGAAGGATTCCGACGAGCCGGAATCGTCCGATCGTGACGATGAGGCCGAGCAATCCGACGACGAACCCGAATCCGATGAAAAGTCAGAATCGGACGCGGAGGCGCCGCCGGCGGCTGGCGTCAAGCCGGCGATGACCGAGGAAATTAAAGAAGAATAATCCAACGGTTTTCCCAAGGCCTTCCTGCGAGGCCTTCCTTGGGGGCCGTCCCGGGCTCCGTCCGATCGGCCGATCGCCAATACCCACCGCCTGCGCCCGGCACATCCTGCCCACTTCTATCCCCAGATAGGCAAATTCTGCCTACTTCCCGGTCGCCCGTGGCTCACGGCGACGATCGCCGACACCTGTCTTTGCCTTGCCGGCGGCCTGAACGCGGGGCCCACCGTCCTTGGCACGGCACTTGCGCCAGCAAGACCAATAAGCGCCGAAAAGGCGTCGATACAATCCGGCCGGTACGTGCCGGCCAAAAACAGGACGATAGGCATGATGAATACATGGCATTGGCAATGGGCGGTGTACTGTCACCGCCAAGGGCGCTGGCCCTCCCTTCCCGGGGGCATCGGGCGAACCCGTTTCAGTCGTCGACTGGAGCGATTCCGGCCGCGGTCGCGGCGGCTCGACGGGATCATTCTCTTCATTGCCCGATTTTTGACCCGGCCGAAGGGGTTCATTGCCCCGCTGCCGGCGACCGGACGTCGTCGCCCTGCCGCGGCGCCTGCCCGCACGACCAAGGCCCGCCCGGCGACTGTGCGTACGAGGGGTCGCCAAAGGAGCCGACCAACCGGGGCACAAAGTCGTCGACAGGGTCGCCGACCGTCGCGGCCGGTGCCGCGTCGGCCACGCCGAGCCGCCGGGCCCGCCCGGATGCGCCCGGCGTAGTCAGCGCCCGGCGATCAGCGTCGGTATCGGAGAAGCCCTAGAGCAAATCCCGAGCCAACGGAATCGTTCGCGACGAGCTCTCCGCGTCGTTCCGCGACGACGAATTTGCGCCACCAACAAAGAGTTAGGGCATTTCAGGTAAGCGGGAGCGAACCTTAAATGCTCTAGAATCGGCGCAACAGGCGATCGATGTAGTCGAGTTCGATCCGCGGCCGATCGAGATCGCCGGCCCGTTTGTGCAGTTCGCGCAGGATGTCGTGGGCGCGGCGCATTTCCATCTCCTCGGGAATATTGCCGGGTCCGTCGACCGCCGCGCCATAGGCGCCGCCGGAGGACCGGCCGAAGGGGTCCCGTCCCTGTGACGGCCTTCGGCCGCGTTCTACGGGGGTCATGCCGGCCAGTCCGCCGAGTCGTCTGGCCATGCGTTCGGCGACCCCTTCGGTGGCCCGGCGCAAGGCGTCGACGGCCCGGCCCTGAAGTGGCATCGCCTCGTCAAGAAGGCCGTCGCCGAGGGCGCGGCCGGCGCTTCGCATGGCATCCTCCGCCTCGCCCAGGGGGCGCGGCATTTCGCCGAGAAACTCGTCGATGCCCAGCATCAGGTTGCCAAGATCACGGCGCAGTTGGTTCTGCATGCCGGCGCCTTCACCATCGCCTTGTTTCCCTTGGCCCTGACCGCCTTGTTGCTGCCCTTGTCCGTCCCGCGGCATGCGACCCTGTTGTCCCAGGGCCTCTTGTTCCTGCAACTGGCGGAAACTTCGATCGAGGAGTTCCTGCTGCCGTTCGGTCAGGCTGCGCAGGCCATCGAGAAGCGCCTTCGCCCGATTGGCGTCCTCGGCTTCGGGCGCGCCGTGCATGCCGGCGCGCATGCTCTCCAACAACTGGCGCAGTTGCGACAGGAGTTGGCGTGCCGCGTCGCGTGAACCGGCGCGGGCGAGATCGCGGGCCCGTTCGATCATTCGCCGCAGGTCGTCCTGGGCGAACAAGCGCGTCGACGAAGGGAGGTTCATGTCGGCACGACCCATTTTCGCCATTTGCTCGCGCAGCGCCGCCATGTACTTCTCCAGCTCTTGCTGAAGTTCGTCCATCAGGCGCTCGATCTCTTCTTCCAATGCCCCTTGCTTGAGGGCATCCATGAGGCGGTCCTGGGCCGCCCGGAGATCGCGTTCGGCGAGGGATATTTCGCCGTCTTCAATCCTGAGGGCGATATCCCAAAGCAATCGTTGGACGGAACCGATCGCGCCATCGGTCTGGTCGTGGATGAGACGCGAGGTGGCGACACTGAGAGCCAGGAAAACTACCGAATCGTCATGATAATAGAGCGGCCGGCCGGCAATTTTCGCGAGCCCGAGGGCGACCACCCGTCGCACCACCGACAGGGGTGTCGCCAGTCGCTTGCGTTGTTCGATGATCGCCCGCGCCACCGGATGATTGAAGATCCGTTCCGGCATCACCATGGCGAAGGCATCGCTTTCGCCTTTCTGACCACGGCCGTCCGTCGCCACCAGATGGACGAGGACCGACAGGCCGGCCCACGGATGGGCCGTCAGATTGCGGATCGTCCGGCCCCGGATCTCGGGAGCGCCGCGATCGGACAGCGGCAGGCTCAGGCGCAAGGTTTCTTCGTCCTTGCCCTCGTTCGCCGCCTCGCCCGACCGGTCCCCTTCGGCCCGGCGAATGAGGGCGTCGACTTCGACCAATCCATAATCGTCCTGGGCCAGGTAATCGATGCGCAGGTGAGATCGTTGGGTGCGGCCTGGCGGCGCCGCGAAGTCGGCGACCGGCGCCGAATCGGGAACGACGCGCAAGGGCCAGGCGGCAAGGATATCTTCTCCGTCGAGGATGGTCAGACGATCACCATTGACGACTTCGGTTTCGGCCCGATGGGCGCGGGCCCCGTCGCCGCCCTCGGTGATCGGCTGAAATTCGACCCGCGTATCGCCGACGACAAGGACCGGCGATACCTCGGCCCCTCCCGCCTGGGCCAGGACGGCACTGCCGATGGGCACCGCGATCGGGCCGTTCTCGCCGGGTCCACCCTCGACTGACGGCGCGGCACCGGATTTGGCGATTTGAATTCCTTCCGGCGTCTGCCCCGCGACCAGGAAAATCGGCGCCTGGCCAGTATAGGCCGGCGGCGTGATCCAGACCTCGATCCGCACCGGTCCGCTGACGCCGCCGAACAGATGCGGTGTCAGGGCGCGACCCAGGCGATCAAGGGGATCGTTCCAGCCGGCGGCCAATGAAACAACCAGCACCAGCAGAACGACGGCGCGCAGACCCCGCGGATCGTGACGGGCCAGGCCCGGCGCCGGCATCCCGACGCGGAGGCACTTCACCGCCGTCGCCATGCGCTGGCGATGGGCATGCCAGAGAGCCGTCGCATGGGCGTCGTCGCGACCACTGGCGAGACGATCGGCGAGGGCGGTCAACGGGCGATGGGCGAGATGATTATTGCGTTCCAGGCGATGGCGCGCCGCCGTCGGTTCGGCCGGTCGATACCGCCTGAGGAAGGTGGCCGCCGCCGTCAGGGCGACGAGAAACAGGACCAGAACCAGCATGTGCAACCAGGCCGGCAGCGCCGGCAGGAGATCGGCGAATGCAACCGCCAGAAAGACCCCGACGACGCCGACCAGCGGCCACAAGCGCGGCCATATGTTTTCCCAGGCAAGGGCGATCCGGCTCAGTCCGATGAGGAAGGGAAAGCGACCGGGGGGCGCCATCATCCGGCCTCCGCGGCCACCTTCGGCGCCGCCAGCCAATCGGGATAGCGCTCCCGTGCCAGCATCTCAACAATGCCGAGCCGTTCGCCGACGACGGCGAACTCGTCACCTCGCACCAGGATCTCCGGCGCCAGGTCGCGGCTGTTATAGCTGGACGCCATGACCGCACTGTAGGCGCCGGCACTGCGGATGGCCAGCAGGTCGTCGGCGGCGACGGGCGGCAGATCGCGCTGTGTCGCCAGGGTATCTCCGGTCTCGCATATCGGGCCGACCACGTCGACGGGTCGCAGGGGCGCATCGGGTGCCGCCTCGGCGACCGGCACGATGGCGTGATAGGCGCCGTACAACGAAGGCCGGATGAGGTCGTTCATCGCCGCGTCGACGATGACGAAGGTCCGGGTCGCGCCTTCCTTCACGTAGATCACCCGGGTCACCAGGATGCCGGCGTTGCCGACGATGACACGGCCTGGCTCGAAGACCAGTCGGCAGTCCAGGTCGCCGACCGCCTGGCGGACGATCGCCCCGTAATCGGCGGGGCTCGGGGTCGGCGCCGGTTGGTCGCCGTAGGGAATGCCGAGCCCGCCACCGAGATCCAGGCGGTCGACCGTATGCCCGTCGGCACGCAGCATGGCGACGAGATCCCGGAGACGGCCATAGGCGGCCGCATAGGGTTCCAGGTCGGTCAACTGGGAGCCGATATGGACGGCGATTCCAGTCATCCTCAGCCCCGGCATCGCCGCGGCCTTGGCATAGACCTGGCGGGCCCGGGTCCATTCGATGCCGAACTTATTCTCGCTGAGACCGGTGGTGATCTTTTCGTGGGTCCTGGCGTCGACGTCCGGATTGATGCGGACAGCGACCGATGCGGTGACGCCCTGGGCCGAGGCGACCTCGCTGAGGACCTCGATCTCGGGTTCCGATTCGACATTGATCTGAAGGACGCCGGCCGACAGGGCCGCCGCCATCTCGGACCGGGTCTTGCCGACCCCTGAATAGACGATCGCCGACGCCGGGACGCCGGCCGCCAGGGCGCGCGCCAGCTCGCCGCCCGAGACAACATCGGCGCCGGCGCCGAGGCGGGCCAGGGTGCGGATGACCGCCGTGTTGCCGTTCGCCTTGACGGCGTAACAGACGGTGGCGTCAAGGCCGGTCAGGGCATCGGTGAAAACCCGGTAGTGGTGCTCCAGGGTCGCCGACGAATAGCAGTAGAAGGGCGTCCCCACCGCCTCGGCGATGCGTGACAAAGGAACCCCTTCGGCCGCCAACTGGCCGCCCGCGTAGGCGAAGTGGTCCATGGCGGCGCCTATTCTTTCGGGTACTTGCGGGGATGGTCGCTGCCAGCCGGGTGTTGCGGCGACGACTTCAGGCCGCACGCCGCCAACGGCGCCGCCAAGGCGACGACCAGGGCCATGACCAACAATCTGCCTATCCAGCTGCGCACGATCTTGCCTTTCGTTTCTCCGCCCTCCGGTCCCCATCCCGGGCGGCGCCAGCATACGATTCTTTGTTCGATGTGGCAAAACCGCCGAGGCATGAGGCCCCCTCGGAAACGGCGCTCCTCGGAAAAAACGCCAGTGGGTTTCTAGCCGGTAGCGGAAAGGAAGCGTTGCCGCGCCGCCGCCGCCGCCCGGCGGACGTTGTCTGGCGCCGTGCCGCCTTCGCTGGTCCGGCTGGCCACGGACTGGTCGATGCCGAGGACCGAGAAGACATCGTCGGTGATGCCGGCTTCGACGGCCTGCATTTCGTCGAGTTTCAAGTCCTGGAGGGCGCAACCCTTGGCATCGGCACGTTTGACCAGTTCGCCGGTCACGTGATGGGCCTGGCGAAAAGGCAGGTCGAGCGCCCGCACCAGCCAGTCGGCAATATCCGTTGCCGTGGCGTGGCCGCGGCCGGCGGCGGCCCGCAGGGCGTCGCGGTCGAAGACAAGGCCGGCGACCATGCCGCGCATGGCGGCGACGGCAAGACCTAGTGTATCGGCAGTGTCGAAAACCGGTTCCTTGTCCTCTTGCATGTCCTTGGCGTAGGCCAGGGGCAGGCCCTTCATGACGACAAGCAGGCCAGTGAGGGCGCCGATGATCCGTCCCGCCTTGGCGCGCACCAGTTCGGCGGCGTCGGGATTGCGCTTCTGCGGCATGATCGAGCTGCCGGTGGCGAAATCGTCGGGCAGACGGGCGAAGGCGAAGGAATCCGAGCACCACAGAACGATCTCTTCGGCGAGACGCGACAGGTGCACGGCGACGATCGCCGCCGTGCTCAGGAATTCGAGGGCGAAATCCCGGTCCGACACCGCGTCGAGGGAATTGGCGGCCGGGCGGTCGAATCCAAGGGCCGCCGCCGTCGCCCGGCGATCGATCGGAAAAGCCGTGCCGGCGAGGGCGGCGGCGCCCAGCGGGCTTTCGTTGAGGCGCCTCCGGCAGTCGGCGGCCCGTCCCCGATCCCGGCCCAGCATTTCGACATAGGCGAGCAGGTGGTGGCCGAGGGTCACGGGCTGTGCCGACTGCAGATGGGTGAAGCCGGGCATGACCGCGTCGGCATGGGCCTCGGCCTGATCGATGAGGGCTTCCTGCAGGCCGGCCAGACCGCCGTCGAGGGCATCCAGGGCGTCGCGCACCCAAAGCCGGAAATCGGTCGCCACCTGATCGTTGCGCGACCGCGCCGTGTGCAGGCGTCCGGCGGCCTCGCCGATCAACTCGGCGAGGCGCGATTCGACGTTCATGTGCACGTCTTCGAGGGATCGCGCCAACGTGAAGCGCCCTTCGTCGGCTTCCTTGAGTATGCTGTCGAGACCGCCGGTGATGGCATCGGCGTCGGCTTCGGATATGATGCCGGCATCCGCCAGCATGGCCGCATGGGCCTTCGAGGCGGTGATGTCCTGGACCACAAGACGGATATCGAAATCGATGGACGCGTTGATCTCTTCCATGATCTCGGACGGGCCGGCGTCGAACCGCCCGCCCCATACCGGGCTGGCGGCCGGCGGACCCTTTGGTCCCTTGCCGGTCATGATTGCCTCGCGGAGGGATCGCCTGTGAAATCGGTCATTGCCGGGGCCGTCCTCGTCTGTGCCGCCTCGGCGGCGGTGCTGAGCCTGATTGTGGGCATATCGCCGTTCCTTTCAAGTGCGGAGGCCCGGACCTGTGTCGGCGGCACGGATGTTCTGCCCGGGTTCGAAACCACGTCGCCACCGATCCCGGTCCCTTCTGCACCTTTTCTTGAGGGCGGCAAAACCCGGCGCACCCTTGCCGATTTCAAGGGTCGCGGCATCGTCCTCAACTTCTGGGCCACCTGGTGTGCCCCGTGCGTGCGCGAGATGCCGGCCCTCGATCGGTTGCACGAAGCGGCCGGAGACGCCTTCCATGTCCTCGCCTTGTCAAGCGACCGGGGCGGCGCGGCGGTGGTCGAGAAATTCTATGCCAAGGCCGGTATAGCCAATCTGACCAATCTGATCGACGATAAGCGTCAGGTCCTGAGAAAAATGAAGGTGCGGGGCTTGCCGACGACGATCCTTATCGACGCCGCCGGCAACGAAGTCGGACGGGTCCTCGGCGCCGCCGAATGGGATGCGCCGGAAACGATCGCCTTTTTGCGTGATTGCCTGGCGCCGGCGATTCCGTCAATGCGGACGGCGTCGGCGAAAGAGATGCGAATGGCATCGGAGAGAGGATTGCCATGAGACGGCGCGGCATCGGCTGGATTTTGATTATGCTCTTAGCACGTATTTGCAAAATAACATGAAAAATGCCTG
>PVBE010434337.1_pt1 | contig 12333 bp, 6 predicted proteins | sample 1631181 | NCBI WGS metagenome assembly PVBE01 (sample SAMN08397723, study PRJNA350692) | Marine metagenome, whole genome shotgun sequencing project. | isolation source: water | place: Pacific Ocean | collected 2012-04 | reverse complement strand
TGTTGTGCATCAACGCGGAGATCTTGGTCTGATCATTCAACTGCGCGCTGGCGTCCTCCAACGCCTTTAAGTCTCTCCCCACTTCGCCGCACTGGGTGTACGGGAATACTTGCTGCAGCGCGCGACCACTTCAGGATGCTTCTCTGCCAGGTTGTGCTCTTCAGCGATATCGTCTTCCAGATCGTATAGCCGATATCTGTCTCTGCCGGCGCGGTGCAGCTTCCATTTACCTACGCGAATCACCCCGATCCAATAGAGGTACTCGTGCTTCTTCTGTGCCTCGTCTTTCCCGAGCAGTTCCGGGAGATAGCTGATGCCATCGATGTGTTTGGGCGTCTCGATTCCGGCGACATCGCAGGCGGTGGGCAGGAAGTCCCAGAAGGCACTAGGATGGTCGCTGACCACGTTCGACTTGATCTTGCCGGGCCAGCGGGCGATCATCGGTATGCGGATTCCACCTTCCTGCAAACTCCGTTTGCCGCCGGAAAGAGGCCCGTTGCTGTTGAAGAACTCGGGGCTTTGGCCGCCCTCGGGCGTTGGACCATTGTCGCTGCTGAAGATGACCAACGTATTATCCGCCAGCTTCAGCTCATCCAGGAGATCAAGAATCTTGCCGATGCTACGATCCATCCGCGAGACCATGCCGGCGTAGGCCGCGTTTGGATGGCTCTGCCCGCAATAGCCCCTCCTGTACTGACTGCCGTACCCGCCGCCGCCAGTGTTTCCCCTGTTGACGAGCTTGGGCTTTTCAGGCCAGTTGAGTTTCAGGTACGGTTCCATAGAATCCGGCGGGACGGTCAGCTCCGCGTGGGGAATGCAAAACGGCAGATACAAGAAGAAAGGATTATCCTTGTTTTCCTTGATCCAAGTAAGTGCCTCCTTGGTCAGTTCGTCATGGCTGAAGGTACCCTTGCTGGCAACATCGGGGATGTACTCGCCGTCCTCAGTTCGCAGGTTATGGTTCTTCGGGTAGAGAACTTTCTCACCGTTCCGCCAAAGGAACTCGGGATAATAGAAGTGCGCGAATCCTTGGTTGTCGAAGCCGAGGAAATGGTCGAACCCTTTCTTGTTCGGGCTGCCCGGATGCCTCGGATGCCCGACCAAGCCCCACTTGCCGATCATGCAGGTCTTGTAGCCCGCCTGTTTCAACAGCATGGCGACCGTGATGTCGGTTGCTCTGAGGGTCCCACCGTTTCCTTTCACCGACGCATGGCCCATATGCATACCAGTCATCAACGCGCAGCGTGACGGCGAACAGACGGTAAAGCCCGAGTAGTGGCTCGTGAAAAGCATCCCCTCGGTGGCCATCCGATCCAATCGCGGAGTCTTGATCTTCTCCTGGCCGTAACAGCCTAAGTCTCCGTAGCCCAAGTCATCCGCAAGGATAAAGACGATGTTGGGGCGTCGATGGGTTTCTGCCGTGACAGCGGCCGGCTCTTTCGCCACTGCCGAAGTGGAAAGAGCGGCAAAGGCCACGAGCGTCGCAATCAGCGTTTGGTAGATCTGCTTGATAAACATTTCAGTTTCCCCCGTCATTATTGAACTACCCTTGGGAAGGCATTAGTTGTCCTGGCCGAAGCAGACCACTGATCCGTCCTGAAGCGACATGAGGACCTTGACTTGCAGCACGATCATGCCGTCGAAAACAGGTGACGATTCCAGTTTGTATTGCGCTAATGAATTCCCATCCGCAGCGTTGACCAGATGCAGTTCCGCTCCGAGTTGTCCCAGGAAGCAGGCCTCTGTCTGCTCGGCTCTATCCTGCTCGAGCTCCCTGAATCTGCCACCCGACGGTGGGGGCGGACCGGCAATCAAGAGCGTCTTGCCGGCCACTGCCAGGGCCCTGGCAAGGAGCGGCGATTTCTTCGTCCACGCGTATTCGAACGCGGGCTTTCTGCCTCCCTGCTCGCCGCTCCGCGTTTGTTTCGAGAGTAGCTTATCGGCGGATCCACCGTAACGAAGGTGCTGGTTCTCACGATCGCTCGGTACCAAACCGAGAGATTTCTTCCTGGCGGCAAATAGCTGATACTGCTCGCCGCTCATGTGTGCCGTCATGCCCGTGGAAAGCTTATTCCGCCCATGGCCATACACGAGTTCTTCATCCATCGAGAGGATACGACCGGACGGCACCATGGTTCCCATACGCGGCCAGATGGCCCAGCCGGATTCGTTGCTCCTGGGCATGGAAACAGGGTCCGACCCGTAGATCCAGTAGGAGCGATGCCACCATTCGTTATCCAGGAACCCTATGGGCGCGAACAGATGATGCGGTCCTGTCTGCAAGTCATCGCCTGTTTTGAAGTCGATCTTCAGGTGGCGCATGTAGATAGTATCACCGGACGCGGACAGGACGTCATTCAGTACGCCGCGCAGATCAACGCCGCCGTCAGGCTGTCGACCTGTTTTCTTGTCAGGACTGTAGATCACGGTTTTATCAAGCAGCTTGCCGGTTGCAGGCTCAATCCGATACACATGGATTCCACCGTCCAGATAGGAAGATCGTCCGGCAGCGGCATACAGTGAACCGTTATTCACCAGGACACTCCCGTGGACCGGCCAGGCTGATTCGAGCTGGCCCCGCACCACGATCAGGCGTTCTTCGGGTGCGCCGCGAAAACGCCAGGCCAGTTCCCCATCATTCTCGCGAAGACAATAGATCCATCCGTCGGCTGAACCGAACAGGAGAAGCCCTTTGTAGAGGGTGGGCGGCGAGTCGACGCGTCCCCCGGCAGTGAACGACCACAGGGGGGAGCCGTCAGCAGCCGAGAGCGCATGCACCGTGTGTCTATTAATCTCCGCCACAAACACTTTGTCCCGGCCGGCAACCAGCGTGGAAAGGCGTCCTCCGACCTTCTGCTTCCACGCCCGGCTCAACTTGGCCGGCACGCTCGAATCGGTTCGTCCGCTTCTCTGCGCGTCATGCCGGAACATCGGCCAGTAATCAGGCTTGCCGCCTGCAGCGCTCTGCTTGCCGTAAGCCGGCCCTTGCTCGAGGCTATCCGAGGCAGTATTTGTTCGTGCCGTAGGCGGCTTCCCGTTTGATGATGAGAAGGCGCATAGTCCACGCATCATGGTCTTGATATTGCAGGCGCACGAGTGCGGTGGCGTGTAGAGTAGGCCGTTGGCCGGCATGACACCATACTGACAGGTACCGCGGACCCAGTGGTTCAGAGAGATAGCGCCCGAATCCACGTCTATAAATTCCACTCCAGATCTGCTGCTGAAGATATACTGGCTGGATGCTTTTGGCCGGTAACACCGGTAATGGGCTAATGTGGGATATGACCACGCCTTCCTGGTTTCGAGCTTCTTCTCAATCTTGCCCGTTTTCGGATTCAATCCTTCTTGAAAGTCAGCTTGGCCCCGGGAGCCGGTATTGCCGTGCCAAACCAGGTTGTTGACTACGAAGATGTCCGCCGGAGACTGGAACCCGTGTGCACTTTTTGTCTGCCATAGCAATTCTCCCTTATCGATTGCGAATGCCGTCAGCTTCTTCGAGTCAGCTACATATGCGATGCCGTCACAGGCTGTCAGGGTAGGAGAATTCCATAACCACCATCTTCGCCCCCCCGCAAGATTCGCAGGATGATCAAGACGCCATCTCTCTTTGCTGGTCTTCGCGTCCAGGCACACAAGTTGACTGGTCGTCTGGTACAACAGTGTTCCTTCAGACACTGCCATTGGATAAAGGGCGGTCTCGTCGACTTCTTTCTTCCAGAGTATTGTTCCTGTATCAGGATGTGCCGCGACCACAACACGCTGCGCCGAGCCGGTCTTGTTTCCGGTCTTGAGAATATCAACCTGGGGGGTACCGGCCAGCATGATCAGGATGGTCCCGGTATGAATGATCTGCTGCGTATTCTCGGTTCCCTTGAACGTTATGAGGGTTTTGCCGGTAGCCGCGTCGAGAGCGGACACCGGTTGATCTGTTCCCAGGGTCACGCAGACAGTGTCGCCAAGCGCAACGAGCCTGAATGGCAGATCCGACGGGCCCTGGCGAAACCCATGGAGGTGGTCCGCCCACTTGGTGATCTCCCGTTTCCACAGGATCACGCCGTTAAAGGCGTTTCGAGCGACCAGCCGCCACCTGGCAGGCATACGGATATCGGCCCTCAACCCCTCATCAACAATGTAAAAGAGACGCCCTCCCGCAGTAACCATGGCGCTCACGCTGGCCAGCTGTTCGTGCGCGCGCGCGTGTTTCGGGTCGCCAATCCACCGCAAGTGTTTAGGAATGCCAGCTTTCGTGTCCTGAGCAACCGCATTGTTGTCCGGCCCGTGCAGGTAGTGGGTCCATTCGTCAATCTCCGGGGGGATAGGCTTCGTGTACTTCGTCCACTCGCCGGAGGGCTGAGGGGTGAAACCTGAAACCTGAAACTTGATTCCTTTAGGTAGAAGAGCAACTCCAATTGGAGCCAGCACCCTGGCAATCTCTTCATTCTTCACTCGGCATTTGGCATTCGGCATTACGATAAGATTTGCGAGATCGTCCGCATACGGCAGGTAGTCTTTGCTCCACCTCTGAACGCTCACCTTACCGTACAGGCCCTTCTTTTTGATATGGGCGCGGACTTTGTCCGTGACTGCTTGGTTCTCGCAGAGTGCGTGGACCACAAAGCTGTCGTTCACGAGCAGGTCTGAAACGAAAGAGCCGTCCTCCGCGCCAAGATGGACGATCAACCCGCCCTGTACGCCGGATTGTTTAATCAGGTCTTCAGCCGAACCGGCAAAGAGGCTCCCCGCGCTCGTAATGAGCAACATGATCAACAAGACTGCCGGGAAACGATTCATATTCGCACAGTGAGACATCAACTCCTCCGTCTTCTAGTCTTCAGTACAATAAACAGGGTGCAGGATAACACGCCCCACTGTACAACGGGGTTTCAATTTCTTGAAAGAATCCGTCATCATTCTTATTGATTTCACTTCACTTCCGGGAGCCCTCACCAACCCAGAATGACTTCCAGTACATCTGGTCCAGTTCGTAATAGTTGACAGGATCCGAGTCGCCGTGCTCAGCAGACAGGATCCCGAACCTCTTCATCTCGCGAAGGTAGTGCACGTTGGGTCTGAAGTCCGGCATATCAAACCGCTTTTTTTTGTCAAGTTCCTGCTTCCGGCCCTCTATCTGGCCCAATAGTGATTTGTATTCCTCTGAGCTGCGTGAGGGCATAACTTCTTTGCCGCTCTTCTCTTCACAGATGCCATACCCACCCCCCGCTTTTGACAGCGGCGCCAGCAGCATTCTCGAGTATTCCGGGCGAGAGAAATTCTGCAGCGTATTCAGGTAGAATCTTACAATCTTTGGATCGCCGTATCGCCCGGCAGAGAACTTGAATTTCTGAAACTTGTTCTTGTGGCATGTATTGCACTTTTCTGGAACACCGACCTCTCTCACCATCCCTGTTCCCAGCGCGGCGTATGTCCCGGCGTATACAGCGCTGCTCTCTATCCAGAGGCGGACGATATCTCTCTCCCGCGCGGTTACCTTTACTCCATGATGCTTGCCCGAGGAGATTTTTCCCAACAGGGGACTGTCACCTGTTCCTATGGTGCGTGGGGCCTTGTTGCCATTGGCATCGCGGCCATCTGTGAACTGACGGAGTATTGTCAGATTGGCGTACGCGTGCGAGAAGATGGGGCCGCGGTCGCCGGCCAGAGAGATGCCGCCGGAAAGCGGACCGCAGGGTTTCTGCTTGCCGTCTTCGGTGTATGTTCCCTGTTGCTCAACATCGTGGCACTTGACGCAATACTTATCCAGGATTGGCTGAATGTCGCGCGGAAAGTCGTACACGTCCGGCAGGTCACCGGGAACCGGCTTGATCTTGCTCGGCGGACGCTTCAGGGCAATGGTCCTCTCGCCCATCGGTGGGCTCGAAGTGCGCTTTTCATGACAACCAAGGCAACTGAACCGCTCGCCAGGTTGCACGCAGGTGAAGCTCTGCATTCTCTTTACGGAAAGGTCGTTCTCATCGAGTGCCACAAAGAAGATGCTGCGCATTGCCGGGATCTCGAAGTGCGCGCTGCCGTCCGGTTCAACGGGAACCGTGCCCAGCACCCGGTTGAGCGTGAATGTTCCGCCCATGGATGTCGGCTCCATGGTACCGGAAAAATTCACGGGTTTGGGAAGTGCCTCCAGGACAAGGAGCTTCTTGATGTCACCTTTCTCCACACCTTCCATGTTCCTGCCAAAGTAGACGTTCTCCAGCGTCATCGTTCCAGTAGTTTCCTTGAGGTCGATGCGAGAGGGGATGACACGTTCCTGCTCGCGTCCTTGAACGGGACGCGGCTCATGTACCCAGAGTTTCTCTTTCTTGAACCCCTCCGGCATCGTCCAGAGCGTTGTATACTTTCCATCACCGGCCAGCAGTCCTATCTCGCTATTCTGCGCGACAAGGAAGAGATCTTCTGAGAACGGAAAGGGGTCACGGAAGTGTGTGCCGGATACAGACTTGGCCATTGACTTGTCGTCCGGCCCATTAGTTGGATCCACGATCGTGATTACCCCTGCATGTTCTTTTTTGCCGTGACCGGGACAGAAGACAGAAACCACTTTGCGCGTGCCGGGTATGGGCTTCGCATCGATCATGACCGTACCCGGGTGCATGTTGCCAAAATAGACCATCTGGTTGGATCCATCCGGATTCATTGTCCAGAGATGGTGGAAGCGGGTACGGCTTCGGTCGATGTACTCCCATCGCTGGTAGAGGATCTTGCCGTCCGGCAGCACCCACGGCGTGTTGTCCTGTTCAATGTTGCATGAAAGGGGCCGTATGTTACTGCCGTCAGCGTCACAACGGTATATGACGGCCACATGGGTGAACCAGCAGTTCACGTAGCGGTTGCAACGCGACGAACAGAAGACGATCCCGCCGTCAGGCAGGTAGGCCGGCTCAATGTCGTTGTATTCGCCGCCCGTCAGCTGCCGCAGGCCCTTTCCGTCGACGCCAATCTCGTACAGGTGATAGAAGGGCTGGCCGTCTTTGCGGTATGAGAAGAGGATTTTCTTGCCGGAATAATGAAGCTGGGGATCACGTACCCCGCCTTTCTGATCGTGAACCAGGTGTTTCAACTTACCGGTCTTCAGATCGAGCAGAGACAGCGTGCTGTTGTCGTGGTAGTACTTCCTGCTCGTCTTGCGGCTGTCCCAGCCGAAATTCGCATACCAGTGCCCGTCACCATCGACCTTTCTCATGGCAAGAACAATCTGTTCCGCCTTCACACCCGAGTCCTGGAGAATCTTCACCCCGGCAGGGTTGAGCTGCCCGTCTTCGCCCACCTCCTCAGCGGTACAGGTCGCTGGATGAACTGCGCCGCAAGATGCAATTGCGAAGCCCACTGCTAAAGAGAGTTTGCGAGATGCTGCTTTTCTACTGACATGAAATTGCTTTCCCGTGCCAGCCGATCCAAATACTACCCATTTCTTCATATTTCATCCTTCAAAGTCATAACTACAAGAGCCATTATATGAATTGCTTTTTTCATTCTCCACCGGATCTTCAATCGATTGTTTCGCCTTGAGTGTTGCGCCATTGGGTTCGACCCATACGTTTGCCGCCAAATCGCCATTGCCTATAGGTATCGACCCGTTTTCATTCTTACTTGGGATGTCCCATTCCTCGTTATATGCGCTCAACTGGCTAACGGAAGCCGTTGTTTCTACGCCGTGTAATGAACTAGTGACTAATGATACACACATTAAAACTGTCACCACAGAGTACTGTAGTACTCGCATGTTTAATCCTTTTCCTTTTTTTTTTGCTGTCACTGTTTCCGAAATCCGGCATCTGCCCAGCCGACGCGATGGCTGTCGCCGCTGCCGTCCGCCGCGCCGGTCTCCAGGCGCACCTTCCCGCAATTGCCGGGCAACGACACATTGAAGTGGTGCGGTTTCCGCTCACCGAACTTGAGTGCCGGGCTTTCCGATAGCGTCCGCATCTTGCCGGCGGCGTCCTCCATAGCGACGCGGCAGACGGTGCTCTTATTTATAGCTTAACGCCCCCGGCTCCCCCAACATAGTGATATATTCCAAACCAGCGATGGCTTCCCGTTTGTGGTGCGAGGACGCGGAGCCGGGCCTTCTCGCCGGGTTTGAGCATTCTGGCCGGCAATGTCAGTTCCATGACACCGGTGCGGTCCAATCCGCCAGCCTCTTCACTGATGGGAAAGAAACAAAGCGCGATAGTCCCATCGTCGCTCTTCCATGTGGCTTCTTTCTGCGTTACACCAAAGTTGAGCAACGGCTTGTCTGCAATCAGAAACTGAAACTCGGCCTCTGGCTGGCTGATCCATCCCAGGGCCGCGACCCACTTGAAGGAGTATGTGCCATTTGGCGCAAGATCCCCTGGGACCGGCCGAGTCAGCCATGCAACTTCTTCTTCACCACGTGAGAAACGTGCCACATCCATAGTCATCTTGCCCAGGAATGAGCCGTACTCCGCCCGGCTGCCGTAAACGAGCGTTTCGCTCCAACCGTTGATGTTCTGTTTGAATTCCTCTATTCCCCGCGCAATCCTGGAATCCTGGTATTCCGGCCCCATGTAGGATCCGTAGAAAGGAACGTTCAGATCGATCCACGCGAAAACGCGCCGCCGGCTTGCTTCATCCATCTTGAAACGTCTCTTCCCGTCTTTTCCCGGATGACCGGAGAGAATCAGCTTCGACAATCGGCTTGCCGGTGAACCCCAAGTATTCGGTTCAATATTCCTGACATATTCTTCGCTTTTGGACCAGCTTGTGGTCGGGACCCAGTTAACGTAAGGATCCCGCCCATGCTTCCGGTGATACTCGTCCGGCTTCCGAGCCCATCGCCATGGAACGAGAAGGTCATATGAACTGGAAAAGAACTCTGTCTTACTGTCGCTGAAATCCAGGACTTTCGGTTCCTTTCTGCCGTCGTGACAGCGCAGACAATAACGATCCCATATCGGCTGAATGAGCAGGGGATAAGAAAACCCGTCGAGCCCCCATTCGGGCGCTTGCAGGTCCTGCGCTCCCCGCGGCAATGCCATGGGGCGACGAGTTACTTTCGGAACGGCCAGGCGCGATTCGTGGCAGCCGATACAGCTTTGTTCTTCACCGGGCCGGAACTGCGTCCACGTCCGCATTCGCTGAACCGCTCGCCCCTTGGCATCCAGGGCCATGAAATAGATAGGCACATCGGACGGCACCTTGAAATATGCCGATCCGTCTGTCTCCACGTCAGTGTAACCGCAGACCTTCTTGGCCGCAAAAGTGCCGTGGCCCGATACTATCGTAAACTGGTGCCCGTCCAATCGCCTTTGCCGGAATTGGTTTTGAGGACCGGCCTTTGGCAGTTCCTGCACAACACAAATCTGCTTAACTTCGCCACGCTTCACATGCGGCAACAGGCCCTCATATACATCTTGCACAATCACGGTTGCCCAATTCCCCGAGTGCGGCGTAAGCATCGAACGCCGCACCGGCGGTGTCGGGCGGGGGCGAAGTGGACGAGCCGAATAGAAACCCTTTTTGCCCTGCCGCTCCAGGAGCCGCCATTCTTCCTTTCCAGCGAAATCGCGCAGCATGACGATGCCGTCATCTGAAAAGAGATAGTGTTTCCCCTCCACCGGATACGGGGTCTCGTAGCGGCCTAGAAAATCACTGTTGGGTCTATACTGGTCTACCCGCCCGATGTTGCATTCGGGCGTCAGGCTCGCAAGGGCAGCCTGCGTATTGTCCCCCAGAATTGGGTCAATCACACCGAGAGCACCATTGATCCACCCCAGGTGCCCGGAAAAAGTGCAGAGAACCTTTTGTGTTCCTGGAATGCTCTGCGCGTCAAGAAAAGACTTGGGAGAAAGCACCCGATTGCCGTAATAACCTCGCATCATACTGCCGTCAGGGTCCATGGTCCATATCCCCTTGGTAGGCTGAACCGGGCGATCGACGTAGTCCCAGCGGGAGAACATGACGCGGCCGTCACTCGTCACCTTGGGCGTAAAATCCTGCAAATAATTAAATGAAATGCGCCGCTGCTGACCGCCGTCCCGGTCCATGCGGTAGATGACGCCCATCCGACTCCAGAAACACAGTGCCCACTGTTCGTCCCGGTTGCTGATGAAGACAATGTCACCATCCGGCAGCCAGCACGCGTCGTAATTATCGTGCTTGCCGGCCGTCAACTGTTTGAGACCGCTGCCATCCGCGCTGACCCGGTAGACCTGAAAATGCTCTTCCTTCCTTTTCCAGCTAAACAGGATCTCCCGCCCGTCAAAAGAGAGGTCACAACGTATGATTAATCCGTCTTCCGCGTCGACGATCCTATGCCGCTCATAGCCATCAGGCCCTACTTCATGAACATAGATCCCGCCGCCCGGCGAACCTCCACGTTCGTACCTGGGAGTGTGGTATTCGTAGACATGTCCGCTGAGGACAGGACTCCGGTGAATGGTGAGCAGGCGTTCGATGCCAAGCATGCGAAGGCGTATCCAGCGTGCCATGAAATACAATTGGGCAAAAGCCTGCTCGTATCTCTGAAGCTCATCTCCGGCAAAGGCATGGGAAGACAGTTTCGCCTCAAATTCTTTGGAAACCTCTTGCCAGGCAGCCAAACGCTGCGGAAGACGCTCATCGGAGAACTTCGCTGCGGACGGCTGCTCAAGTTCCTTCACCAACAGTGAAACGGATTCCATCCGTTTCATGTAGCCTTCGTGGAGTTTCACATACTCGATCTTTTTTCCTGCAGCCAGGACAGTTGGCGCGCAGAAGCCAGGATCAGCCAAGAGCGTGAATACTGTCAGAACAGCAATCTGAAGCGGATTCGTGAACTTGATTATATCAGTTTTCACAGATGAACAATCTAAGTGGAACTGAAAACAGGGTCAACGCTGCAATTCAGACACTGGCGTTTCAGTTGCTCCTCTGAATCCTCACGGATTCAGCTACGGGAGGGGCGGATTCAGCTACGGGAGAGATTGCGTACTCCCTCGGCTTAGCGGGCGACTTCGCCAGGCGGACAACACGGAATCCTACATCGAATACTGGCTGGAATTCATAGTAGCCCCAGCGCCAGGAAGCGCGGGCCTTCATGGGACGGTCCCGCCAGGAACCGCCACGCACAACCTTGCGATCGTGACCGGAAGCACATTTGCCGTAGTCCGACAATGTCCATTCAGAAACATTGCCATGCATGTCGTGCAAACCAAAGGGGTTCGGCTTGTACGAACCCACGTCAGCCGTCACGCAGCTCTTGTCGTCGTACCGCCGATCACGAGGAATGAAGTCTTCCATTACGGGACGATACTTCCTGAAACTCAGGCCGATTATGGACTTGTCCGCGAAGTTGGCATAGGGCGAGAAGTCGCTGTTCACATCACCATAGAAGAACGGCGAAGTGGTTCCGGCCCTGCAGGCCCATTCCCACTGCTCTTCCGTGGGCAATGTGTAGGTGTCACCGGTCTTCTCCGAAAGCCATTTGCAGAAAGCCATCGCATCTTTCCATGTCACGCGTGACACCGGCTGCCTGGGGCTGTTAACGGGAAGGCCTTCCCTGGTCTGACTCATGCCGGGTAGATCTATAAATCGCGTATCGTGCCCCGGAGCAAAGAGCTTGTACACCTCGTTGGCAATCTCGACCGTGGCCATGTGAAAAGGTTCTTTGATCTGCACCAGGCGTCTCGGGCCCTCGTCAAAAAACCCATCATCGGTCCCCATGACAAAAGAACCCGCAGGTATGCTGACCAGTTCAAACTTGATCTCCTTGCCAAGATCAACAGTGATCCGATCATCCGAGGGCTTTGCCTCAAACGGCTGAACAGACAACAGCTTCTCATTGTCCACCTTCACGACTTTGAGAGATGCGGGTAGGGGCACTGGTATCTTTCTGCCCTTGAGACTGCCCCCGGAGGCGAACTTGACGTTCATTGGCGATGTCGGGTCGCCGAGCGGCTTCTCGGGATCTTCCGAAACTGATGCATATAGCTTCCGCAACTCCAAGCGTGCTTTGTGCTGTTTGGCTATGAACTCCTTGCCCGTGCGGTCCGACCAGGTTCCGAATGCCGGAACATTCATATCAATCCACGTCACGAGACGGTCCCACTCTTCTGCATTCAGCTTGACCTTGTGATGCCCCTTCTCGAGCATTTGCACCAGCTCACTCGTCGAGACATGATATTCCAGCGGCCGAAGAATATGGTAGTCACCTTCCGGTCCCGGCCGGCGGACGTAGGGATGAAGCGCATGATAGGAATTGTAGAACTGATGTTGACCGTGTTCTGTGTCGGCAAAATTCGGCCGGTCTTTCTTTGTGCCGTCGTGGCACTTAACACACTTGGCTTGCAGAACAGGTTGCAACTCGCGCACAAAATCATA
>PVBE011802515.1_pt1 | contig 12334 bp, 20 predicted proteins | sample 1631181 | NCBI WGS metagenome assembly PVBE01 (sample SAMN08397723, study PRJNA350692) | Marine metagenome, whole genome shotgun sequencing project. | isolation source: water | place: Pacific Ocean | collected 2012-04 | reverse complement strand
TCCTCAACTACTTGTTCGCGATCAACAGCTGCTCGGTATGTTTGTTGAGCACTAACTTCAGCCGGTTGCGGTGGTCGTGCATCCGGAGGTACAGGAAATGATTGAACAGTCGGGCGCGCTTCCTCTTCTAATTCAGTACCATAAGGCGTTCTATCAGAATAGTCATTAAAGGGTTGCGGTTGAGGAGAACCACCAACTGTTGGTGAAGTTTCGCGATCGGGCGGCTGAGGTCCAGCAACACCGGATGGGCCCATCACAGCAGGGAATTGTTCTAAAAGCAATTCCTGTGACTTATGTTTCTCAAACAATAACGTATTCATTTCAGTTAATAGAGTAAGGCATTTTTGCCAGGCTTTATTTTGTAGAGTTATTAACTCTATTAGCTTATCTAATTTTTCTTCTAAAGCAACGTTGCGAACATCTTGAACTGGGCTTTTCTTTTCTGACATCAGGTAATATCCACACCGTCACTATCCAAATTGTTCCTAAACGTTTCACTATCTGCAAGAATAGCAGTAATTGAATCCAATGTGCTTTCAAGACAACGTTGCAAGTCTTCTTTGTGCTCTTCCATCTCAGTATAAGCGGTCTGCATCTTATTGTATGTTTCTTCATTAAATGCAAGAGGTGTTTCAGTTTCGTCGTCGGTGTTATCTTCGTCAACAGGGGTATCGCCTAATGGCAACTCCTCTTGAACAGCATCATCGTCATCACCATTCTCGCTATCGTCGCCATCGTCAGAATCAAAATCTTCATTCACTGCTTCCCAGCCTGTGTCAGAAAATTCATCGTCGAGGGTACCATCTTCAGATTGGTCTTCAAGAACTTGATCAATCTCGTCTTTGAGAAGTTCTAATGCATCAGTAATATCATTAGAATAATCTTCGGACTCGTTGCAAAGATCGGTATATACACTCGCGGTGACAGTCTCTTCTTCTTCGACCTCATTACCAAACGCGTCGAGGGCACGAGGCGGAACGATCGCAGCCTCATCAGAAATCACTTCCGAAAGAAGTGTAATTGCTTTTGCGATATTAAAATTGGCTTTGGACATGGCTAGTCTCCTTATAAGGAATGGTGGTGTGTGGCTTCCTATTATAATAAAAGTACAGCATCGGTTAAACTTTTTCTCCTATTTTCTTATGGCGGGGTTGACCGGACTTGAACCGGCGACCATCTGCGTGACAGGCAGGTATTCTAACCATCTGAACTACAACCCCTACTATATTTTTTGTTTCTTTCATAACTTATCTATTGGTGGATCGACTGGGAATCGAACCCAGGACCTGCGGATTAAAAGTCCGTTACTCTACCTCTGAGTTACCGATCCATTTTGGTAGGGCCAGTGGGACTCGAACCCACACTCCGATTTCGGAAACGGATTTTAAGTCCGGTGTGTCTACCAATTTCACCATGGCCCCAAAAACCTTTTCTATTCTAAAGTTCCTAATAGCTCGTTGACTTGAACTGCTGCTTCGAGGTCATCGACTTCTTCCAAAACAGCAACAGCAAAAGCGCGCGCTTTGGATATGTCAAAATTCAACGAATGTGCAACTAAAGAAACCAAATCTCTATCTTCTTCCGAAACCAAATCATCAGCCAGCCACCACCCTTGTTCTACCTGTGTCATCAGTCCATCTCCAGATAAGATCTACGATGCTTGAGTTTCCGCGAATAGATCCGCGGATTTCTTTCGGCTCTTGTCGGCCTATGAAAATCTCTACGCAGTTTTAGCAGCAGTTCAAGTCGTCGTACATCATAATTTTTTTCAGTCATTTTTTAAACTCTCTTAAATGTTATTCCTACACTACGCTTTTTCTTTTTGCTCACACCACTCAACTACCTTGAGCCAATCCGAAAAGGAAACATGGCCACGCACATCATCGTACGGCTCTTCGTTAAAAACATCCCGTTGCCAGCCGGTGACCCAATCGCGGTTAGAAGAATCCTCTACCTCAAAACTCGTCGAAGACGAATCCCAAACCGCTATTTCACAATCTTCACTAAACAACGTCGCGGCGTCCCTATAGGTTTCATTATTTCTATTCTCGCAATAGCTCATAAAACCAAACCGCGTAGACAGAACCAATCCGTTATCAAACGTCAACGTAAAACCATTCGCGTAACTACCAAAACGCTTCATGCTATTCCTTTATTCTTCTCTTTTTTCATTCATGAACTCATAACCCTTACTAAATTATTTTCGATGCGATTGAGCATATGCTCCAACACTTCGCTCTCTTTGTGCAGTCTTTCAACAAACTCGGCTAAACTCACATCAAACTTTTTGCCCTGCTGCTTCTCCGGAGTCCGTAACCAAATCAACCACTTCATCCGTTCTTTCTGAATCGTTTCGCGCATTGAGTTGGTGGTTTGAAGACTGTCTTTTAACTCCGCTATAATTGTAGACTTCATAGACGGCTCCACTTCTGGAGATAAGAGTGTAATAAATTTTTCGTCGATGCCCATAATCTTTCACCATATGAATCCTCATATAAAATATATGATAACCAATATTCTTTGTCAAGGTTTGTCATAAAAAAACCTGTGGCACTATCACGTTTTTGTGAGCGCCTTAAAACGCCGGTTGTTCTTCATTAAACGGTTTCACCCAATTGACCACGGCCTCCGGTGCCGCGGGTTTTCCCCTCGTTCGATTATACAATCAGGCAAATCAACTTGTTCGTTCATAAGTTCGACAGCAACGTCAAGAAAAAATCTTGCCCAACGTTCACATTCACCCTTTGATTCTACTGGTCTGTGTGATTGTATTTTTTTCCACTCACCGACTTCTAGTGTTAATGTAATTCGTGGTGAAACCCAATCATCTTTCGATACTATCTTACTCATCTTCGTCGTCCCAATCAAAATCGTGGATATAATCTTCGTGAATACAATAATGATTTCGTTCATCAGACTGTGTTGAGTCTAGCTCAAAAACATTAAAGTAGCCTTGTGAATACTCGCTCTCGTCACCACGTTCCGCAAAGAAGGTGGCACGCTCATGATCTACGATAACATAATCAGGCATTTCAATTTTCATTTTGATATCCTTGTTCCCTAAGAATAATGAACTTGCATTTTAAAAAACTTTTAATCTCTTTTTCTCTTACTGCATCTCTCACAGTTTTTTCATAATACTCTATTACAACTAAAAACAATCAGTCCCAAAGGTTTTGGAAGTAACAAGAAAAGTTTTCAAGTCCAACACGGATCACTTCTTCTCTACGTTCCATTTCTGTTGTATAGGCATTCCACTTTTCTTCGTCGCGGTCGGGGATTCTTGAAGGCCATGTATCCATCATTCTTTCACCAAGACCAGATTCAATATCCTCACCATCATTATCCATATATTTGAAGGCAAGCACCATTGAGTTTAGAAGGTCATCCCACTTCTTTGTATAATACTCTTCTCGCTCGTCAGAAATTTTATCACCGAAGCCGTATCCAGCATCTTCATCTTCAAAAATAGCTGTGGGATATCCCATCTTGTTTTGTTCTGCGAATGCCTTGAGCCGAGGGTAAACAAACCTTGTTATTGTGTCATTAAGACTCCACAGCTCACGGTCGTCAAAACCCCTTCTACGACGTTGGATAAACCATCTGATCCTACGTCCACGGATGATATCTCCAAGGTAGTCTGTAGACCGATACCAGATACGCCAGAGATAATACGTTGGTGATTCCATCTTCTAATCCTCGTAATAATATTCGTTTTTATCAGATTTACTGATTTTGGCCGGGGCCGGGAACGTTCCTACTAATATAATAAACATTGTTACAATTGTCAAGCCTAAAATTACATAAGTCATTCTATTTTTTCTCCATATCAACAAACCCAAGTGTCCAATTCAAAATCATATTTCTTTCAAAAACTCACGAGCCGTTTCTAAACGATTCGTGTTACGACGAATGTAAGAAACCAACTCATCATAAATGTCATTACCGTCAATGACTTTCATCACGACAGAAAACAACGGGTCTTTGTTAGATTCGATAGCATAATCCTTACGAGAAGAATTAAAGTCACCATGAAACATATCCAACTCGACTTCAACGTCAACCGTAGCAACCTTTATCCACGAACGAATCTTCTCAAGCACCTTGTTCATATTTTCACGAACAGGATCATCGTGGTCAAGAGTAGCGACCAGATCATCAAACGTTTCGTTTAAAATATGTTCGATAATAGTGTTTTCGTGATAAGCGTCCACAGTCAACAAACGATGACGGTCACAATACCACTGAGTTTTCACCTTACACATCATACCATTGTCGAGAGTTAACACCCAACCTTCAACATCTTCTTTGAACTCGGCAACAGCCAAATGAGTCTCGATTTTTTCAGCGTTAACAATATGTTTAGCTACATCAACGCCGGGATCAATTGCATACAAGGGGTCAAAATATTCACCCGTTTCTTCATCGCGGACCTGAAGCAATACAAGCTTTTCATCCTTATACGGAATAACAATCCGATTTGTCGGAGCTACATACTCAAAGATGGCCGCTTTACCACTGTTCAACGAATCACGAACGAAAGTATATAACGTTTCGTTTTCCTGAAGGATACGATTGGCAGCAATAGCTTGTTCATTATCGAAATCCATCTTGGTCTTAGCAACAACCTTACCATTGGGCAACATGATGAAACGAATCATCGAACCATCAAATTTATGCTGAGTGTGAACAACCTTACGGTCTTTCAAATCTTCCAACATATAACCTTCGGTCTGGTTAACGTTGAAAAACTTGTGGAGCATAAGGTAACGTTTCCACGAACCATCGTCCTGTTTCACAAACGTCAGGCCCCGCAACTCTTCAGCCTTTTCATTAACGAAGTCGGAACCCTGAGCAAGACGGTAGTTGAATACCTCTACCTCGATGCCATCAATGACGTAACAAGATTTGTAGAAAACATCGTTACGTTCGATGATAGCATTTGCTTCATCATATGTAGGAATGTTAAAAATTTTTACAACTCTTTCTCTGTGTCCAAGTCGATGAAGGACAATTCGTCCAAACAAATAAACTTGGTTCCATCTTTAACTATCGTCTTGTTCTGGTGATGGTGTCCAAAAATCCACAACTTCGGACGATGAACCTCAAACATAACATCCAACAACGCACCAGTAAACGACTTCTCCAACTTCCAGTCGTACGTCATAAACTCAGGAACGACAGAGGCCGGACAGTCATGTGAAATTACAATCTCCGGTTTCATCTGCGCAAAGTTTTTAATGCATCTTTCTGCTTGGTCACGATTCAACTCTTCCTCTGCCCACCAATCAATTCCGATAGTCCGATACTTCTTATCGACAGAGTAAGCACCGCGAACGATGAAATACTCGAAGATGGGTCCATCAGCACCGTTACCCAAGTGCCGGCCACCAAAATTTCCGTGGCAATGAGACACAGTATTAATCTTGTCGTAATTGTCATGGTTCCCCCCAAAGAACGTATGGTTCAAGGGATTCAAATCCTTCATATGATTATATGAGAAACCCATATCGCCAAGTTGAATTGAGTATTCTGCACCGTCTGTCAAGTGCAGATACTTCCCATACTTCCCGTGGACATCACCTATGATACGAACTTTCATTATACTCTTCTCATCTAACTTTAACGACCTACTAAATATAATACATTCTTACGGGTTTGTCAAGTCTTTTGTGTCAACCATCGGTTGTATCCTTTGTCAACCCATTGTCTCCATAGTTGTCGAGCTTCTTCGGTTGATATGGTTCCTATGGTCTGTTTCGTTCCATTCGGCCACGACGATGTTACCATTACGCCTCGGCCTGGTGCGTCCGGACTGACGAAACCTTCAATTTCAAATGACACCTGTTCAGGATAAGTTTCGTAATCAACCGAATTGGTATATTTAGCCCGTGCCGAAATGGCATCTTCACCGCATATCAATGTCCATGTTGTCGTACTCATTTTAAAACTTCTTAACCGATTCCTGTCCAACGAACTCGTCCTGCAGTTTTGAAACTATCGTCGTATAGATTTCCTCTGGCAAAGTTTCGTGCGGGGGCGGCCCAACTTGCGGCGTGCAATAGATCACCCTCTTTGAACTTCTTGTGTCCTTCCTTGACGATGAATCCCATACAGTGCAGTTGTCCGTGTCGATTCGATATGATCCGAAAGTAACGACTACCTTCCGTAACTGTCAACCCTTTGTTGAACTCTTCACATCCTTTGAGGGCATCTTCTTCATTGAAGTTTTCGGAGTTATAAAGTTTATTCCGCGTGACCGTCCATTCAAAATAGTCCGCCTTCATCACATCCAAAACTTTATCTATATCTTTTCTTTCGACAATTCGGTATTTCATGGTAGAATATTCTTCGGCTGTTTGGTGGTCTGCTGCTTCAAGTAACTCTTCTATCTGTGGAATGGTTAAAAGGATCGTGGCGATTCCTCTCTTCTTATAATTTTTAACAACCTTAGAAACCTCATATATCGTATTCGGACATTCTCCCTTCGGTTTTCTCATAGTCAATCTTTTTTTCAATCTCAAAATTTGGGGTCCGGTTTTATAACGGGGCTCGCGATTTTGGGTTTTGGTTTTTTTTTGTATGACCGCGACCCAAATGAAAGTGTCGTAAAGAGGGGGTTTCGAGAGAGAAACAGGAAAGGTAAATAAACCCCCTCTTTACGTATAGTTTAACTCACTGTGGACGTTCCGTTCTCGCCTACGAGTTTCTGCTCACGGGCCGTCGCAGAGACCTCAGAAAGGGCCTTAATCAACGCATCCAACTGTTCCAACCGAACAGACACACCCTTCTTCGTGGGCTTGAGGTCGCTGTTCTCATCCTTGTAGAACACACGGACATCGACCAACTTCACACCCTTGAACTCGGACTGATTAATGACCAAGGATTCTCTGCTATTCTTCTCTAATACTGTTGCCATTCTATATACTCCTATAGGGGTTTATTTTATTTTAGTTTACCGAGAGACTCTTCCAAATCTCATCTTCGGTATAAGTGACTGTCTCATCTTGCGAATCTTCCATATCCTCTTCGGCGACGGAGAAGATACTATCCATATCCTCTTTGCTCAGATTATCACACCATGTGACGAACTCTGCGAATAGCTCGGGGAAATCCTTGTCCATAACAGACGAAAAGAATGCCCAGTGCAGCCGTGCCTGAAGTTGTGCGTCGATGTTGTTATCTTCCATTATATCACCTGATACTCGGTTACGTTGTAGCGGTTGACCATCAGAGACACTACGTCTTCGATGTTTTCGGTAGGCTCGGAACCACGTAGGTTGATCTCGGGGATCACGAACTCGATATGTCCGTCCTTACACACTATGAATGCGAATCTATTCATACGACTCTATTATATCCTTCTTTAATCTTTTCGTTCCAGAAAACTCGTGCCTTCTCTATACCGTATGTATAGGTCTTCTCAAGAACTTTTATTGTGCTTTTTCCGTCTTGCCGGTCAGGGGTGTCATAGAGGTTAAACCACTTAACATATTTCACCGTGTTGTTTGCAAAATTCTTACCACCATCTGCTATTGCAACGACTTTCTTACCCTTGCCAAACTTAAATTCTTCTTCCTTCTCCAAGACAAAGACCTCCATCGTTTTCACTACGGCGTCGAGAACATCGGCCATCACAGGGCTGCTGCCCGGTTCTGGTGGCATATACGCCCCGTTATAAGAAACCTTATAGTGTAGGTAAACTACCCGTGTCATCTTGTCGATGATCTCTTCGTCAAGTTTCTGTCCTGACAACCCTGACGGTGTATTAACGGAGTTCCACCTTTTTAAATCTCTTCGAGCCATGGGGGACAATCCTGCTATGAAACTTGGATTAAAATGGGACATCGTTATCTACCTCTTCGGAGGACTCTGCATCAACAAATCCTGCGAGTCCGGTCGGTTCGTCAGTCACCTGTGCGTCACCATCTACCTTGGTGTAAAGATCAACCATCGCAGTTTTCGTTTCATCGTCGAAACGATTGACACACATCGAAATCGCCTTCATACGATCCATGTTGAAGATGGCGTATGCATTGGAAATGTGAACCAACCTACGAGTAGTGATCAACTCGTCGATCGCACCTTCCATATAGGTCTTACGAATGATGTCGGCCCAGTTGACCAACTTTTCGATAAACTCACTGTCGGACACGTTCAGACTATCGAAAACCTTGCTGAGAATCTTCTTCTCAACAGCAATGGCGGGATATTCCTGTTCAACAGTAATCGGGAACCTCTCAAGGAATGCCTCATTCAAGACACCCGCTCCGATGAAGTTTCCTGTTTCATCACCCTTACCTTTAGTATTGGCGGTGGCGACGATGGTGAAACCAGGCTGACAATCGACGTATTCATTAATCTTCTTAAGGAAGACGCCCTTACCTTCCAGCACGGGCTGGAGACACATGATTTTCGTCGATGCCAAATCCACTTCGTCAAGAAGGAGGACTGCACCTTTTCTCATTGCCTCGACCACAGGGCCGTCAAACCAAACGGTTTCACCGTCAACCAACCGAAAACCACCCAATAGATCGTCTTCGTCAGTCTCGATAGTGATGTTCACACGGAACATTTCACGTTTGGACTTTGCACATGCCTGTTCAATCATAAACGTCTTACCGTTACCTGACAGGCCGGTGACGAAGATGGGATAGAACATATCCGATTTGAGAATCGAAACTACGTCCGTATAGGAACCGAAAGGAACGAACAAATCATCTTTCGACGGAACGTGCTTGACGACGCCATTAGCACCCTTGGTCATCTCGACCACAGGGGCAGGAACTGCGACTGCCGGTGTCGGCGGTTTAACAGCAGCAGGTGCGATCGGTTTGACAACCGACACACTGCTCGACGCCTTACCATCGACAGGAACATGGAACAAACCACGACCAACCTTATAGGTAGGAACGCGGGTGATCCAATGCGGGAACTTCAGACCGACTGTATCTGCGATGGTCTGCAGGTCGTCTTTCGTGAACTCGCTTTGGTCGCCATGTTCGACCATATACTTCTTGGTCGCTTCGACGAATAACTTCTGTTTACTTGTGAAACTCAATTGAAAACCTTTCCTTATCTGTCTCAATATCTCTCTAACTTCTACTACTAATATACGAAACTTTCACCCAAAAGTCAAGCTCTAAGTCCTTGTTTTTATTGAGGTTATAAACCCTTGTAAATAAAGGACTTAGGTGGTGTTTTTGGACAACTTTTTTCATTTATTTTCATTTAATTTCACGGTGTCTCACGGTGTCCTAAGTAGTTGTTTTTACTCGACTTAGGTGAGGTTGACGTAAGTCCAATATAAACAAGCACTTACGTGATAGTGCCATGAACACTTGTTCAGTGAACACCTGTTCAGGTATTGTCGCCGATGGGCGTCCACGGATCGTCAAACCTGCCTTCGTCGTCTACCATATCACGTTCAATTTCATAATCCATTTCTTCATATGATATGGCAATCGTTTCGATGTCGTCGAGCAAGATCCGTGATCCGATGGCAAAATGATTCATGTCTGGGCCTGCCTTCTTCAACAGGTCAACGATAATTTCTAATGCTTCTTCTGCAGTCATTCTTTTTTCTTTCTCTTTATGCCACGAACTCTGCGAAACGTCCCAACAGAACCTTGTTGCCGACTTTGTTTCGACGCTGTTTGATGAAAGTATTTTTCATCTTTGCCTTGCTCATTTCGGAATCCATTTCAACTTCTGCATCCTTCACCTTGAGACTCTTCGAGGACACGACGTAAAATTCCTCATAACCCAGATCATCTTCAATGACGATGAAAGATTCTTTCTTCATTTTCTCCCACAACGCATCAGTCTCCGACCAATTGACGACGCCACTGTAAGTCATTTCCTGTGTGAAACGCTTCTTAGTGTTGCAAGGAGCGATGTAGAAACCAACTACTCGTGCCGACGTGCGATCTTTCAATGCCTTCAGGAAGGGAACTGACGTGCCGCAAGAACTCCTGTCACTCTCATACTGAATCTTGGTAACAGGATCAACAATAATTTCTTTGGATGAATAATGAATGCCGCCGCCACTAAAGTCCTCTTTATCCGAATCCCAAGTGCCGCGAGTTCGAGATCCCTGACCGTCCGTCAAGAAAACCGTATTGACGATCTGCACTCCATGTTTCTTCTGAAACACAGGAACCTGTTTGATCGCTGAAATAATTGTTTCATTCAACGGCGTTCCACCCAACCTCAATTTGCGAGGGAGTTCAGTCCGACTATGACCATAGTTGTAGTTGTCAGGGAAACCCTCACGCATTCTCATCAACTGGATCATGCTATTCTGAAACTTAGAAGATGACAAGGTTGAAGATACGAGATGCAACAACCTGAAACTTCCATTTATTCCTAAGTCGCCCGTCACATTCTTTTCCCACTGATGCATCCTGCTGACATACTTGTCAGGTCCGACGCCATCACCGTAAACATCTGAAAACGCATATGCGTCGAAGGGGACGTTAATCTTCTTACAGAAGAGTGCGAGGATCATCAACTGGTCGATGGTGTTTGCCATCTGCTCGTGCATCGAACCCGACCAATCAATATACATCAGGAATCCGTGATTCTTACCGGCGGTAACAACTTCGCTCCGAAGGAACAAATCCTCGTTGAACTTGTAAGAGTGCAACTTATTGGGATTCAAGATACCCGTCTTGGCCACCTTGGTCCGTTTATGTTCGTCGGCCTTTTTCCTCATCTCAAATTCTTTTGCGAGATAGGACACCAACGATTTCTGTTCACTCCGGAACTTCAAATACTTTTCTTTTTCGCCAACATTGAAATCGTTGACTACATCATGTTCACGAATGAGATCATGAATCTCTTCCATAGAGACAACGATCCGATCCAACTCAACATTCGGAATCCGACTGTATTCATACTCAGTCTCAGTGTCAACCAAATCCTTCAGTGCTGATTCAAAGTTTTCCATCGTCTTGGAAATCATTTCATCATTGCCAACACCTGCCGATGTCTTCGACACGCCGGAATCAATCTCTTCTTCTTCTGCTTCTTCTTCTGCCCCTGTCGCTACATCATCATCGTCGGCAGGTTCTTCATCAGAATCATTTACGTCATCAGATTTTGCACCTTTCGAGGGATCATCAGAGTTGCTATCTTCGGGTTCCTCATCAGAGGTTTCGCCGTCGTCGTCTGCATCTTCGTCGTCGTCGAAGTCTTCGTCCATGCCGCCGCCCATGTTGGGCTGACCTTCAGGAATCTCGTCGTCGCCGTCTTCATCTTCATCAAAATCAAACTCGTCGAATCCGAACTCGCCGTCATCTTCGGGCTCTTCATTGTGCGTCTTGCAATATTCTTCCAACTCTTCGGACACTTTGATCGTGTCATCCCACGAGCGAAGATTCGCAATTCGATCTACGTAGGTCTGCTCTTCGTCACTGAACTCAACACCCGCCCGTGTTCCAATCTTAAAATGAACATTGATGCGGTCGATGAAATTTAGTTCATTAACGTCTTCGCCGTTAAGACCGAAGAAATTCTTGTCCATCAACTCGGCGTAACCCTCATAGAAATTCCTGCGGAGCCCGGGGAACTTCGACTGAATCATCTTCTCAATCCGTGCATCTTCCACGATATTGACAAGACTCTTAAAGGTGCCGCCCTTGGCCATCACCTCTTTAATGACGCCAGTGGGGGTGAACAGTGCGTGGCCAACTTCGTGACCAAGAAATAAATCTGTGGTGCTCTCGGAGATTTCCTTGAACACAGGCATCAGCAACGTGCGGTTCTCCGTATTGAAGGCCGCAGTTGAGATGTTATTCCGATACTCAACATTAATATCCTCAGACGCCATCAGTTTGGCGAGTAAGGATTTTGTATCTCTCGATTTGTTCGTGATTTCAGTCAAGTCTCTCTCCTAATCTCTACTACAAATATACGAAACTTTTGGAGAAAAGTCAAGTCCTAAGTCCAATAGAAACAACAAGTTATAAGCCCCTGTTTCTATTGAAGTTAAGTGGTGTTTTTGGGTCATTTATTTTATTTATTTTCGGTGTCCCGAGTCGGAAGTCAGCAACTTCCGAGTCCTTCCGAGTTGAGCTAACTTCAGTATTAACAACGCTTTACACCTAACTTCAATAGAAACAACTACTTACACCGTGTCTGAGAGGATCTCTCTCTAATCTCTACCTATAATATAAGCTCAAACGGGTATATACACAAGCCTTAAACGTAATTTCAATAGAAACAAGCACTTATGAGGGTGCATTTCACCCATTTTGGGATTCTAACCACGTCGTAAGTCGTTGTAGGACAATAACTTACACGTCTACCCCCTAGGTAATAACCTCATTAT
>PVBE010838284.1_pt1 | contig 12334 bp, 9 predicted proteins | sample 1631181 | NCBI WGS metagenome assembly PVBE01 (sample SAMN08397723, study PRJNA350692) | Marine metagenome, whole genome shotgun sequencing project. | isolation source: water | place: Pacific Ocean | collected 2012-04 | reverse complement strand
GGCGCAATATCGCGAGATGGCCGCCTTCGCCCAGTTTGCCTCCGACCTGGACGCCTCCACCCAGCAGCTGTTGGCGCGCGGTGCCCGTTTGACCGAGGTCCTCAAGCAAGATCAATTCGTCCCCTATCCGGTGGAAGAACAAGTCGTCGCTCTCTTTGCCGGAGTCAAAGGATTCCTGGACAAGGTAGAGGTCGCCGACGTCACCCGCTTCGAGGCCCAATTGCTGGCTGAGGTCCGCGAAAAGGAATCGGACCTGCTGGACGCCATCCGCCAGGAAAAGGACCTCTCCGAGGATTCGGAACAGAAATTGACCGCTTTCCTCGACGCTTTCGCACAGTCCTTCAGCTGAGGACGGGATTAGCGCCCCATGGCCAACCTGAAGGATCTGAGGGTCCGTATCGTCAGCGTCAAGTCGACGCAGAAGATCACTTCAGCTATGAAGATGGTGGCGGCGTCAAAGCTGCGCCGCGCGCAGGCCGCAGCCGAGGAGGCGCGCCCCTACGCCGGGCGCATGGAGCGCATGTTGGGGGCCTTAACCGCCAGCCTGCCGACCCTTGAAGGCGCCCCCAGGCTGCTGGCCGGAAGTGGCTCGGACGACAACCACCTGATCGTTGCCGTCACCGCCGATCGAGGACTGTGCGGCGGCTTCAACGGCAACATCGTGCGCGAGTGCCGCCAACTCATCAACGGCCTTGTCGCCGAGGGCAAAACGGTGAAGGTGCTGTGCGTCGGACGCAAGGGACGCGACGGACTGAAACGCGAGTTTGGCGATCTGATCATCGATACCCACGAGAATCTCATGCGCACCGGCGTCGCCTACGAGGACGCCCGCACCATCGCGGACAACCTGCGCACCATGTTCGACGATGGTGAATTCGATGTCTGTACGGTCATATTCAACCGCTTTAAGTCGGTCATCAGCCAAGAGGTCACGCCGCAGCGTGTGATCCCCTTCCCACTGCCCGAAGAAGAGGAAACGGAAGCGCCTGACGAACTCAAGGCGCTCTACATCCTGGAGCCCACGGACGACGAGATTTTGGATGAGCTGCTGCCGCGCAACCTGTCGGTTCAGGTATACCGGGCGCTGATCGAAAGCTATGCCTCGGAACAGGGCGCGCGCATGACCGCCATGGACAACGCCACCCGCAACGCAGGCGACATGATCGACAGCCTGACGCTGACCTATAACCGAACCCGCCAGGCCAATATCACGAGAGAACTGATCGAGATCATCTCCGGCGCCGAGGCGCTGTAGGAACCAACAACACCGAATTCTGCCATAGGAGCCCGAGAGCCATGGAGAAAAATACCGTCGGCACCGTCACACAGGTCATGGGCGCCGTCGTTGACGTGCAGTTCGAAGGCGATCTGCCGGCCATCCTCAACGCCCTTAATGTCGACAACCAAGGCCAGAAAGTGGTGCTTGAGGTGGCCCAGCATTTGGGCGAGTCGACGGTACGCACGGTCGCCATGGACATTACCGACGGCTTGGTCCGCGGCCAAGAAGTGGTGGACACCGGCGGTCCCATTACCGTGCCCGTGGGGCCCGAGACCTTGGGCCGCATCATCAACGTCATCGGCGAGCCGATCGACGATCTGGGTCCGCTCAAGACCAAGAAGCGCCTACCCATTCATCGCGCGGCGCCTGAGTTCATCGACCAGTCGACGGATACAGAAATCCTGGTCACCGGCATTAAAGTCATCGACTTGATCGAGCCTTATCCCAAGGGCGGCAAGGTGGGGCTGTTCGGCGGCGCCGGCGTCGGCAAGACCGTGATCATCATGGAGCTGATCAACAACATCGCCAAGGCGCACGGCGGCTATTCGGTGTTCGCCGGCGTTGGCGAGCGCACCCGCGAGGGCAACGACCTCTACCACGAGATGATCGATTCCGGCGTTATCCAGCTTGACGGCGCCGGTTCCAAGGCAGCCCTTGTCTACGGCCAGATGAACGAACCGCCCGGCGCCCGGGCACGGGTCGGCCTGTCGGGATTAACCTTGGCCGAATACTTCCGCGACGAAGAGGGCCAGGACGTTTTGCTATTCATCGATAACATTTTCCGCTTCACCCAGGCGGGGTCCGAGGTTTCGGCGCTCTTGGGGCGCATTCCCTCGGCGGTCGGCTACCAGCCGACCCTGGCCACCGATATGGGCAATTTGCAGGAACGCATCACATCGACCCGCCAGGGCTCGATTACCTCGGTGCAAGCGATCTACGTGCCGGCCGACGACCTTACCGATCCGGCGCCGGCAACTTCGTTTGCCCATCTCGACGCGACCACGGTGCTCAGCCGCCAGATTGCCGAGCTTGGCATCTATCCGGCGGTCGATCCGTTGGACTCGACGTCGCGCGTTCTCGACCCCAGGATCGTCGGTGAAGAGCACTACACCGTCGCCCGCGAGGTGCAGCGCATCTTGCAGACCTACAAGTCTTTGCAAGACATCATTGCCATTCTGGGCATGGATGAGCTTAGCGAGGACGACAAGATGACCGTAGCCCGGGCGCGTAAGCTCCAGCGTTTCCTGAGCCAGCCCTTCTTCGTCGCCGAGGTCTTCACCGGATCGCCCGGCGTCTTGGTCAGCCTGGAAGACACCATCAAGGGCTTCAAGGGTATCTGTGAAGGCGAGTACGACCACCTGCCCGAGGCCGCTTTCTACATGGTGGGCACCATCGAAGAAGCAGTGGAAAAGGCCAAAAAGATGGCGGAGGAGGCGGCTTAGGCGCCGCGCAAGGGAAAGCCGACAATGATCGACAAGGTACAACTCGAACTGGTCACGCCAAGCAAGTTATTGTTTGAGATGGAGACCGATATGGTCGTCGTGCCCGGCGGCGACGGTGACTTTGGCGTTCTTCCCGGCCATGCGCCGCTGTTGTCCACCCTCAGGCCCGGCACCATGGCGGTCTATGAGGGCGATAAGGTGTCCGAACGCGTGTTCGTCGCCGGCGGCTTTGCCGAGGTCGGGGACAACCGTTGCGTGGTGTTGGCCGAAGAGGCCGTGCCAGTCGCCGAGATCACCTCCGAGATGGTGACGGAACGCCTGAAGGAAGCGCAAGAGAAGGTGGCGGCGGCCGAGACGGACAAGGAAAAAGAAGACGCCGAACATGGTCTGAAGATCGCAGAGGCCATGGGGGCGGGACGGGAGGCAGGCGCATGAAGCTTTACCTGGTTCGCCACGGCGCCGCGACGCCGGTGGAAGAGAATCCAGAGCAGCCGTTGTCAGAAAAGGGGCGCCAGGACATTCAGCGCCTGGCCGTTTTCATGGCGCGGAGCGGCGTCCAAGTCGTCCGCGTCATCCACAGCGGCAAAAAACGCGCCCAGGACACCGCTGTCCTGCTGGCCGATGTCGTGGGGCCGGGAAAGGTGGTGGAGGAGGCCGAATCGGGTCTGGGACCAAACGAGTCGACCGATCTTCTGGCCACCGCCGCCGAAGCGCTGACCGAGGACACCATGATCGTTGGTCACCAGCCGTTTCTGGGACGCATGGTGGCGCGCCTGCTGGCTGGCGCCGAAGATGCCATCAGCGTCGCCTTCGAGCCGGGTACGGTGGCCTGTCTCGAGCGTTCCGACAACGGCGGCGGCTGGCACCTCGACTGGATGGCCGGACCGAAACTGCTGGGCCAGTAGACGGGGCGGGTTTTACTCCGCCGTCAGTTTTTTCATTCCAAACAATAGCGTCTGGTCGCCGCCCTGGCGGGTGTGGCTGAGAGGCCGGAATTTGCGTATCCACTTGATCATGGTTGGGTCCTTGAACCGGGCATAATAGGGCTCCATCCAGGCGAGCTTGGCGGCGTTCAGCGAGCCTCTCCACTGCTGTTTGTAGCCCGAGCGGGCGGCAAAGAACGACGGGTCGTCGAGGCCGGCAACGGTGCGCCTGATGAGCCTGTGCAGCGCACCTCCCTGTTCGGTGTAAAGGTCGAGGCCGTTCCGTGCCCCGGTTTCTGCAATCAGCACCAGGGGCGGGATGGAATAGAGGTGGTAGTGCAGCGCCTTGGAGCGCCGCACCATCTCCAGAGGCAAGGTTCCATCGTCTTCAATCTGGTCCATCGCGAAGCGGTAACGGCCCACCGACCAGTCAAACATTTCGTGGTCGTCGAGCGCCACGGCGGCGGCCATCACCGACCACGCGGCCCAGTAAAGGTGGTTGTTGCGCCCGCTCGACCTCTCGGTACCGGTGGAATATTCGGCCCGCACCGTCTGGGCGAGACGACGTATCCAGATTTCTACCCCCTTCTTGATGTCTTCGTCGAGGGTCGGCTCGCCCCGCACCTTGAGATAGGCGACGGCGATGACGCCAAGCCCCCACTTACGGACGAAACCACCCTGAGCCGACATTTTGCCTAGGATTGCCCGCGCCTGTCCCCAATCTTCGAGCCAGGCTAGGACGCATTTCGCCGCCGCCGCCTGGGGCGGGTTGCTGGCGATGTATTGGTCGCTCATTTTGGCAATTATCTTTTGAAAGTCGTTGAACGGCTTGGCGGCCTTCTTGTAGCGCCGCTCCGCCTCGGCATCGACGACCGACGATCCGCTATCGGCTTCATAGAAGCCGCCGATGGTAAGATCGTGCACCGGCGGTGGCACCACAGGGCAAGTGAAGGCCGTGGGTGCCGTGCCATGGCGGGCGCGGGCGGCGGCGACGTCAAAGGGCGGGTGCAGGGTATTGGCGATCGGCGGATCGGCGGCGCTTGTCACCTGGGACAACGTTACGAACCAGACCAGTCCCAAGGCATTGACGTGACGTTTATTCACGGTCCACGCCGGCGGTATTTTTTCTTCTTTTTCTTACCTTTTCCAGGGCCGGGAAGGCCAGCGCGGGTGGCTGCGAGCGGTGCCACGCCGGGCTCGCCGAGGCCCAGTTCCATGGCTTCCAGGCGGCGGATTTCGTCGCGCAGACGGGCTGCTTCCTCAAACTCCAGTTCGGACGCCGCGGCCCGCATGTTCGTCTCCAGTTCCGCCAAATGGGTCTTGAGGTCGCGGCCGACCAGATGCTGGGCACCACCGACGCCGGTATCGACGCTGACGTAGTCGTGTTCGTAGACCGATTCGAGAACATCGGCGATGGACTTGCGCACACTTTCCGGCGTGATGCCGTTTTTGACGTTATAGGCGCTCTGCCTTTCGCGCCGCCGATTGGTCTCGCCGATGGCGTAATCCAAGGAATCGGTGATGCGGTCGGCATAGAGGATGACTCGGCCGTCGATATTGCGCGCGGCGCGCCCGATGGTTTGGACGAGGCTGGTTTTGGAGCGCAGGAATCCTTCTTTGTCGGCATCCAGGATGGCGACCAAGGCGCATTCCGGGATGTCGAGCCCCTCGCGCAGAAGGTTGATACCGATCAGCACGTCGAAGGCACCAAGACGAAGATCACGAATGATTTCAATACGCTCCAAGGTCTCTATGTCGGAATGCAGGTAGCGCACCCGGATGCCCGCCTCGTGCATGTATTCGGTCAGATCCTCGGCCATGCGCTTGGTCAGGGTCGTGACCAGAACCCGTTGAGCCAGCGCCGCGCATCCTTTGACCTCAGCCAGCAAGTCGTCGACCTGGGTTTCCACCGGACGCACGATGCACTCGGGATCGATCAGACCCGTGGGGCGCACCACTTGTTCGATGAAGACGCCGGCGGCGCGCTCCATCTCCCATGGCCCCGGGGTCGCCGAGACGTAGACGGTTTGGGGTCGCATGGCTTCCCATTCCTCAAACTTTAGCGGCCGGTTGTCAACGCAGCTGGGCAGACGGAAGCCGAATTCGGCGAGGGTCGACTTGCGGTTATAGTCACCCCGGTACATGCCCCCCAACTGGGGCACGGTGACGTGGCTTTCATCGACAATGAGAAGTGCGTTTTCGGGCAGGTATTCGAATAAGGTCGGCGGCGGCTGGCCCGGTTGGCGGCCGGTGAGGTAACGCGAGTAATTCTCGATGCCGCCGCAGTGGCCTGTCGTCTCCAACATTTCAAGATCAAAGGTGGTGCGTTCCTGGAGGCGCTGGGCCTCCAAGTACTTGCCTTGGGCGGTAAACTCGGCCACCCGCGCCTTCAACTCCGCCTTGATGCCGGGAAAGGCCTGCTGCAAGGTCGGGCGCGGTGTCACATAGTGACTGTTGGCGTAGACCGTAATCGACTCCAATGTCCCCGTCTTTTCACCGGTCAGGGGGTCGATCTCCCAGATCGCCTCGACCTCTTCGCCGAATAGTGACAGCCGCCAGGCGCGGTCCTCCAAGTGCGATGGGAAGATTTCGACCACATCGCCTTGAACGCGAAAGGCGCCGCGGACGAAGTGAACATCGTTGCGCCGGTATTGCAGTTCGACCAGACGCTTCAAAAGCGCGCTGCGCTCGACCCGACCGCCAACGGTGATCGTCGCCACCATATCGGCATAGGTCTCAACGGCGCCGATGCCGTAGATGCACGACACCGAGGCGACGATGACCACGTCGCCGCGCTCCATCAGCGCGCGCGTCGCGGCGTGGCGCATGCGGTCGATCTGCTCGTTGATGGAGGCATCTTTTTCGATGTAGGTGTCGGAACGCGGCACGTAGGCCTCGGGCTGGTAGTAGTCGTAATAGGATACGAAGTACTCGACCGCGTTGTCGGGAAAGAATGTCTTCATTTCGCCGTAGAGCTGGGCGGCAAGGGTTTTATTGGGGGCCAGAACGAGTGTCGGGCGCTGCAGGTGCTCGATGGCGTGCGCCATGGTAAAGGTCTTGCCCGATCCGGTGACGCCCAACAGCACCTGATCGCGCTCGCCCGCCTCTAGGCCTGCGACCAGGGCGGCAATCGCCTCGGGCTGGTCGCCGGCGGGGGCGAATTCGGAGACCAGCACCAGGCGCCGATCATCTTCGACCGGCGGGCGCTTCTGAGGCGTGAACAGAACCTGACCTGTCATAACCCGAATATATACGGTTGACGGCGGGATTAGGGAACCGGTTCCTGGGTGACCGCCTCCATGCGGCGATCCGGTCAGCCGGCTGGTGGCGGTGGTAATTAAGTAAGAGGCGAAACAATTGCCGAAACGAAGCGAATTTGTGGATTCCCGTGGTCCCAAAGGCGCGCTTGCGTTCGCCGGGGCGGAGTCGTAATTTTAGCCTAGCGCCGTTTCCGACGGCTACTGACTAAACCTCCGAGCAGAGGACGAATTGCCCATGTCATTCATCGCCTCTCGTCTGGGCCGCATCAAACCTTCGCCCACCATCGCTGTCACCCAGAAAGCCCGCGACCTCTCGGCCCAGGGCCGCGACGTCATCGGTCTGGGCGCCGGCGAACCCGACTTCGATACCCCTCAACACATCTGCGACGAAGCCAAGGCAGCCATGGACCGGGGCGAGACCCGCTATACCCCGGTGGCCGGGACGCCGGCGCTGCGACAGGCCATTTGTGACAAGTTCAAGCGCGAGAACGGCCTCGACTACGGTCTTGACCAGATCACCGTCGGCTGCGGCGGCAAACACGTCATCTACAACGCCATCATGGCGTCGGTGGGGCCGGATGACGAGGTCATTATCCCCGCACCTTATTGGGTCAGCTACCCCGACATCACGCTCCTCGCCGAAGGGACGCCGGTGATCGTCGAGTGCCCCGCCGACGGCGGTTTTAAGCTCAAGCCCGAAGATCTGGAAAAGGCGATCACGCCGAAGACCAAGTGGCTGATCTTGAACTCTCCGTCAAATCCCTCGGGCGCCGCCTATTCTCAAGAAGAGATGAAGGCGGTGACCGACGTGTTGATCAAGCATCCTCATGTCTGGGTGATGACCGACGACATATACGAACACGTAGTTTACGACGACTTCGAGTTCGTCACTCCGGTCCAGGTGGAGCCACGCCTCTACGAGCGCACACTGACCCTGAACGGTGTTTCCAAGGCCTACTGCATGACCGGGTGGCGCCTTGGTTATGCCGGTGGACCGGTGAACCTTATCAATGCGATCAACAAGATCCAGTCGCAGAGCATCACCCACACGTCGTCGATCACCCAGGCGGCGACGGTGGCGGCGCTTAACGGCCCGCAGGACTTTATTGCCAAGCACAACGCGATCTTCAAGGAACGCCGCGATCTGGTGGTGTCCATGTTGAACCAGGCCGACGGGCTCAATTGTCCGTCCCCGGAAGGGGCCTTCTACGTCTATCCATCCTGCGCCGGGACCCTGGGCAAGACCACACCGGACGGCAAGACGCTGGAGAGCGACGAGGATTTTGTCACCTTCATGCTGGAGAGCGAGGGCGTTGCCGCCGTTCAGGGCGCGGCTTTCGGGCTATCTCCCCATTTCCGCATATCCTACGCCACCTCGACCGAGTTGCTGGAGGAAGCTTGCTCGCGCATCCAGCGGGCCTGCGGGTCGTTGACTTAAGAATAACGTTCAAAGAGAAAAGAAACACCGGAGTCTAGGAGGAATCAGTGGCCGAGAAAAAACCTTCCACGCCGCGTTGCGCGGCTTTCGTTGGGTCGTATCTGAGCGGCAAGACAACGCTCTTGGAAAGCATCCTCCTCACCACCGGGGCGATTAACCGGAAAGGTAGCGTCACCGAGGGCAACTCCGTCGGTGATTCGGGTGCCGAATCCCGGGCCCGCCAAATGAGCACCGAAATGAACGTCGCCACTACCGAGTACCTGGGCGACGAATGGAGCTTCATCGATTGTCCGGGCAGCGTCGAGCTGGCCCAGGATTCGTTCAACGCCGCCATGGCTGCGGACATCACGGTGGTGGTCTGCGATCCTGATGCCGACAAGGTACTGGGCGTTGCGCCCATGTTGCGGTTCCTTGGCGCGCGCCAAATTCCGCACCTTATCTTCATCAACAAGATTGATACCGCCGAAGCCCCGGTGATGGACACCGTGGAATCCCTCAAGGGAGTGTCAAACCGGCCACTGTTGCTGCGCGAGATTCCCATTCGCGAAGGGGATCACGTCATCGGCCATGTGGAATTGGCGAGCGGGCGCGCTTTCAAATGGGAATTGGACAAGCAGTCCAATCCCATGGACATGCCCGACGGGATGCAAGAGCAATACGAGAGCGCCCGGGGCGAGATGCTGGAGACGCTGGCCGACTTCGACGATACTCTTCTCGAGCAATTGCTTGAAGATGCCGATCCATCCGCCGATGAGACCTATTCTAACCTGACAAAGGACGTGCAGCAGGGCCTCATCGTCCCGGTCTTCTTCGGCTCGGCGGCGCATGACCACGGGGTGCGCCGCCTGCTCAAGGCCCTGCGTCACGAAACGCCGACCCATGAAGTGGTGGCGGAACGCCTTGGGGTCGACGCGGCAGGCGGTGAGCCCAGAGCCCAGGTTTTTAAAACCCTGCACGCCGCCCACACGGGCAAATTATCCCTGGCCCGCGTGCTCTCAGGCGAGATCGCCGATTCCAGCAACCTGAACGGTGACCGGGTCAGCGGAATCTTTCGCTTGCTGGGCAGCAAGCAAGATAAGCAGAACAAGGCCGTCGCCGGTACCGTGGTCGGGCTGGGGCGCATGGAAAATGTGGGCGCGGGCGAGCTGTTATCCCTGGCGGGCGACGTCAAGGCCAACGACTGGCCGGAGCCGCTGGCACCCCTTTATTCGCTCGCCATCCATGCCGAGCAGCGCTCCGACGAGGTGAAGCTGACCGGCGCCCTGGCGAAGTTGGTCGAGGAGGACTCGTCGCTCTCATTCGCCCCCAACTCGGATACGGGCGAACTGTTGATTTGGGGACTGGGGGACGTGCATTTGCAGATTGCCATCGATCGTCTGCGCAATCGCAACAATTTGGCAGTGGTTTCACATCGTCCCCAGGTGCCGTACAAGGAGACCATTCGCAAGACAGTCTCTCAGCACGCCCGTCACAAGAAACAAAGCGGCGGCCACGGCCAATTCGGCGATGTGCACCTGGACATCAAGCCGTTGCCCAGGGGATCGGGTTTCAACTTCGAGCAGAAGATTTCGGGCGGTGTCGTGCCCCGACAGTACATTCCCGCCGTCGAGCACGGCGTCAAGGATTACCTGAGCCGCGGGCCGCTCGGCTTCCATGTTGTCGACCTCTCGGTGACCCTCACCGACGGCCAACACCATGCGGTCGACAGTTCCGACATGGCGTTCAGAGCGGCGGGTCAGTTGGCCATGCGCGAGGGCATGCCCAAGTGCAATCCGGTGCTGCTGGAGCCCATCTTCCAGGCCACCATTTCGGTGCCCAACCAATTCACCTCACGTCTCCAACGCTTGGTCAGCGGCCGGCGCGGGCAGATCTTAGGCTTCGATGCCAAGGACGGATGGAAAGGATGGGACGAGGTGTCTGTCCAGATGCCCCAGTCCGAAATGCACGATTTGATCAACGAACTGCGCTCCATCACCCAGGGCGTCGGCACTTTCGACTGGAAATTCGATCATCTTCAGGAATTGGCCGGGAAAGAGGCCGATCAAGTGGTCGCGGCGCGAGCTGAAGCCCTGAAGTAAAAACGCGGGCTTTCGGGCTCACCACCTATACGGAAAGGGCAAGCCCCGCTACGAGGGGGAATGATCAGGCACGATTCCACGCCGGCGGAAAAGGCCCTAATAGGGCCCCATGATCAAGTTGGGCAACCACAGCGTCAACTGGGGAATGTAGGTGATCATGAACAGCACGATGACCAGCGGCACCATGAAGGGCAGGAACGCCATGGTTATGACCTCGAAAGGTTTCTTGGTGATACCCACCATGATGTAAATGCCGACCCCCATCGGCGGCGTCGCCAGGCCAAGCAACAGCGCGTAGACGATGATCAGGCCGAAGTGTACTCGGTCGATGCCGAATTGGTCGACGATGGGGATCAGGATTGGGATCAAGATCAACTTCGCCGGCACGCCTTCGACGACGCAGCCAATGGCAAGCAGGAAGAAGATCATGAGTAACAAGAAGACGTTTCTGTCCGTGGTGGTGAGCAGCACCGCCTCGGCCATCGCCTGGGGTATCTGCTCAATGGCCAAGAGCCAGCCCATGACGTGGGAGAATCCGACGATCATCATGATCATGGCGGTGACCTTCGTGGTGTCGGTCATCGCCTTGACCAGCTTCTGGATGTTGAGGCTCCGGTAAAAGGCGCCCAACAACAGCGAGTATGCGCAGGCCAGGACCCCCGCCTCGGTCGCCGTGGTATAGCCGGTGACGATGGCGCCGAGGATGATGCCGGGCGCAACCAGAGCCGCAACGCCGTCAATCGCGTGGCTTCCGATATCGCGCAACGAGGCCCGGGGTTCGCGCGGGAAGTCGTGGCGCGTCGCCAAATAACGGTTCCACAGCATCAGCGAGAGGCCGATCAGGATACCCGGGATGACGCCACCGAGGAAGAGCCGCCCGACCGACGTGTCGGCCAGGAAACCGTAAATCACCAGGGATATGGAGGGTGGAATGATGGGGCCGATGACGGCCGTCGCCACGGTCAGGGCGCCGGCGAACTCGACGGGGTAGCCGCGGTCCTTCATCGCCTTGACCTCGACCGTGCCAAGGCCGGCGATGTCGGCGACCGCGGAGCCCGAGATGCCGGCGAAGATCATTGAGGCGAGCACGTTGACCTGGGCCAGGCCGGCGCGGAAATGTCCCACCAGGAGGGTGGCGAAGTTGAATATCTTGTCGGTCATGCCGACGGCGTTCATCAGATTGCCGGCCATGATGAAGAACGGCACCGCCAGAAGTGACGCGTTATCAACCCCGTCGGCTACATGGCGCGGCAGGATGTAGAGCTCAGAGGTAAACCCTGCGGCAACCACGGTCGCCAGAACCGCCGTTCCCATCGCCATGATAATCGGCACCCGCATGACGAGGAGAAAGATGAAGCCAATAACGAGGATCCAGGTCATATTCGACGATGCGCCTAGCTATGGCCCGCGGAATGGGCGCTTTCCGGTTCGGGGTCGCCGCGCAACGCCTTCGCCGTGTCCAGCAAGGTGTTGATCAGGACTAAAATACAGGACAAGAAAAGCGGAAAGGTCTGCCACCAACGTGCAAGATCGACGATTTCGATGAGGTCGCCGGCCATCTGTCCCAGGGTCTGCGGTCCGTGCCACAGCATGATCGACATGAGGAATATGATGATTGCGTTGGCGAAGTAACGCGAGACCATGCGGCCCTTGTCACCGAAACGGTCGACGAAAAAGTCGACGGTGATGTCGCCGCCTCGGCGATAGATGACGAAGAAACCAAAAAAGACGGCCCACGAGAAGAAGAAGACGGTCCACGGGAATACCAGTTGGATTCCCTTGTCGAACACGGCGCGCGTGGTGATCTGCGCCATGTTGCCAACCAACATGATGACGAGACAGGAGTTTGCGAGCACAAGAAAAACGCGCTCGCAAACTCCCATCAGACGCTCAATGCGATCAATCAGCGTCTTT
>PVBE013007465.1_pt1 | contig 12336 bp, 7 predicted proteins | sample 1631181 | NCBI WGS metagenome assembly PVBE01 (sample SAMN08397723, study PRJNA350692) | Marine metagenome, whole genome shotgun sequencing project. | isolation source: water | place: Pacific Ocean | collected 2012-04 | reverse complement strand
TGGGCGCGTGCGCATCGACGCCGGTACTCTCAACAACATCGGGTGCCCCCTTGCTGGCACCGGCAGCCACCGGCGCTGGTTTCCGAAACCTCAGCGAGGATGCACCCATACCAATTTATCCAGCAAGTTTAGGACTTCACCGGCCTGGCCTATGACTTCGACGTCTGGTACGCTTGGTGGAGGCGGACGCAATCAGAATAGGGATTTCACGTGGCCCCCGTCGATGACATAGCTTTGCGCCGTGATGTATCCGGCGTGGCGCGAGCACAGGAACGCGCAGAGGGCGCCGAATTCCTCTGTTCGGCCGAGACGTTTCATCGGTCCCTCCTGGGCATAGATCTCGGCCGCCTCCTCGGCGGTGGTGTCTTCGCGCCCGACGAGCTTGTTGGCCACCCGGAGCAGAAGCTCGGTGTCGAAGGGCCCGGGCATGATGCTGTTGGCGGTGACGCCGGTCTCGGCCAGCTCGCGCCCGAGCGTGGCAAAGGCCCCGACCAGCCCTGGCTTTAGCGAATTGGCGAGGGCCGTGCCGCGTGTCGTTTCCTTGGCCGACATCGAACTGATATTGACGATGCGCCCAAAGCCAGCTTCCACCATGTCTGGCACGCAACGCCGGACGATATCGACTGCCGAGGCAATGACCAGCTCGAAGGCCTGGGACCAGTCATCCGCGGTCACGTCCATGAAGGCGCCGGTCTGCGGACCCCCGGCGTTGGTGACAAGGATGGAGATGGCCCCGAGATGGGCCTTGGCTTCCGCGTAGAGGCGGGCACGATCCTCGGGCTGCGCGATATCGGCGGCGATGAAATGGGCGTTGGCACCTAAATTCTCGGCCGCCGCCGCGCCGGTCTCGGGGGTGCGCCCACTGATCGCCACCTTCACCCCCTCGCCGACGAGGGCCTTGGCGCAACCGAAGCCCAGGCCCTTGGTGCTGGCCAGCAGCAGCGCCGTCTTGCCGGCAATCCCCATATCCATGGTTTCCTCCCCCTTCCCCGACACCTTCAGAACTTGCGCTCGGCAATGAGGTCCTCGCCCATGCGAGAAAGACGAATGTATTGGGCGAGGATGTGCATCAGCGACTGGTGGGTGTCCTCGATGACGCCGTAGTTGTCTCCCTCGGCGTGCACGCGCACGTTGGCCAGGTCCGCCGTGCGGCCGCCGGAAAACCCGGTAAAGGCGACCACGTCGAGCCCGTTGCCGCGGGCCCATTGGGCGGCACGCACCACGTTCTCGGAATCCCCGGACGCGCTCACCGTCAGCAGCACGTCACCCGGACGCGCCGCGGTGCGCAGTTGAAACGCGAATATGTCGTCGTAGGAAATATCGTTGGCGATGGCCGTGATCATGGGGACGTTATCGCTCAACGAAACGACGCGCGGCACCAGATCGGTGTTGGTCTGGATGAGCTTGGCGTGGTCGCACACGAAGGCGTTGGCGATGGCTGCCGAGCCCCCGTTGCCGCATACGAAGAGCGTCGCGCCCCTGTCGTAGGCGTCGGCCAAGAGGCGCGCCGCCTCGGCCATCCTAGTGCGGTCCACCGATGCGTGAGCGACGGAAACACGCTCGAAATAGGCATCGCAGAAAGCGGCGATCTCCTCGTAATTTTTGTCGGGAAAGGTCATCGGACGGATCTACCTAGAACTTGTCGGGCGGGCGCAACGGGTGGGTAACCGCGATTCTCGCTCATTCTAGTCCCCGGTTCAACGGCGCGCATCGGGAACCGGCAACAGCAAGACCATGCCGACGACGAAGAAGGCGACGATGGTCGCCATGCCGACGCGCTGGCTGCCCGCCGCCGCCGTAGCCCAGGCGAGCACGGCTGGCCCCACGAAAGCCGTGGCCTTGCCCGATAGCGCGTAGAGGCCGAACATCTCGGTGCGCAGGCGGGCCGGCGCCAAGTGCGCCATATACGAGCGGCTGGCCGCCTGAGCCGGACCTACGAAAATGCCCAAGGGCAGGCCCAGCGCCCAAAACAGGCCTTTGCCCTCGACCACGAGCAGGCCACCGCCCAGCACCGTCAGCGCGGCGATCGAGATGAGCACGGTGCGCTTGGGGCCGATCCTGTCGTCGACCCAGGCGAACAGGGCTGCGCCGGCGCCGGCGGTCGCATTCAAGGCGATGCCGAAGACGACGAGCTCCGCGAAGTCGAAGCCGAAGGTGCCGACGGCGTAAATACCGCCGAAGGCAAACAGGGTGTTCAACCCGTCGGTGTAAATCATGCGCGCCAGCAGGAAGCGCGCTACGTCGGCGTAGTCGCGAACGTGCCCGAGGGTGGCGAGCAGAGACGCCAAGCCCCGGCGTACGGCCTCGGCGGGGGCCAGTCCGCGGGCCCGCGTCTCCGGCGTGAAGAGGAAAAGCGGCACGGAGAAAATGGCGAACCATGCCGCCACCAGAAACGCCGTGGCGCGCACGTGCTCGGCCGCCGCCTTGTCGAGGCCGAACCATGGCACCTCGGGCTGGACAAACCCGACAAGCACCAAGCCCAGGCAGGCAAGCCCTCCAGCATAGCCGAGGCCCCATCCCCAGCCGGAAATCCGCCCCATCCAGGCGCGCTCCGCCAGCTCGGGCAGCATGGCGTTGTAGAATACCATTCCCATCTCGAAGGCGAAATTGGCGAGCCCCACGAAAACCAGCGCCCAAAGCACCCAGGACGTATCGGGGCGGACGAACCAAAGCATCGCCGTGGCTGCCACGCAGATGGCTGAAAAAGCCATGATCCAGGGTTTGCACGGGCCGGCATGATCGGCAGTAGCGCCGAGAACAGGCCCCATGAAGGCGACCGCTAGGGCCGAGACGCTCATAGCGTATCCCCACTGGGACGTTCCGCTCACCGGATCGGCGGCGACGGATTCGATGAAATAGGCGGCGAACACGAACGTGGTGATGACCGTGGGGAAAGCGGAATTAGCCCAATCGAACAGGCACCAAGAGAAAAGGGCGTGGCGCGGGGTTCGGCGTTTCTCGCTCTCGGGGACTCCTGGCGCGGGGGCCAACGTTTGATGTCGCCGATTGCTACGAGGGTGCCGCAGAGGCGACAAGCGAGCGGAACTGCTGGCTGGCCACGGCAATCATGGAAAGATCGGTGAGTTCCGTCGACCACAGCTCGGACAAGAGCTGCTCGGCCTGATCGATGGCCGTTTGTTGCTTTCCAGACCAGATGGCGATCGCCTTTTGCGCGTCCTTCGTGCCACCCGCGAAGTCCAGTACCTGGGAGGTCAGGTCCAGCTGATGGGCGTAAATCTCCTCGATCAACGCCGCCACCGCGAGTTGTTGCCAGTAGCTGCCCGAATCGATCCTGGCCGCCGCGCCGCGCAGGCGCCCCAAACGGAAGCGCGCGCCAACCGCGAAGTAGAGCCGCGCCACGGTGCCAACGGCGAGCTTGCGCTGAGTGGCGAGGCGTATGATATCGCACCCGGTGTACAGATTGACCATCCCGGCAACGCGCAATGCCAAGTCCTTGGGAACGCCGTGATCCATGTAAGGTTGCGCCCGCAGTTTCGCGTCGTTGAGATAGTGGGGCGGAACCACATCATTGAGAGACGAGGCCAGGGCGGAGACGCCGTGTTCGTAACGCGCAACATGGGTGCCGATGTCAAGCGGTTGGCGACCGTTGCGCAGGAACCACAGGATGACCCACTCCATGAGATTGCACATTGTGAGGCTCATGGCCGTCTGCACCCTGGCGGGCACCTTGTTGTCGAGGCTTTCGATTTCCTGCCACAATCCGCGCAACCCGAAGACTTGGCGCGCGATGACGTAGGCGCGAACGATGACGCTCGGCGCCATGCCGGTTTTTTCGGCGAATTCGTGAACGAACGTTGCGCCGACGCGATTGACCATGCTGTTGGTGACGACGGTGGCGATGATTTCGCGGCGCAAACGGTGGTTTTCGATGTCTTTTCCGAATTTGTTGCCGAGCAGGCTTGGGAAGTAGAGCACCAAGTCGCCGATTAGGCTGGGATCGTCCGGTAGGTCGGAATTTAGCAATTGGTCGTAAAGCCAGATCTTGCTGTACGACATGAGCACGGCGATTTCGGGGCGCGTCATACCGTGCTTGGATGCCGTCCGCTCGGTAACGGTGTCGTCGTCGGGGAGAAATTCAACGGCGCGGTTTAAATGTCCTTCTCTTTCCAGGGCACGCATGAGCCTGACCTGGTTATCGAAGCCCTCCGATCCTTGCGCCTGAATATTGGATATGGCCTGGCTCTGCAGATAGTTGTCCCTGAGCACCAGGTCGGCCACCTCGTCGGTCATCTTGGCGAGAGTGGTGTTGCGGCTTTTGACGCCGAGGCGCTTCTTGGCGACGGCCGAATCCAACAAGATCTTGATGTTCACCTCGTGGTCCGAGCAGTCGACACCCGCCGAGTTATCAATGGAATCGGTATTCAACCGACCACCGGCCAGCCCGTATTCGATGCGCCCAAGCTGGGTGATACCGAGGTTGGCACCCTCGCCCATGACCCGGCACCGCAGTTCCGAGCCGTTGACCCGGACGGCGTCGTTTGAACGGTCGCCGACGTCGACATGGGATTCGTTGCTCGACTTGACGTAGGTCCCAATACCGCCGAACCACAGAAGATCCACTTCGGCGCCGAGCAGGCAGCGCATCAATTCGTTGGGCGTGACCCTTTCCTTGCCGATGCCGAAACGCCTCCTGATCTCGGGAGAGAGCGTCAGCATCTTGGCTCGGCGCTCGAATATGGCACCGCCTTTGGAGAGCAGTTTCCCGTCGTAGTCGCCCCAACCCGTGCGCGGCGTCTCGAAAAGACGCTTTCGCTCGACGAAGCTTTTTCCCGGATGGGGGTCGGGATCGACGAAAATATGCATGTGGTTGAATGCCGCTAGCAGCTTGATGTGCTTGGACAGCAACATTCCGTTGCCGAACACATCGCCCGACATGTCGCCAACGCCGATGACCGTGAAATCTTCCTTCTGGGTATCGATGCCCATCTCGCGGAAGTGCCGCTTGACGGATTCCCAGGCGCCGCGCGCCGTGATCCCCATTTTCTTGTGATCATAGCCTTGGCTGCCACCCGAAGCGAAGGCGTCGCCGAGCCAGAAGCCGTAGTCGATGGAAATACCGTTGGCTATATCGGAGAAGGTGGCTGTGCCCTTATCCGCCGCCACCACGAGATAAGGGTCATCGTCGTCGCGCCGAACGACGCTGGCCGACGGCACCACCCGGGCCTCCTTGAAGTTGTCGGTAAGTTCGAGAAGGCCCGAGATGAAAGTCTTGTAGCAAGCAATGCCCTCGTTTTGGATTGCCTCGCGGTCGCCGCCGGCGGGCGGCCGCTTGACCACGAAACCGCCCTTCGAGCCAACCGGCACGATGACGGCGTTCTTGACCTGCTGTGCCTTGACCAGCCCGAGGATTTCGGTGCGGAAATCCTCGCGCCGGTCGGACCACCGCAAACCGCCGCGCGCCACCAGGCCGAAGCGCAGGTGGACGCCCTCGACCCGAGGGCTGTAAACGAATATCTCGCACAACGGCTTGGGCAGGGGGAGTTCTTCGATGTTTTGGCTATCCAGCTTGAACGACACATAGGGCTTCGGTCCCCCATCAGCGCCGAGCTGGAAGAAATTGGTGCGCAGCGTACAGTCCACCATGTTGATGAACCGGCGTAGGATACGATCCTCGTCGGCGCTGATCACGTCGTCGAGGCCGTTGATGAAGGAGCGGCGGATGGACTTGGCGCGCCGCGCGCTATCCTTGGCGAGCGTTGGGTCGAACAAGGAATTGAAATAACGGACGATCAGGCGCGTCAGGGCGGGATTCGACGCAAGCGTCCGTTCCATGTAGGCCTGGGAGAAAGTAATCCCCGCCTGCAGCAGATATTTACAATAAGCGCGGACGATGACTACCTCGCGCCAGGAGAGGCCGGCACCGAGGACCAGCCCGTTGAAACCGTCGCTTTCCATTTCGCCGCACCACACGCGGCTGAAGGCGCCATGGAAGATTTCACGGACTCCATTGAGCTTCACGGGGGCGCCGGAACGGGTCTCCAGCCCGAAGTCGTGAACCTTCACGGTGCCGGCGCTTTCGGGCGTGATTTCATAGAGAGTTTCGTCGTCGACTTTGAGGCCCATGTGTTCGAGCATGGGGAGAACGTCGGAGAGTGCTATGGCGGTGTCGGGATGGTAGATCTTGAACAAAACTTCGTTGGGGGCGACGCCGTCGTCCCGATAAAGGTGCATGCCTAGCTCGCCGCTCGTCAACGTCTGCTCCACCGTATCGATGTCGGCGAGCGCCGCTTCGGCATCGAAGCGCTCGTGATAGGCCGCCGGGAAGGCCTTCTGGTAGCGCTGGCACAGCTTTAAGCCGGTTTGTTCGCCGTGGGCGGCGATCAAGGCGTCCTGCAGGTGATCGGTCCAGGAACGCGCCGCCTCGACTAGGCGGACTTCCACCTCGCCGGCGTCGTAAGGAGGGATTTCGCCAGGCGTGCACGAAACGATGATGTGAAGCCGCGCCAGCGGTGAATCGCCGAGCTGGGCGAAATGGGCCGCTACCTGGCCGGCGAACGCTTCCTCCAATATCGCCTGCATACGCAGCCGCAAATCGGTGGTGTAACGATCGCGCGGCACGAAGATCAGACAAGAAATGAAGCGCTCGAAATCGTCCTGGCGGATGAACAGCGCTACCCTCTGGCGCTCCTGCAGATTCAAGATGCCGAGGCCCGTGTTGAGCAGGTATTCCTCGGAGACCTGGAAAAGCTCATCCCGCGGGAAGGTCTCCAGGATGTTCATGAGGGCCTTGTCGTTGTGGCTGCCGCGCGGGAAACCGGCACGCTCGGTGACCATCTGCAACTTGTGTCGCAGGAGCGGGATGTCGCTGGGGCTGCGGGTGTAGGCGACGGACGTGAAAAGACCGACGAACAAGCGCTGACCGATCACGTTGCCTTCGCCGTCGAAGCGCTTGACGCCGATCGTGTCGAGATGCACGGGACGGTGAACCGTGGATCGCATGTTGGACTTGGTCACCATCAGGATGTCGGGTTGACGTATAAAGGCGGCGACGTGGGGCGGAATGGTTTCATCGGCACCGTAGTGCTCGAAAATCCTCGCCTTGGAATCGCGCAGGATGCCGAGCGCCATTTTGGTGTTGGGCTCGACCCATGAGCGACCGCCTTTGGTCTTGAAATCGTAATCGCGGAACCCGATGAACGTGAAGTGATCGTCATGGGCCCAGCGCAGGAAGTCCTGGACTTCGTCCACCTCATCGACGGAAAGGTTAGGTGGCGGCGAGTTAAGTTCGTCGATGATGCCGCTCATGCGCCCACGTATGGCTTGCCAATCCTTGACCGCGGCACGCACGTCATCAAGGACGGCTTCAACGGCGCCGCGGATTCCGTCCCAACGGTCATCCGATTGCTCGGTGACCTCGATGAGCATGAACGACTCGCTTATCGAATCGTCGACTTCGTTGTCGACGATCTCGATCAGCCGTCCACGCTTGTCCCGGTGAACCCTGAATATGGGATGGATGACCAAGTGGACGATTAGCTCCAACTTGTTCAGGGCGGCGGTCACCGAATCGACCAGAAACGGCATGTCGTCGGTGACGATCTCGACGACGGTATGCGTTGAATTCCAACCGTGTTTCTCGGCCCGCGGGGTATAGACGCGAACCTTTGCCTGGCGGCACGCCCGGCTCGATGCCAGCTTCCAGTGGCTCGAGGCGGCGCCCCATAGATCGGCGGGCTTGCGCTGCAGAAGGTCCTGTGGCGGAACGTTCGAATAGTAAGTGTGCACGAAACCGGCGGCCGCCAACGCCTTGCGACCCTTGAGAGACTTGCGTGCGTGACGAACAATCTTGTCGATGAGCCCGGCTCGTTGTCGTTCGCCCTTCGCTGGCATGGACGCGCTCCTTCTCACAACGTTTTCGGTCGACGCCACGGTTCGTGAGGCTAGTGGGTAGAACTTAACGAATGGGTACCATATGTTGGATTCTATCTACTAGATTATTTCCGCGCCATAACAAAGCGCTAGCAACAGCGATCACGAAATTGGCCCGGCAAACGGTTCCGCGCGATGAAGGGTGCGGAAACGAGGTTTGCCAAATCGTGTTCCGGAGAGTTTGACGGTGCCCATTCGCAATTCCCCCCGCGAGGAACCCACCTCCTCGACCATTAAGTCTGGATGGCTGTTCACGCGGCTGCCCGAGTGGGTCGTCGATTCCTTAACCTCGCGGCAGAAGATAGCCATAGATAGCGCCGTCGGTACTCGGTCGTGGAGCCGGCCGCCCATCAATATACGGTTCAGCGTGCCGTTCCTGACACGCCGCTACTACATTGCCGTCGTTAGCGGCGAGGAAAAGCGCACGCCGAAGCGCTTGGCCGAGGAGCGCGACGAATATCCCCTGCGAACCCTGGCCAACGTGTTTTTTCGTGGGCGTTTTGACAGCCGCTTATGTGGTGGCGCTGATCGGGCTTGGCGTCTATAACTTTTTATTCTAATTTTAAACCATTCGGATGGTTCGGTTTTTTCTTGGCCGAACAACGCGCTCTTGTTATTTTTCCTTCACTTGTTTCCTCCATCGTCGACGTCTTCGGTAGGGTGGTCGAGGAGATCCGAAGCCCCCGTGCCGGACCCGTGGTGCGCATCGCCACCTTTCCCATCGTCGGCGAAGGGGAGCGCGTGGTGCAACTCGGCGCAGAACGGTAAATCAGGAAGAAAAGATAGCCGGTACGCCCTGCGCCGCATTGGAGGAGTGCCATGGCTGTAGCGTCTGCGCGCCAGGCTTTCCTGGCACGGGTCAAGGATAACCGCCAGCGCAATATCGATCTGTGCCGCGAGCTGGTCGCCATCGGCAGCGAGAACCCGCCCGGCGACACCGGCCCCCTGGCCGACGCCGTGGCCGCCATGCTCGCCGAGGTGCCCGGCGTCACCGTCGAGCGCATCGTCGCCAAGGAGCCGGCGGTGAACCTGGTGGCGCGCCTGGCCGGCGGGCAGCCAGGGCGCCGCCTCGTCTTCAACGGCCACCTCGACACCTTTCCCGTGGGCGACGCTGGACTGTGGACCATGCCGCCGCTGGGCGGCGAGGTTCGCGACGGACGCATGTATGGCCGCGGCGTCTCGGACATGAAGGCTGGCGTCGCCGCGGCGCTTCTCACCGTCATCCTGCTCGCCGACTTCCGCGAGCACCTCTGCGGCGAGGCCGTCCTTACCTTCGTCGGCGATGAGGAGACGGGCGGCAAGTGGGGAACCCAATACCTGCTCGACAACGTGCCTGCGGCCTCGGGCGACGCCATGATCAACGGCGACGCCGGTTCGCCCTCGGTCATGCGCTTCGGCGAGAAGGGGCAGATGTGGATCGAGGTGACGGCGACCGGCTTTTCCAACCACGCGGCGCACGTGCACCTCGGCATCAACGCCATCGAGCGCCTGACGGCGGCCTTGGGCGGGCTCGCCGCCCTGCGCAACATGGACTGCCCGATCCCCGAAGACATCCGCGCCGCCATCGTCGCCGCTAAGCCCGTTTCCGAGGAAATTTCCGGCGCCGGCGAGGCCGAAACCTTGCAGGGGGTGACGCTCAGCCTCGGCGTCATCGAGGGCGGCTCGTCGGTCAACATCATCCCAGATCATGCCCGCGCCCTTTGCGACATCCGTTTCCCGCCGGGCCTGACGGTGGAGGGCATGACCAAGGCGGTGGCCGACATCCTGGCCGCGCACAAGGGCGTCGGTTTCGAAGTTCTAGCGTCCATCGATTCCTACTGGAGCGACCCGGCCGACGAGATTTTCCACCTAGCGGCCGCCAACAGCAAGGATGTGCTGGGACACAAAGCCGCGTCCAACATGCGCGTCGGCATGTCGGACGCGAGGTTCTACCGTCAGCGCGGCATCCCGACGCTGGGCTACGGCGCCGCTCCCCACAACATGGGCGGACCTGACGAGTACGTTACCCTCGACGACCTTCACGCCGTCTTCTACGTGCACGCCATGACGGCGTTCGATTACCTAGCCAAGGCCGGGGATTGAGAACAAGAACCTAGCCTCCGCCCTCCCTCTGGTGGACGATCCTGCCGCCGACCATGGTGAGCTCGGCGGTGATATCCTTCAGCGCCTCCTCGGCGCAGGTCAGCGGATCGTCCGACAACACGGCAAGATCAGCGAGCTTGCCGGGCTCCAGCGATCCCTTCTCGTTTTCCTCGGAGGTCAGAGCGGCGCCGCCCATGGTGGCGGCGCGCAAGGCCTCGGCGCGGGTGATCGCCTGGGCGGGCGCGATGGCGCCGTCGGTTCGCTTGTTGTAGCGCGACACGCAATGCCAGATGGGATGGAACATGGAGACCGGCACGTTGTCGGTGGCCAGCCCGAAGGGTACGCCGGCGTCGATGAGGGAGCGTAGCGGCACCACGTCGTTCTCGGCGCCCTCTCCGGCCTCGTCGCGGCGCAGGTGGCCCTCCTTGAAAATATGGCGGTTGGTATGGGTGGTGAGCACTAGCCCCATCTCCTTGATGGCCTCGATGTCGGCGGGGCGGAGCACCGCGATGTGGCCGAAGACCCAGCCCCGGCCGGCCAGTGGGATCTCAGCGTTCACTTCCTTGTAGAGCTCCAGCACGTCGGGCCAGATGGCGTTGACGCGGATGTCGTTCCTCGCCGCCTCGATAAGCAGTTCCTTGACCTGCTGGCGCCCGAGGCTCGAGTCGTAGTTGAACCCCCCCCACCCGGTATAGGGACTGGCCTGGGCGCGCAGTGCGTTGTCGATGTTGGTGCTGATCTCGGTATAGATTCCGCCTATGCGAAGATGGTCGTCGCCGAGTCCGCGCCCGGCTAGCCACGCCGCCCACTTCGGTATCAGGGTGGCGAAGGGGACGCCGTCGACAGCGTCCCACGCCGGGCTGAACACTAGGTTGCAGCGCATGCTCAGCTCGCCCTGCTCCCACAGGGTCTTGTAGGCCGCCAAAACCTCGGCGGCGATGCCGTGCTCCTCGTAAATGCTGGTGGTGCCGGCGGCGTGGTAGGCGCGCATGGAGGCCTTCAGCCCGCGGACCCGGTCTTCGTGAACGAAACCGCCGCTGGCGCGCATGAGGGTGAGCTCGACGATGGGGATATAGGTGTTCTCAACGAAGATGCCGGTGGGCTCGCCAGCTTCGTCCCTTTCGATCTTTACCGTCGGGCTGGGATTGGACGTGGCGCGCGTGATACCGGCGACGTCGAGCGCCCGCGAGTTGGCGATCGACACCAGGGGCAAGGTGTGGCGCCAAAAGCCCCAGATGGGGCGAATGTAGACCGGGTTGTCGGGGGCCACGCTGTCCAGGTCCCAACGGTTGGGGAAGCGCTTCTCGGCGAGGATGTCGGGAACGTCCCAGTAATAGGGCGGGTCGCCCACCGGCATGGTGACGATCCATTCTCCGGGCGCCGCACGGGCGACCAGGGTCTCGATGCGCGCCAGCACGTCGTCGATGGAGCGCGCGCCCTCGAGCGAGGGGTAGACGTCCTTGAGCCCCTCGCGGTCCATGTGGGCGTGGCCGTCAACGAGGCCGGGCACCACCGCCTTGCCACCGGCATCGACGATGCGCGTGGCGGCACTGGCCAGGGCATCCATGTCCCCGTCCGCGCCGACAGCGAGGATGCGCTCGCCCCGGACGGCGACGGCTACGGCTACGGTGAAATCATCATCGACGGTGATTACCTTGGCATTGCGGACGATCAGCTCGGCGCCTAGGTCGTCAGTCATTCGCGTCTCCTGCATCCCCGGCATCCTTAGTATTCCCAGCATTTGTGTAGGGTGGCCAGTATAGCCGACAAAGCGGCAGTGGCGACCCGGCAGCGGCGTCGCTCTTTGTGTCTGAAAATAAGCCCGGAATTTGGTGTTGCTGGTATCTAAATGGTAGCTATTTCTGCAGAGCACCTGGAGGAATTTTTATTAACCTGCTGAAAAAATTGGCGCACACGCGCAAGACAAAAGGCATGGGCAGCCATCACCCTAATCCCCCACTGAAGCGGCTGCTTCTCTCGGCTGCGGCGGTTCAAGATGGGACCGTCTAATGCTTTCCGTCGGTATGGATCTGACGGAAGGCGGGGGAATGTAGGACATGGATTATTATCGACGGGTTCGTTTGTCATGTCATCATGAGGGGTTGAACCAGCGGGAAGCGGTACGGCAGTTCGTGATCGCCTTAAAGCAAAGCATGAAAAGAAATTAAATCCGTACTCATCTGACAAATTGAATGAAGGATTGGCCGGAGCTAGGCTGCTCGGACTAGGGTCAGGACTCATTGATTGAGATAGAAGATGATGGAAGCGGCGATGCAGATTGCGGAGAAGTAGGTGTGGGCGCACCTGTCGTATCGGGTTGCGACGCGCCGCCAATCCTTGAGCTTTCCGAACATGCACTCGATC
>PVBE010363202.1_pt1 | contig 12336 bp, 10 predicted proteins | sample 1631181 | NCBI WGS metagenome assembly PVBE01 (sample SAMN08397723, study PRJNA350692) | Marine metagenome, whole genome shotgun sequencing project. | isolation source: water | place: Pacific Ocean | collected 2012-04 | reverse complement strand
CGCTGATTCCGGGCCACGGCGGCCTGCTCGATCGTTTCGACTCGTATTTTTTCGCCTTTCCGCTGGCCTGTCTCTATGTGGATATGCTAGCCATCTTTGAGCCTTAGACGGATTATATATGTTTGATACCCTGAATACTATTGCTTCCTTTCTCATCGCCTTGGGCGTGCTGGTTTTCGTGCACGAACTGGGCCACTTCCTGGTCGCCAAATGGACGGGCATCAAAATCGAGCGTTTCTCATTGGGTTACCCGCCCAAGATGATCGGCTTTACCTACGGCGAAACCGAATACTGTCTTTCCTGGATCCCCTTCGGCGGCTATGTCAAAGTCGCCGGCATGGCCGACGTCGGCAACGAAGAAGCCACCGGTGAGCCCTGGGAATTTCCCTCGAAGTCGGTGGCGATCCGCATGGCGGTTATTGCCGCCGGCCCCATTATGAATTTCCTATTCGCCTTCGTAGCCCTGATTTTTCTCTTTAATTCCTATGGGGTCGACACCTTCGACAGCACGCGCGTGACCCCCATGGAAAATTCGTTAGCCAGCCAGACCGGCCTGGTGCGCGGCGATCGCGTGCTCTCGGTTGGTGATCAATCCGTCACCAATGCACACGAACTGATCGGCGCACTCGACGAAGTTTCGGATCAGGGTTCCAGCCTGGTCATCGAACGCGACAACACGACCCTGACGCTCAACCTACCAGCCGCCGGTGAAGAAGGCTACGGCCTACAGCTCATGCGCCCGACCACCGTTGGGCAGGTCTTAACCGACATGCCTGCAGACAGCCTCGGTCTGCAAGACGGCGACATCATTCTCGCCGTCGGTGGTACCACGGTAGTCAACTGGGCCGAAATGAGCACTGAAATCCGCCGTTACCCAGGCGAGACGGTCCCACTGGTTTGGGAGCGCGACGGGCAACGAATGGAGCACCAAGTGACCCCGGCCACTCACGCCGAAGGCGACACCGCCTTCGGCCGCATCGGCATTAGCCCGCACGCCTCACGCCATACCGTCGGCTTGGGGCGGGCAGTGGTCCTCGGCGCGTTGGGCGTCTACAATTCTTCTTGGATGATCCTCGACTTCCTCGTCGAGCTCCTTCAGGGCGACCGCTCGACCGACGAGTTGGGCGGCCCGTTGCGCATTGCGCAACTCGCCGGACAGACGGCCGAGCAGGGCCTGTACTCCTTTATCAGCTTCCTGGCCATGCTCAGCGTCAACCTCGCCATCATCAACCTTTTGCCCATCCCGGTGCTAGATGGCGGCCATCTGACCTTCCTCACCCTAGAGGCGATCATGCGCCGGCCGCTGTCGCCACGCCAGCGCGAGGTCTTCCAGCAGATCGGCCTGGCCATCATGCTCTGCATAATGGTGCTGGTCATGTTCAATGATCTCAACCAGATGTTATTCCACCACATCACGAAACTCTTCGAATAACACTTCGTAGCAACGGCGCCCGATATGTCGCTGACAGCTCAGATCCGCCGCAAAGCCCGCAACCTCGGTTTCACCGCCATCGGCTTCACCCCAGCCAACCCGTTGGCAGGTGCCCAGTTCTACGCTCACTGGGTCGCCATGGGTTATGCTGGGCAGATGCACTACCTCAAAAAGTACCTCGACAAACGCGAAGACCCCCGCAAACTAGTACCCGGTGCCCGCACCGCCATTTGCCTGGGGATGGACTACTACCAGCCCTCGCCGGAAACCGATCCCCTACACGGCCAGATCGCCTGTTACGCCCGCGGTGACGACTACCACGAGCTCATCTAAAAACGCCTCGCCGAGCTATGGGGATTTATGCTCGAAACAGCGGGCGCCGACACACAAGGTCGCTATTTTGTCGATACCGCCCCGGTCCTCGAACGCGAATTAGCACAACGCGCCGGCCTGGGGTGGTGGGGGAAAAACACCTGCCTGATCGATAAGCGCAGCGGCTCATATTTTTTCCTCGCCGAAATTATCACCGACCACGAACTCGACTACGACGAACCCGCCCCCGACCACTGCGGCACCTGCACCCGTTGCCTTGACGCCTGCCCCACCGACGCCTTCCCCGAACCCTATGTGCTCGACGCCACCCGCTGCATCTCCTATCTCAGCATCGAGCTCAAAGAATCGATTCCCCACGACCTGCGCCAGGGCGTGGGGAACTGGATCTTCGGCTGCGACATCTGCCAACAAGTCTGCCCCTGGAACCGCAAACCCGAACCGGCCACGGAACCAAGCTACAAAAGCCGCCCCACCCTCGATAACCCCTCGCTCTTGGAGCTGATCCAACTCGACCAAGACGCCTTCAACGATCTCTTCCGGCGCAATCCCGCAAAGCGCCCCAAGCGCAAGGGCTTCCTGCGCAATGTCGCTGTAGCCCTAGGTAATTCGGAGGCCCGAGAGGCGATTCCGGTTTTGATCGCAGCGCTCGACGAAGAAGAACCCTTGGTGCGCGCGCACGTAGCTTGGGCGTTGGGGCAGCTTGGAGGGAATGAAGCTAAAAAGGCGTTGGGGCAGAGGTTAACAACAGAGGAAGACGCTGAAGTGCGCGTGGAGCTCGAAGAGGCGTTGACTATAATTCAAAAGTCATCATAACATTCGAAAGACATTGACTACGACAAAAGTATAGAGGCCTATATGAAAACCATCGACATCCCGATCCGCTACTACCGCGACCACCCCGAAGCCTACGACTACGGCTACGAAAACCTCCAACTCTCATTCGAACAGAGCGCCTTCCTGTTAGTCGACGTCGACGGCAAAACATCCAACTCTACCACGCAATACTTCATCGGACCCGCCCTCGCCGCCGCCCGCAATGCCGAGATGCACGTCGCCTATGTGCACAACGACCTGCGCCTAGTAGCCGACCCCGGCAATATAGTCGGCGAAGTTTGGGGCCGCACCAAGAGCCTCGAAGGCCCCTATCTCGACTACTGGAATATGAAGGACTACCAACCCGAATACCTCGATTGCGTCGCTCCGCAAGAAAACGAGCGCAACTTCCCCAAATGGATCTGGAGCGGCTTCCACGACACCTTCCTCGATCAGCACCTGCGCAGCCACGACATCAAGACGCTCTTCGTCGTCGGCTACAGCCGCCGCGCCTGCCTGCATTACACCTGCGCCGAAGCCGTCGGCCGCAACTATCGGGTCATACTTTTGAGGGACTGTTCGAACGCGCCGGGCGAAATAGAAATGCCCGACACCCTGGATGCCAGCCTACCTGAAGGCGGTTGGATCAACCGCATTACCCTGCGCAACTTCGAACACCTCATTGGCTACACCACCACCTCCGCCGAATTCGTCGAAGCCTGCCAAGCTATCGCATAACACCGAGACCAGTGGTCAACCGTTGGGTTTGGGGGGTATGGCGCAGCGTATTTTTTCGGCGACTGTGGAGGGATAGTGCGGTGGGAGTGGTCGTGAAGACCAGCCAAGGGGCTGCGGCCCCTTGGACTTAATAATACGCGGAGACGCATCCCTATCAAAAAAAGCCAACTACCCCAGCACCTCACCACGTTTTATCACTCAGCAAACAAAGCCTTGGCAAACGCCGCCCCGTCAAAAGGCTGCAAATCATCCACCCCCTCGCCGACGCCGATCAACTTCACCGGCAAATCCATCTCCCGCAGCAACGCCACCACGATACCCCCCTTCGCCGTCCCGTCCAACTTGGTCAACGCGAATCCCGTCAACTCGGTTGCCTGGTTGAATTCCCGCGCCTGGATGAGTGCATTCTGGCCACTGGTCCCGTCGAGCACCAACAAGGTCTCGTGCGGAGCGCCCAAGTCGTGTTTGGCTAACGAACGGCGGATCTTCTTGAGCTCCTCCATCAAGTTGACCTTGTTGTGCAAACGCCCTGCTGTGTCAACCAGCAACACGTCGGCCCCGCGTGCCTTAGCCGCCTCAAGCGCGTCGAAAGCCACCGCCGCCGGATCGGCGCCGTGCTGCGCCCGCACGATATCGGCGCCGGCACGCTCGGCCCAAACTTCGAGTTGCGGGATCGCCGCGGCGCGAAAAGTATCGCAGGCGGCAATCACCACCTTCTTACCTGCATCGGTGTAGCGCTTGGCCAGTTTGCCGGCAGTGGTGGTCTTGCCGGCGCCGTTGACACCAACGATCAATACCACATAGGGTTTGACCGGCAATACACCTTCGAGCGGCAAAACACCCTCCTCACCGAGAGCGACCATAGCGGCGACCTGTTCCTCGAGCACCCGCATCACGCCTGCCGGACCGTCCTCCAACTGTTCGCTTCTAAGCCGCTTACGCAATTCGTCGACGATTTCGGTGGACGTCTCCAACCCCATGTCGGCGCCGATCAGCGCCGCCTCGATATCGTCGATCGCGTCATCATCCAAACTGGTGCCGATCGGCACTACGGCGGCGATCGTCTCCGTCATGGCCGCCCGGGTTCGGGAGAGGCCTTCTTTTACCTTGTCAAAAAACTTACTAAGCATAAATGTACATCTTTCGGAATGGTTATTTTTTTGAGGACGCCCTCTGTGATGGCCGGGTGGACCAAATAGACCAACGGCTCCTCCTTCAGTATCATTTGCCGGGGCGGCTTCTGCGGCCACACGCGCGACTCCAGCAGGATTTCGACTTTGGGCAGGGTCGGGTGCAGGTGGCTAGTGCCGGTCACCCGGCCGATTTCGTTGTTGTTGAGCTTGACGAGGCTGCCCAACGGGAAGATCGAAACGATATTGATAAGCGCCTTGACCAGCTTCGTGTCGAAAATCGTCCGGCGCATATCTATAACTTGCTTCAACACGTTGTAAACGACCAACGCCGGGCGGCCGGCGCGCGGGTGGCCATCGCCAGATAAGTATCGGCCAGACCGACGAGTTGGGCGATCTCGTGAACCTGCACCACAATGCGTCCGACCCAGGCAAAAACTGGACCGAAGTCCTCGAGGATGCGCTGCGGTTCGATGGGATGGCGCTTCAGCAATTCAATCCCGGCTTCATCGAGCCTCTTTCCCCGGATAGCTTCTTCGGACACCTTCAACATCCCGAGATCGTGCAGCAAGACACAGTGCCCCACCGCCAGACAACGCTTGTCGTCCGCCGCTATCCCCATTGCCAGACGCATCGAGAGAATAGCCGAATTGGCTCCACGCTCCGCTAGGTCGGGCACCGATTGGTGTTGACGCATCGTCTCAACCAGCAGCGCCTCGCCCTCGCGCAACTTGCCCATGCAGGCGAGCAAAATACTGATAATGGTGCTTTCTTCCGGGGGGGTTCCCGTGCGGTCGGCGGCGAAGACCTCTTCCGTGACCTTGACCAGGCACTGGTAGGTTCCTAGGTCGGTGCGCACGACGGCGGGGGCCGCCGCGGCGGATAACTCCTCCGGCACCGGCTCCTCCCGCACCTTTTTCTGCGCGGGCAAGACGTTCTTCTTTTTCGCTGTGAGGCGAGCGCCGCGCAAGTCCTCGGACGAGCGCAGCATCTGACTCATCCCAAGGGCCATTGACGCCTTCAGCCTGGACCAGCCTTTTAACCCAGTCCGCGTCAATATGCTTGAGCTTTCGGCTAAATCCGACAACCAGGGCGACATCGCAGATGTTATTGACCTTGCGGGGAATGCCCTCGGAATATTGATCGACCAACTCTATGGCCTCCTCGGTAAAAATTGATTCCGTGCGCCCGGCGATCTTCAGGCGGTGTTCGATATACTTGCGCACTTCTTCGACCGAGAGCGGTTTGAGGTGGCCACGTGTGACGACGCGCTGATCAAGCGGCGGAAAATCGCGGATCTGCTGGCCTATAGCCGGCTGGCCGACCAGCAGCAAGCTGACGAGGAAGGCGTCGTTGAGTTGGTAATTGAGCCGCCACCGCAACTCTTCGAGTACGGCCGGGTCTTTCATTAACTGGCCCTTGTCAATAAGCACTAGGGTATTCTTGCCAGCCTCAAAATTCTCGTAGAGCACTTCGTGCAGCCGGTGTACGATTTGGGCCCGTTCGGTGAGCTCCTCCTCGTGGCAGAGCTCATAGAGAATTTCGCTGATAAATTCCTCGGGCGTCCAACGCGGGTTGTTCCGCAGGGCGATTTCGGTCTTGGCAGGATCCAAGTCTTGGATCAGCGCGCGCGTGACGAGAGTCTAGCCGCACCGCGATTATTCTCCAGCGCATAATATAGAAGCCTTTCGGCAACGGCATCGCCACCAGACTGATAGAGAAAACGTGGATGGGGTGTATTTTCGAATGGTTTTTCTTGCAGTCCCCAATAGGCTTCGTACAAACTAAACTCCCGCAAACGAATTGAAAGTTATCGTATATAGATAATACAAGGTGAAGAGGTAAGGCTAAATACTATCTGCTGCGCGGCGTTTGTCAAGGGACTACAACAGGGAAGCAAAGAATACAACTCGTTGGCAAACAAAATCTTACAGCGAAAGTCTCTCTTGCCCTTATCTTGACTTTTGTCCCGGCCCTGTATAGCTTCTCTTTTTCCTAGAAAGGTGCTGCAAAAGGCCGTGCAGACCGCACTCCACATAATGGGACGCCTTAGAGCACTGCTCACTCTCGCGCTCCTACCCCTATTGACTCCTTCGCTTGGCGCGCAATCCGTCGCCATCATGGAATCCGACCACTTGCGTCGCGGTATGCGCGGTTATGGGCTGACGACCTTTCAGGGAACCCAGATCGACACCTTTCAGGTCGAGATCCTCGGCGTGATGAAAGCGGTGCGCAAACCGCATATGGACCGGATCCTGGCCCGTTTCACCGGTGGTCCGCTGGAGCACACAGGCGTGATCGCGGGTATGAGCGGCAGTCCGGTTTATATAGACGGCCGCCTGATCGGCGCGGTTTCCCACGGCTGGACCCTTAGCAAAGACCCCATCGGCGGCATCACCCCCATCACTGATATGCTGGAAGTAGCCCGGCGCCCGGACACCGACCCGAAGCAATCCTACGGGCGCCCAATAGAGTTGGACGCGGAAACGACCCGCCAGCTTGGCAGACAAGGTCTCGGCAACCTCCATCCCTTGGCAATGCCGCTGGCCATCTCTGGCTTCAGCCCGGCTGCGCGCCAAGTGTTACACGAAACACTCGAACCCATGGGCCTGCAAGTGCTAGACAGCCCGGCCGGACCGGCGCCCTCAGAGCAACCAACGCCCTTCATTCCAGGCGCGTCATTAGGGGTACAAATGATTCGCGGTGACTACAGCGCCACGGGCATCGGCACCCTCACCTGGGTAGACGGTGAACGCTTCGCCGGCTTCGGCCATCCTATGATGTCACTCGGGGCCACCGACCTGCCCGCCACCGGCGCCTATATTCACGATATTATTCCCAACCAAATAACCTCCTTCAAACTCGGCACCACGACGCAAACCGTCGGCGCCGTGCGACAAGACCGCTACCCGGCCATCGCTGGCACCGTCGGTTCCGCTCCGGATATGCTGCCGGTGGCCATTGACCTGCACTTGCCGAATACCGACCAGAGTATCCGCTGCGAAGTATTACGCCACCGCGATCTTAGCGCCCCACTAGTCCGCGCGGTCCTGCTCAGTTCACTGCAGGCGTTCGAAAAGATCTTCGGCGACGCGACATTGCGGCTGCGCGCCCGCATCGGCCTGGCCGACGGCCGCACCCTCGAAAGCCGGCAGATCTACAGCAGCAACATCGCCTTGCTGACCGCCGCGCTCGACGCGGTACGCCCGCTCGACCTATTGCTACACAATTCCTTCGCCGACCTGGATGTCGACTCGTTGCACTTCGACCTCGAGATCGGGGAAAACGTGACGAAGGCCCAGATCTCCTCCCTGCGGCCGTCGACGCCCAGCCCAATGGCCGGGCAACAGGTCGCGCTGAGGGTAACGCTGCAACCCTATCGCGCCGACGCGGTCGAGGAATACATCACCCTGGACTTACCCGCCGATCTCGAACCCGGCCCGCTCGTCCTGCGCGTCGGCAGCAGCACCGCGAGCGAAGCATGGGAGACAGTGCGCCACCCCGACGGTTTCGTACCACGCGACGTAGACGGCCTGCTCGATTTGCTGGGACGCGCCGGCTCTAACGACGAATTAGTCGTCGAACTCTTTCGCCCCGGTTCCGGTTTTACCATCGACGGCCGCGAGTTGCCGGGACTACCGCCTTCGGCGCACGCCGTGCTCGCCGCCGACCGCTCGGCCGGGCGCCTAGCCCCGGTTCAAGGCGAAGTTATCCTGCGCCAAACTATACGCACCGCTTATGTGCTCGCCGGCGAGCAAAGCATTAAAATGATGTTGAGAAAGCCCTGAGACCAATGAAAACTACCGCGATCCCCACCTTGTGCACTTTGCTCTTGCTCCTGTCCGCGAACACAGCCACCGAGGCCGGAGGCGCCAAAACTTGGCAACAGCATGCCTACTTCGATTTCGCCAAAGGCGAGAGTGAAGGTGTCTCCATCGCTGCCTCCGGTGCGCTGGCCTTAGCCCCGGCTTTGGAGACGCTAACAGAACTGGAAACCGAGCGTATCTGGTCACTGGCCCACGCTCCCAACGGCGGCCTCTACGCCGGTACCGGCGATTCCGGTCGGCTCTACGCGATCGACGCCGAAGGCCAGGCCCGCTTGCTCTTCGACTCGCCCGAGCTTGTCCTGCACGCCTTGCTCGTAGGCCCCGACGGCGCGATCTACGCAGGCTCGGCCCCTGACGGCCTGATCTACAAAATCAACGCCAAAGGCCAAAGCGAAACATTCGCGCACACCGGCAGTCATTATGTCTGGGACCTCGCCTTTGTCGACGGACAACTGCGCGCGGCCACCGGCGAACCCGGCCAAGTGCTCAAAATCGCCAAGGACGGATCACACGAAGTCCTCTTCGACCCGGACGATCGCCACGTCATGAGCCTGCTCACCCACGGCGACCGCCTCTTAGCGGGTACGGCAAGCAAGGGCCGCATCTACGAGATCGACACCGCGGGCCAAAGCCGCTTGCTCTTCGAGGCCGCGCAAGAGGAGATCCACGATCTAACCGCTGACGCGCAAGGCCGGCTCTTCGCCAGCGCCATACCCGGACCGCCCGAAGACGACGAACAAGCCGAGGTATTCGCCGCCGTCTACCGCCTTGAAGAAGGAGGCGCGGTCTACCCCATCTGGCAAAGCACCGATAGCAAACGCGTCGCCCTCGCCGCAGGCGACCACTTGGCGCTGAGCACTTCCGACCCGACGCGGCTATTGCGCATGGACGCCGGTGGCCAAACCGAACTTGCCGTGCAATTCGAAGACTTCGCTCCCAGCACGCTCTTATTCGACCAAGACGGTACCCTCTATCTAGGCGGGACACAAAAAGCCATGATCGCCAAACTCCCCGGATCAGCACGGCTGCAAGGCCACTTTGAATCGGCGGTCGAGGACTTCGCGCTGCACACGCGCTGGGGCACGCTCGAATGGCGCGGCAACCGACCCAAGGACACGCGTATCGCCGTGCAGACCCGCACCGGGAATGGCGAAGAACCGGACGATACCTGGAGCCCGTGGTCCGCTCCATTAGAACAAAGCGGCCAGACGATCACCAGCCCTCCGGGTCGCTTTATACAATACCGGGTCGAACTCGAATCCACGCTCCGAGAGACCAGCCCCAGACTAGACTGGATCGCCGTGCGCGGCGTGCAGGTCAATCTCAAGCCGCGCATTACCGAACTGCAGACCTTTCCCTATCACAACCAACAAAGCGCGCCCGGGGGCCAACCCAAAGGCGCGCCACCCGTGGTACAGGGCCCGCACGGCGACAAACGCCCCACGCACGCGAAAAGCCTGCGGCTGGTGCGTTGGCAGGCCGCTGATCCCAACGAAGACGAACTCGTGTACGATCTGTATGTCAAAGGCGAGGACCAACGAGAATGGAAGCAGGTGCAAGAGAATCTCTCACAGACCTCGGTCATGTGGAACACAGAATCGATGCCCGAAGGATGGACCCGGCTAAAGATCGTAGGCTCGGATCGCGCGGACAACCCGGCGGGCCAAAACTTGCACGATGAACGCGAAAGCGCCCCTTTCGCCATCGACAATAGCCCCCCGGCAATCCAACTCAACGCGGAGATCGGCGCGTACGAGGTCGTTGTCGACGTCGCGATCAGCGATCGAATCTCGGCCGTGCAAAAAGCCTTTTATACCGTCGACTACAACGACCCGCAACATCCAATCGGCCCGCTCGACGGCGTCTTCGACGGCCGCGACGAAAAAGCGCGCTTCACCGTTGAGGATCTGACACCGGGCGAACACGTGATCTCGGTGCAGGTCTTCGACCTGCTCGACAATGTCGGCGTACGGCAGATTGTCGTCGAGATCAAATGACCGACCACCTACAGTATATGCGCCGCGCCCTGCGCGTCGCGGAACGGGGTCGCGGTAAAGTCAGTCCCAACCCGCTGGTCGGCGCTGTCGTAGTCCGCGACGACCGCATCGTCGGCGAGGGCGCCCACCTGCAAGTCGGCGGCCCACACGCCGAGGTCAACGCCTTCGCCAAGGCCGGCGAAAGCTCACACGGCGCGGATCTCTATGTTACCCTGGAGCCCTGTTCCTTCCACGGCCGTACCCCCCCTTGCGCCGAAGCCGTGCTCGCCGCCGGCATCAAACGCATCTACTGCGCAATACCAGACCCCGATGAACGCGTCGCGGGCAAGAGTTTTGCCAAACTCAAAGAAGCGGGCCTCGAAGTGGAAGTCGGTCTCTGTAAAGCCGAAGCCCGCCGACTCAATGCCGCCTATATCAAACACCGCACGCAAGGCTTGCCGCTCGTCCTGCTCAAACTGGCGCAAACCCTCGACGGACGCATCGCCGCACAAGGCGGTGACGCCCGGTGGATCACCGGCGAAGAAGCCCGCCGCCACGTGCATCGTTGGCGTTCCTGGGTCGACGCGGTAATCGTCGGTGCCGGCACGGTGTTAGCTGACGACCCCCTTTTAACGGTGCGCCACGTGAAAGGCCGCCACCCACGACCCATCGTCATCGACGGCCGCTTGCGCACTTCACCGGAAGCCCGGATCTACCGACGTCCCGGCGCGATCCTCGTCACCTCGGAGCAAAATTCGACCGACAGGCGCCAAGCGTATGCGCACAAAGGGGCCGAGGTTTGGACCTTTCCCGCCGAGGATGGGCGTATCGACCTGCATCTGCCTCTTGCCCGGGCCGCACAAGAGGGTATGACCACCGTGCTGATCGAAGGCGGAGGCACACTGGCCGCCGCTGCCCTCACCGACCAGGTCGTCGATCGGGTCCAATTCTACCTGGCCCCCCGTCTGATGGGCACAGGCGTGGAAGCCATCGGGGATTTGGGCGTCGAACGCGCCGTAGAGGCCATCGGCCTTTCAGAGGTCCGCACCCGGCGCCTGGGTCCCGACTTACTCTACACCGCCGAGGTGCAATACTCATGTTCACCGGACTCGTAGAAGAATTAGGGCGCGTGCGTCGCTTAGAACGCCAAGGCGCATTTCAGCGACTAGAGATCGCCGCCGAACACGTGCTATCCGACTTGGCCGTAGGCGACAGCGTCAATATCGACGGGGCCTGCCAGACCGCCGTCGCTGTCGGCGCAGACGGCTTTGTCGTCGAAACCGTAGCCGAGACACTCGCGCGCACCACGCTGGGCACTTTCCGCGTCGGGCAAGAGGTCAATCTGGAACGCGCGCTGCGCGCCGACCAACGACTTGGCGGCCATATGGTCCTGGGACACGTTGACGGCATCGGTCAAATTCGCACGATCAGTGAACAAGACCGGGAACTTCGTATCGAGGTAGCCGCCCCACCCGAAATCGTCCGCTATATCGCCGCTAAGGGCTCGGTTTGCCTAGATGGCATCGGCCTAACCGTTGCCGCGGTGACCCGCGAGGCCTTTACGGTTGCCGTAATACCTCATACATTTGATAATACTACTCTTAGCCATCGTCGCGCCAGTGATTCCATCAACCTCGAGGTCGACGTGATCGCCCGCTATGTCGAACGTTTATTTGGCGGTGAAGCCCTATCATCAACGGGGTTCAGCTTCGAGACTCTGCGCGATATGGGATACTGAATATGCCCGGCTTCAACACCATAGAAGACGTTGTCGAGGATCTGCAAAACGGCCGCATGGTGGTCCTTGTCGACGAGCGCGACACCGACATCGACGGGCAAGAAGCCGTCGGCGAGGGCGAATTGATGATGCTCGCCGAGCTAACCACTGCCGACTCGATCAATTTTATGATGCGCCACGCCGGTAACCCGCCGATGGTCACTGCCAGCAAAGAGCACCTCGAAGCACTTGAACTGCACCAGACGGTGCCCGGCGCACAAAGGCCGCGCGGTGCGTCGATCATGGTCTCAGTCAACGCCCGAGACACCGAAAACACAGGCGTCTCGGCGCAAGACCGCGCGCTGACCAT
>PVBE010162705.1_pt1 | contig 12336 bp, 9 predicted proteins | sample 1631181 | NCBI WGS metagenome assembly PVBE01 (sample SAMN08397723, study PRJNA350692) | Marine metagenome, whole genome shotgun sequencing project. | isolation source: water | place: Pacific Ocean | collected 2012-04 | reverse complement strand
TCTTTGCTCCCTCCACCATCCTGATAATGTTGTCTTTTACCCTCTTTTGTTCATACATGGTGGCGAAAATTTTCTCCTGAACGTCAATTACGATTAAGAGGGATGTTTCCGTTGAAAGTCGCATCACGTTCTCTTTGTGTCCATATGATCGGCCAACACGAACGGCTCACCCCTATCTTCAACCCCAACCATGTCTTCTCCTAATATTTTCTCATCACCCCAACAACCACCCCCTGAATTTGGATGCGTTCGGGATCAAGAACCAATGTTTCTACTTCATTGTTTGCGGGTTGGAGTTCTACTTTCCCATCCTTATTGTAATACTTTTTTACTGTCGCTTCTGTGCCATCAATTAGGGCAACAACGGTCTCACCGTTTTGGGCGTTGTTCCGCTCTAGTAGAATAATAAAATCACCGTCGGCGATATGTTCTTCTATCATTGAGTCTCCAGATACCTTCAAAATAAAATGTTTGCCGCGCCCCATGAAGGTTGGGGGAATGTTGATAGATTCTGGTAATACTACGGCCTCAATAGGTTTGCCCGCAGCAACAGCCCCCAATACAGGAACAGAAGAAGCGCTGTTATCTCCTTCCATAATTTCAATTGAACGGGTTCTGTTCCACTGGTGCTGAATAAGTCCCTTTTCACGCAAGGCCTTCACATGTTTATATACCGTCCCTTTGGAATTAAAGCCAAATTCTTTGGCAATTTCGTCAAATGTTGGTGCATATCCGTTTTGGGAAAGATATTTACCAACAAAATCAAAAACCTCTTTTTGTCTTTTGGTTAAATACATGGTGTACAGTGCGTGTATATAATCTAATAAATGTTGGGGGACTTACAAACAAGAAGAAGATTCTTAATTAGGCACCTATAGAAGATTTTACGCTTTGTACTTTAATATTAAATGTGCTGTCGTTCGCCATTTTTTTCTCAACGTTTCGACAAGCATGAATAACTGTAGAATGGTCTCTCCCACCAAAGTGTAGTCCAATGTCGCCTAAGGATGTCCCTACATACTCCCGGCACAGATACATGGCGATCTGCCTGGCTTGGGCCACCTCCATCGTCCTCCCCCTGCTTATAAGTTTGTTTTCGGATACATTTGTTGCACCGCTAACACCGCGTATAATATCTTCTATATTAAGCGCTTTTATTTCATCGCCACCCAACGTCTCTTTTAACACCTTTCTTGCCAGGTCTAGGCTAATGTCTGAATTAAAGAGAGAGGAATACGCAAGTAACTTAACAAGCGCCCCCTCCATAACCCTGATATTATCTTTAATGTTTTTGGCAATAAGTTCTGTTATTTCGTTGGGGATGTTCAAGCTGTCTTGTTCTGCTTTGCTCTGTAAAATAGCTATTCTTGTTTCTAGGTTTGGTTTTTGAATGTCTACAGTCAGTCCCGACTGAAAGCGAGAGACAAGCCGGTCCTTAAGTCCATATAATTCACTTGGATGTCTGTCTGTTGTCAGAACAATTTGCTTCCCCCTTTGGTACAGCTCGTTAAATGTGTGAAAAAACTGCTCTTGTGTTTGTTCTTTTTTTTGTAAAAACTGTGCGTCATCCACAAGCAAGACATCACATTCTCGATAACGCTTAGAAAATTCTGTGGTTTTGTTGTTCTTTATAGATGAAACAAAATCGGTTGTAAATTTTTCACTCGTGGTATATTTGACCTTAGCATTTATTTGCTCAGACAGCACGTTGTTTCCTATTGCCTGCATAAGGTGTGTTTTTCCAAGTCCCACACCACCATATATCAAGAGGGGGTTGAATGATGTTTGGCCGGGAGACTTTGCAACTGAAAGAGCTGCTGCCCTGGCAAACTGATTGTTTGGTCCCCCAACAAACGTTTTGAACACATACCTACTGTTTAGCTTGCTTCCCCTATCGTAGTCTTTTGATTTTCCGCTTGGCGAAACAGCATTAATTGGAGTCTTTTGTAACGAAATTTCTCCGTTGTTTTTTCCTGCAATATTAAAGTTAAGCTGAACATCTTTTCCTGTTTCTTTTTTTATAGATCCCAAAATAATGTTTTTATAGTGACTATTAATCCACTCAAAATAGAACTTACTAGGAACTTCAATGGTAATATCAAAATCAGTTATTGAAATGGGACGAATAGGGTCAAACCACGTTGCATACGTCTGTTCAGTTACAGATGAGCGAACATCGCCCGAGATACGTTGCCATAAAAGCTCTAACCTATCAATATTCAATTAAATTGTCCACAAGTTATCCACAATTGTTTTGTTATATAATTTATTGACGTGAAACAACACATTCCTAGTTCTATTTTCTATGTTATAAGACTAATATTTTGGGTAGACTATTTCATTGGTAGAACACAAAACATTGACTAACTTCGCCGCGGAAGTGGAGCAAAACAATGAAGCGCACATATCAACCAAGTAACCGAAAAAGAAAAAACAAACATGGTTTTCGTGCTAGAATGTCCTCTCCTGGAGGACGAAACACAATCAAGCGGCGAAGACAAAAAGGGCGCAAGCGCCTTTCCGCTTAATTCTTAATTGTATAAACCACAGTCAACACAACAATCTTTTTGTGACACTACCCCACCCCCAAGTGTCTTTAGGAATGCGCTTTTGTTTTTTGTCATTTTTGTTGTTCGGTTATATCAGGTAGCTGTTTCGCCGGTGTTTCCCCCTTCTTGTCATTACACACCTAGTTGCTCCCAATACACCATAGATGCTTTTAATAAACACAAACCCATCAAAGCCTTTATTCTTTCATTAAAGCGGCTGTTAAGTTGCCACCCCTGGTCAAAGGGCGGTTACGACCCAGCATAGTGATCCCATGAATAAGAATACAGTTCTAGCGTTTCTATTAATTGCTCTTATCCTTATCATGATGCCCAAATATTATAAAATGATTGGGCTTGCGGATGAGTCGCCACCCACAAAAGGTCAAACCAACAAAGCGCCTGTTGATAGCCTCAAGTTGGGGCAGGACAATAATTTTGAATCACCGGCCCCGGCCATGGTGCCAACTGATCCTGATGTACCTGATGTGCCGGAAGTTGTGGTTATCATAAAAACGAATCTCTACACAGCGCTTGTGTCGTCAATGGGTGGCGGTACACTACAATCGTTTAAGCTGAATAATTATGACCACTGGAGGGGTGGTAAAGTTGACCTTATTGATACAACCCTAAATGCGGGCAACCCAGTGCTCGCTGTCGGCACGGGAGGTGGTCTTGATACACTTACGACAGCCTTTAAGCTTGAGGAGGGTTATTATGACAATGAGGTCGTTGAGGTCGACGATTCAACATCATTAACGTTTCACTTGAGCGGAGGGCCAGATGTTGAGAGTATAACTAAGACGCTCATATTCTATCCTGATTCTTACCGCATCAAGGTTGGTGTTGATGTGGTTTCAAGTGCGCCTGCGCCTAAGATTTACCTGTTTTGGTCCGGCGGTCTCCCCGTCACTGAGGAAAACACAAAAGACGACACGTACTATTTTGAGGCGGGCCTCCTTCAGGGCGGGGAGTTTTTTAGTATAAGCGGAAGCGATGGCGAGGAGGCTGGCAAGAACTCAGAAACCCTGTGGGTAGCAGTTAGAACAAAATACTTTGTATCTGCACTCATTGACACCAGCGGAGCTTCGTCTGGTCTCATATCGTCAATAAAGGGTGGCGACATACCACAACATAGTGCGCGGCTTGGGCTTGATGGTGGTCGCGCGGAGCTAGGCCTTTATCTTGGTCCCCTAGAATATGACCGCATTGCGGATTTGGATGTTGACCTAGAACAAACTATAAATTTAGGGTGGGCCCCTATACGTCCCATCGGAAAGGGGATTCTTTGGATACTTACTAATTTATACGAAATAATTCCCAACTATGGTGTGTTACTTATTGTTTTTTCAATACTTGTGAAGGTTGTGTTGCACCCACTAACAAGAAAAAGTTATAAATCCACAAAAGAAATGCAGGCCATTCAACCCCTTGTGGCCGATCTTAAAAACAAATATAAAGGAGACTCGCAAAAACTCAACCAAGAAACAATGAAGCTATATAAAGAACATGGTGTTAATCCTTTGGGTGGGTGTTTGCCCATGTTACTACAAATGCCCATTCTTATCGCTCTGTTTACCGTTTTTCGTTCTACAATTGTGTTTCGGGGGGCACCATTTATGTTGTGGATAACTGACCTCTCTCAGCCTGACCAACTTTTTAATTTTCCCTTTACTATACCTCTCCTAGGGTGGAGCACTTTCAATGTTCTTCCTATTCTTATGGGCGCAACAATGATATACCAACAAAAGACCATGTCAGTTCAATCTCCATCACAGCAGAAATCATTTATGTATATAATGAATGGGTTTTTTCTTGTTATTTTTTATAGTTTTCCTGCGGGCCTAAACCTCTATTATACCTGTTTTAATGTTCTAACCATTCTTCAGCAGAAATACATGGTTCACCCAACCCCCATGTCTTCGCCAAAACCAAATTAATGCCACAAAAACCCTCAACCGGGGGGCCTCCAACTGTCGTTGCACAGGCCACACCACCGGGCATTAGTGCTCTTGCCACTGTTCGACTAACAGGACCAAAAACAATAGAAGTTCTATCAAAAATTACACAGAAACGAGTATCTTTCTTTAAACGTGGTCGCGCCAGCCTTGTTTATGTCTATAATTCTTTTGGTCAACCCCTAGATCAGGTGATAATTACGTTCTATAAGGCCCCCAACTCTTATACTGGCGAAGATGTTGCAGACATATCTTGTCATGGTGGTCTATCTACGCCAAAAAGCATTGTTTCCGCCTGTATTGGTTTGGGGGCCGTTCCTTCACCACCAGGAGAGTTCACAAAAAGAGCTTTTATAAACGGCAAGCTTGATCTTTCTCAGGCTGAGGCTGTCGCTGATATAATTCGGGCAAAAACAGAAAAATCTCAGCGTATTGGTGTTGCGGCTCTAGGCGGCATGCTTTCAAAAGAGATTTCAGCGATACGTGAAGAACTTGTTTTTATAATTGGGCGCTTGAGTGTAGAGCTAGACTTTCTCGGACACGAAGTTGCAGCTACCAACAATGCTGTTTGGGCCACCAAAACATCTTTAATAAAGACCAAGCTTTCTTCCCTTCTTGATACTTTTTCTGGTGGACATGTGTTTCGTGATGGGGCACAAGTAGTTATTACTGGTGAACCAAACGTTGGTAAATCGTCCCTTCTTAATACCATTATAAAAGAAGAGCGAGTTATTGTTTCTGGTGAGCCTGGAACCACCACAGACGCTGTAGACGCACATTATGACGTGGATGGTATTCCTGTTTTATTTGTTGATACTGCTGGCATACGAAAATCCAAAACCCAAATAGAAACCATTGGTGCTGGTATTGCTAAAAACTATTTGTCTTCCGCAGCGCTTGTTCTTTGGGTTTGGAGCGCGGAAAACCTTCCCCATGAATTAGATAAAACAATTGAAAACCCCCACTTTGATGCCCCCTTCATTATAGTAATAAATAAGTCAGATTTAATAGAAAAGGGCTGCCTAGATGCTGCTTTGTCAACAATTTCCTGTAAATATCATTTGGTTTCCGTAAAAACAGGTGAGAACATTTCTTGTCTTTTATCTACCATTAAGACGATGCTGGCAAAAGACGTTTCTGCTGACCAACCATTATTGACAAATAAGCGCCACAAAAGATCTATTAAAAAGGCTCTTAACTCACTTAATAATGCTTTTGTTGCTTTTGAGCTAGAAGAACCAAATGAGCTTGTTTTGTCTGATCTTGGTGTTTGCCTTTCACATCTCGACTCTATTTTAGGCATAACAGCGCCAGATGAAATTTTGGATTCAGTCTTTAATGAGTTTTGTGTTGGGAAATAGTGTTTCACGTGAAACAATCACAAAAAGAAAAAAGATCTTTTGATGTAATCGTCGTTGGTGGTGGTCATGCTGGCGTTGAATCAGCATTATCTTCTGCGGCGTTGGGTTGTAGTGTTTGTCTTATAACAATGGGTTTTGCTTCTATTGCCAAAATGTCGTGTAATCCTGCTGTTGGGGGTATAGCAAAGGGACACCTACTTCGTGAGATAGATGCGATGGGTGGGTATATGGCTGTAGCAACCGATGTTTCTGGTGTCCAATTCAAAACCTTAAATAGGTCTAAGGGCCCCGCGGTAAGGGCTCCACGTGTGCTTGTTGATAAGAGAGCATATGAGAAAAATGTTCAGATGCGCGTTTTTAATACAGAAAATATTTTCTTGTGTGAGGGGGAGGTGTCAAACGTTCTATTTTCTGATGGTTGTTGTTCGGGTGTACAACTTTTGTCTGGTGACACAATTAATTCTTGTGCTGTTGTTTTAACATGTGGGACATTTTTACGTGGTATGATTCATGTTGGCACAAAAAGATCAACTGCGGGAAGAATGGGTGAAGAAGCGTCGAGCGGGCTTACAAGGTCATTAAAAAGGTTGGGGTTTCGCGTTGGTCGCCTTAAAACAGGAACACCACCGCGGCTCAAAAGGTCTACTATAAATTTTTCATTGCTTAACAAAACATTTGGTGATTCTCCGCCCAGACCAACATCTTTTCAAACAAAAGGTTTCTTTCCTCCTAATCGACCATCCTGGACAGTTAACACCAACAAAAAAACACACACAGTAATAAAAGACAACATTCATCGCTCTCCACTGTATTCAGGACAAATAACTGCTGTTGGGCCAAGATATTGCCCTTCCATTGAGGATAAGGTTTTTCGTTTTTCTGATAAAGATTCACATAGGATTGTTCTTGAGGAAGAGTGGTCTGGCTCTGAACAAATATATGCTGGAGGCTTTTCAACAAGTCTACCCCCAGACATACAACTTAGTGCGCTTCGCACCATTTCAGGATTAGAGCGTGTCGAGTTTTATCGTCCTGGCTATGCAATAGAATACGATTTTTTACCCCCATCCCAATTAAAGTCTTCTCTTGAATCAAAATCTTGCTCGGGTCTTTTTTTAGCAGGACAAATAAATGGAACCTCTGGCTATGAAGAAGCGGCGGCCCAGGGTCTTATGGCGGGTATTAATGCTGCCCACAGAGCCTTATGTCGAAGCTCCTTCACCTTGCGTAGAGATCAGGCTTATATTGGGGTTTTAATTGATGATTTAATTACTAAAGATGTTGACGAGCCATATAGAATGTTTACGTCTCGCGCAGAACATCGTCTTTCTCTTAGAACAACAAATTCTGATAGGAGGCTTTCTCACTTAAGCCGCTCTATTGGGTTGCTGCCCGAAGCGGTTTATTCTGATATCATAAAAAGGCAAAAACACATTGATAGTCTATTAATTTGTAGGAGTGGTCGGCCAATCAATTCTTCTAAAAATCTCCATCCAAACAACAAGGACAACAAACCGTTGGACCCTCTCCACCCAAAACAAACTAAAAACAAAACAGCACCATCAAAGAAGGTATCAAGGGCCAAGGTGGTTTCACATTTCAGCCGTACCGCCATTTCAGACGAAATAAATGCAATTATTAAATATGCGCCATATATACGCCGTCAAGAACAGCTTCTATCTCGAATACTTCAAAATGACAGTCTTTCTATACCTTTAGGCTTTGAATACAACTCGTGCCCGTCTCTCTCAACTGAGGCGCGAGAAAAGCTTAGTGTTGTTCTACCGGAAACATTGGGTCAGGCATCCAGGGTTTCTGGCGTAACCCCATCTGATGTTGCTGCACTGTCTGTTCTTCTGGGAAAAGCAGGTAAGCCTGCCCGGGCCGACAAATAGCGTGTGTTTTGTGTACAATCATATTAAACTGGTGGGTGTAAAGGGCCGGGGGGAACATCATTACTTATGAACCAATGAAAAAAAATGTTTTTAGCTTCCTAGGTGGTTGTGTAATTCTCTTGGTCTGGTTTTGTGGTTGTTCAAATCCAGGGTCTGATAGCGAAAACATTATTATAGTGGCACGCGTTGGAGAACATGTAATATTATCTTCAGACCTGGGGGGTTTTGGGTCGGACCCACAAAATCAGGGCCAGTTATTAAATAGGTGGATAAAAAATCAGCTGATAAACACATATGGAGATGAGCTCGGGGTTCAGGTTGGTGTACGTCAAAGAGAATTAATTGATGACTTGACCCTTAAGAGTAGCGAAATTCTAAATAAGACAATTTATAATAATATTAGTATTTCGTCTGATGAGGTCAGAAATTATTACAACAAGAATATTAGCGCCTTTAAAAGACAGAAAAACTGGGCGCAAGTTTTCACCGTTATATTAAAAACAGAAAACGATGCCAAAAACATACTAAAAACATTAAAACACCATGGAAGAAAGAAACACGCGGAAATATCACGGGGTCACTTATCGTGGTTAACCGTCGTTAGAGAGGGGAACTTAATGAAACAACTTAACAGTGCGGTTTTTAAGGGCGGTGTGGGAGTGGTTGGCCCAATTCAATTTGGGTTAGGGTTTCTGGTTTCTCATGTTGTTGATTATTATCCGGCTGGGTCTATTGCTGGCCTTGACGAGGTATATGATAAAATTGTCTCAATGCTTTATCTTGCTAAGCGGAGAAAAAAATTCAAAGCACTAATAGACAGGCTGTCCGCCAAAGCTGACATCTACATTAACAAGCCATTTCTCGGGGAAGAATAAATAATGATTTTCTTTTCTCGACTTACCTTCTTTGGTTACCTCTTTTTTTCCTTTTGTTGCGCACAGCAAACATTGGGGGGGGTTTCAGCCGTTGTTGGGGACAATGTTATCCTTAAAAGCGAGGTTGCTCAAATTGTTCAAATGACCGCACTAAACATGGGCTTAGACCCCAGCAGTGATGAAGCACAATTAAAGAGACTATCAGACGATGTATTACAGTCTCTAATAAACCAGAGTTTGGTGTTGAGTGTTGCCGAAGCTGAGAGTGTGGTTGTAAGCAGCCAAGAAGTGAATGCGGCGCTGGAACGCCATGTCTCCTCTGTTTTAACGCGGGCGGGATCAGAGAGTCGGCTGGAGGAAATCTTTGGTAAGTCTTTGCGTGAACTAAAAAAAGAGCTTTGGCCCGACATTCACGACCAGCTTGTTGTTGAGCGTTTTCAAGCTCAGCTTTTTTCTGGGGTTGTTATTTCCAGAAAAGAGGTAGAGAGGTTCTTTTCTGTTTATAAAGACAGTATCGGTGTGCTCCCTGAGCTTTATGATCTTCAGTGGCTTCGCCTAAGCATAACACCTGGAAAAAAATCAGAACTCCAAACAATTGAAAAGCTCAAAAATTTGAGGCTACGTATTCTCGCTGGCGAAGATTTTAGTTCTCTTGCTTCACAACACAGTCAAGATCCGGGTTCAGCTCGAAACGGAGGAGAACTTGGTTTTACCGCTCGTGGCACTCTTGTGCCAGAATATGAAGAGGTTGCGCTAAGCCTGGCAGAAGGAAAAGTAAGCGATGTAATTGAAACGCCTTTTGGTTTTCACATTATTCAAACAATTGGACGTATGGGGGAAAAAATCAACACAAGACACATCCTATTTGTCCCCCAGCCAAGTGAGGCAGACGAAGACAGTGTTTATATGTTGGCCAGCATGCTTGCCGACAGCATTAATACTTCAAAAGAGCTTTCTGTTTATGCCACAAAATATTCTGATGATAACCTGTCAAAAGAGCGGGGGGGACACCTGGGATTTCAAAATATTTCTAGTCTTCCATATCCTGGTTTAGCTCAAGTTATACCAAAACTAAAAACGAATGAGCTTTCAACCCCCATATGGGTAGAAACCGCATATTTTCTTATAATGATTAATAATATTCGTCCAGGTGGTGAGCCTAGCCTTGGGGACCACTGGACTGAAATAGAGTCTCTTGCTTTGGGTAAAAAGAAGTCAGATTTTTTCTCTTCTTGGCTAAGCAAAAAATCTTCTTCAATTTATATTAAGGTTTTTGAATGATTTCTTTGCTTGTTTCTTTTCATTCTTTTCTTGATGGTTTCCACATAAAGCCCACACAGTTTTAATCTTTATCTTGGGGCGTTATCCGTCAGCTGTTTTTAAAAAAATAGGGGGTTTTAGTTGTTATCAACGTGGCTTATTATTACTAATTTTTTTATTTTACTTTATTTAATTATATTAATTAGCGTTAAAAACTTGTTGGTAGAAAGACCTGTTGTAACTAACATTCTTTACTATGATTTCAGACCAAAACTCATTAATAATTCATAAAAGGGCACACACAATCGGATGAAGATAGCTGTCAATCAGAGCGAACTTCAAAAAGCCCTCCACCACTTGTCGAGGGCAACCCCAACCCGATCTACAATACCAATACTAAACAGTGTTTTGATGGTTGCGAATAACGGAAAACTCACGCTTCGTGCAACAGACCTGGAAATAACCATTATAACAGACATACCATCAACGGTCGACAAAGAAGGCTCTGTTGCCCTACCACATAAGACACTCACAGAGATTACGAGTGCGTTGCCAGACGTAGAATTAAAAATAAGTGCCGATGAAAACAGCCGTGTTCAAATAAGGGCGGGTCAGGGAGATTATGATATTCCAGGTGTGAGCGCAGAAGAATTTCCACAACTGCCCGAAGTAGACAACAAAAAAGAAGTAATTCTAAAAGAGAGAACATTGGCTGAACTTATTACCAAAACAAGCTTTGCACTTAGTACGGACGAGCTGAAACCAGCGCTAATGGGTGCACTCTTTGAGTTTGGTGAAAAGAGCGTAACAGCCATAGCCACAGATGGCCATAGGCTTTCTGTCTGCAAAAGGTCGGATTATGAGTTTAAGGGATATTCTGGTGACATTATTGTGCCAAGAAAGTTTCTTCAACTTCTCAATCAGTATCTAGGTGGCGGTGAAAAAGAGGATGTTGTGCTCTGGGTTGGTGATAGCCATATAACAATAGCTGTCTCCGGCGTTACCATATTTTCTCGAATTATTGACGAGAGATATCCAGACTATCATAGTGTTTTGCCTTCAGACAACGATAGGATCGCCCTGTTCGACAGGAAAAAGCTGCTAAGCGTGGTAAAAAGGGTGGCGATATTTTCAAATAGAGCTACAAAACAGATTGCTCTACACCTGTCCAAGGGAGAGAGCTTCATAACAACCGAAGACCCCGAAAGCTCTACCAGCGCGAGAGAAGAAATTGGGGTTGATTATGATGGCGAAAACATGATTTTAGGATACAACGCAACCTATCTTGGTAACATGCTATCACACTTAGACTCAGAGAAGGTTGTCTTGAAACTAAAAACACCTATTAGTGCGGGACTTATACTTCCAGATGAACAGGCTGAGGACGAAGAAATTACGATGCTTCTCATGCCCATGAGGACAAGCTCGTGAAAAAGCCAACAACCACCCCGCTGGGATAGCCTATAAACATAAGCCAGACCATCAACCAGAAAAGATTCCTTTCACAGTGCGGATTGTACGCCAAGTGGAAGATTTTAAGACGATAATTAAAGAATGCTACCCCTGAAACAGGCAATTTTTTCACTTTTAAAGAGTGCAGGAATTGATGGATCTGTCGAACAAAATAAAGCACTACTACTATGGGATGGTGTCGTGGGCGAATCGATAGCAAGCAACACCGAAGCACAGGAAGTTAAGCACGGAACGCTCATAGTTAAGGTAACTACACCGGTGTGGCGCAATGAAATTGCAATGCGCAAAAAAGATATACTTAGTAAGCTGAACAAAAAACTTGACAACCCGATAATTAAAAACATTCGCCTGATATGACAGAAATAACACAAAGCTCAAAAGATTACGGCGCCGAAAAGATAACTGTTTTGAAGGGACTTGAAGCTGTTCGAAAACGCCCGGCCATGTATATTGGCGACACAGGAAAAAGAGGTCTTCATCATCTTGTTAACGAGGTTGTTGACAACAGCGTAGACGAAGCACTGGCAGGACACTGTTCTAAGATTAATGTAACAATCAACCGTGACAACTCGATAACCGTTACAGATGATGGGCGAGGCATTCCAACCGAAAAACACAAGGAAGAAAAAATCCCCGCACTTGAGGTTGTGATGACGGTGCTCCATGCCGGCGGTAAGTTTGACAAGGGAACATATAAGGTTTCAGGTGGGCTACATGGCGTGGGCGTGTCAGTGGTGAACGCACTTTCCGAATGGTTGGTAGCTGAGGTATGCAGGGACGGAGAACGTCATCGCCAGCGATATGAAATCGGCAAGACAGCGTCAAAACTAGAAAAGGCTGGAAAAGCACCAAACACGGGAACCTCTATAACGTTTATGCCAGATATAACCATTTTCGATGCTGTGGCGTGGGACAGAGAAATGATAACAGAGAGGCTTCGGGAGTTAGCCTATTTAAATAAAAACCTA
>PVBE012587186.1_pt1 | contig 12337 bp, 10 predicted proteins | sample 1631181 | NCBI WGS metagenome assembly PVBE01 (sample SAMN08397723, study PRJNA350692) | Marine metagenome, whole genome shotgun sequencing project. | isolation source: water | place: Pacific Ocean | collected 2012-04 | reverse complement strand
GTCTCCGGAGGCTGAGCCTCAAACGAGCACCGTGGGCCGAGCAGGCCCATCAGGTCAAGACGCCGAGCCATGCACCAACGCCATGCACCAACGCCTCGCAACCAAGCCCGCGCCCCAACAGCAGCGGCTGGGGTCCGATGCGTCGCAGGGTGCCGTCCGAAGCGACCAACCAGGCGACCTTGTCCGTCTCCGCCACACAGAGATCGTAGCGGGAACGTCGAAGTCCTGGGGAATCCCGCCGTGCTTCGCCTGTGATGGCCGTCGGCCAGCTAGGTACACTCCCTCCCTATGTGGAGCCGCACCCTCTTTCTTGCTGCCGCCCTCCTCCTCGTTGGGTGCCCGGACGATGACGACGACTCGAGCGTCACGTCGAACGACGACGACGCTACCGACGACGACGACGCCACCGACGACGACGACGCGGCCTTCGACCTGACCATCACCGGACTCGTCTTCGAGGGGGGCGAAGGAGGCCTCGACGGGCTGTCGGACATCGAGGTCGTGCTCGTGGGGCACGACGACCAGACCGCCGTGACCGACGACGACGGGCTGTACACGCTGGGCGTGCCGACCAACGAGGTCGTCTACGTCGCGGCCGAACTCGGCGGCTACATCAGCCAGCAGACGCGCGTGGACACCGAGCGGCAGTTCAACTCGAACTCGGGGATCGTGCACCCGATGCTGAGCTCGCAGCTCATCCAGGACGTGCACGTGAACCTGCCGTCGCTCTACAACATCTCCCTGGGCTCCCTGTTCGTCGCCATCTCCGCGGGCAAGGGCGTGACCGGGTCGGCGGTGAACCTCGACGCCGACAACGTGGGCGCGCTGGCATTCGGCGACGGCCCCCCGACCCCGGGCAACGTGCTCGTGGAGGGGGCCGCCTTCATCGGCTTCTTCGGCATCGAGCCGGGCGAAGCCACGATCTCCATCGACGGGGTCGAGTGTGAGGACACGTCGGTGACGGTCCTCGCGGACACCCTCACCTACGTCGCCGTGATCTGCGGCACCAAGTAACGATCGCCCTTGCGGCGGCGTTCGTCGTCGTCGCGGGGACCGGACTGGTCCTGTGGCCCGCGACGCTGTTCGCGCCGGGCTACTTCGGGGTGCTCCAGGTCCACATCGCGGTCGGCCTCCTGCTGGCCGTCGCGGCGCCGCTGGCGCTGGCGTTCCACCTGAAGCAGACCTCCTCGCCCGCGGGCGGCTCGATCAAGCCCGTGGTGCTGCTGCTGTTCGTCCCCGTGGTGCTGGCCCAGCTGGCCATCGTCGGGGGGGTCCAGGGCCGCGAGGACGCCGACGCGGGCCCCATCGCTCGGCTCTCGGTGTGGTTGTGGGGCGCTGACGGGGGGGACGGCGGCTCCATCGCCGAAGCCTCCCTCGCCGCCATGGTCCTCGTCGCCGCGGCGGCGTTGCTCAGCAACCGGATTCGAGCTCGGGACCCATCCGTACCGGTGCGATGGACCGGCGCGCTGGCCACGGGGGTGGTGTTCGCGGCGTTGACGACGGGCCTGTTCGGGTTCCTCCAGCGGGGCGACTTCCGCTTCGACGCGTACGCGGGGCACTCGCTTCTGGGGCTGCTCGCGATCGTGGCTTCCGCGGCCCACTTCAAGGCGCCGCGCCGCGTCCTCGGGCCAAAGCTCGGGCCGGTCGTCTTCGGGGCGACGGTCGCGGTCGTGGTGGGGCTGTGGGCGCCGTCGTACCGGGCCGAGCACCGGCACGGCTTCGACCCCGACTTGATCCCCGAGCGCTGGGCGGTCCGCACGCTCGACCATGCCCGGGGCGATGACGGCCCCGCCCCCGCCGAGGCATCCCTCGCCGGCTCCGCCTCCTGCGGGGCGGCCGGCTGCCACGAAGCGTTGACCCACCAGTGGAGCGGCTCGGCCCATCGCTACGCGGCGGACAACGACCTCTACCGCGCCGTCACGAAGCAGCTCGTGACCGAGCGCGGCTCCGCCGAAGTGCGCTTCTGCGCCGCCTGCCACGACCCCGTGCGCGCGCTCGCGGGCACCGTCGAGACCGCCTACGCGGACGGGGATCCGCCCCCCGGGGACGGCGTCTCCTGCGTCGTCTGCCATGCCGTGTTCGATCACCCCGGCGACGTCGAGAACGGCAACGCCGCCTACCGCGCGCCGATCCCCTACCCCGGTGCGAGCGAGGAGGCGCGGGCGCGGCAGACGAAGCTCGACCCCCGCTTCCACCGCCAGAACTTCGCGGCGCGGGTCACGACGTCACGAAGGCTGTGCGGAAGCTGCCACCGGGTGCACCTCGGGCCGTCGATGGGCGCCGCGGTGGAGGCGGTGGTGCAGAACCCGTTCGATGCCGCCGACGCCCCCGAATGCGAGGCCTGCCACATGCCGACGACGACGCCGCTGGGGCTGGGGTCAACTCGGCTGTACGACCACCACCTGGCGGGCGGGAACCTCGACCTCGCGGCGTACGCGACCGACGAGGCGCCCGACGCGGACGCCCTCGCCGAGGTTTGGAGTCGGGCCGACGAGCTGCTGTCCGGAGACGGCGCGGGGGTGCTGGAGCTGGAGATCGGGGGGCGGCGGGACGGCGGCGCGCTGCTGCTGACGGTGACCTCGAGCAACCGGCGCGTCGGCCATGCCTTCCCCCTGGGTCCGTTCGACCTCCGCGAGGTCTGGCAGTCGGTGGTCGCGCGGGACGCCGGGGGCGCGATCGTCTGGGAGCGGGGGGCCGTGGACGCGACCGGGGTGCCCGATCCGAAGGCGCCCCGGCTGGGAGCGACGGAGCTGGACCGCGCCGGTGATCCGCTGGCCCGGCACCGCATCTGGGACGTGGGCGGAATGCGGGACAAGCGGCTCGTCGAGCCGGGCGAAGCGGTCGTCGACGAGCACCGGATCGAGGCGGCGGGGCCGCTGCAGATCGAGGTGACGTGGCACTTGCGACGCACGAACGTGGCGTTCACGCGCTGGGTCTACGGCCCCGACCACCCCGGGTTCCCGATCCACGACGTCGCCCGCGGGAGCTGGCAGGAACCCTGAGTTCGTAGCTGTTCCATGGGAGAATCCCCCACATGGACCGCGACCGATGCCCCCTCCATCCCTGCGCTGGCTCCCGTGCCTGCTCGCGGCGGGGCTCGCGGTGGCATGCGCCCAGACCGAAGAGGAGGAGGAGGAGTGCTCCGAGGAGCTCAGCCCCGCCTACGACGACGGCACCGCGCTCGCCGCGCTGGACTTCGAACACGAAGTCTCCGCCACAGCATCCGGGAGCTACTGGGCGGCTTTGATCGGCCCCGGGGTGGTGGCCGCGGACCTGGACCGCGACGGCTTCGACGACCTCTTCTTCCCCCAGCACACCGGCTCCGAGCGTGTAGGCCGGACAAAGTGCTTTTCGTGAACGCGAACTGGCCGAGCCGATGCCCTCTCTCCAACCTGCTAGAGGCCCCTTGGGCCGGCTGTAGGCTGTGGGCTATGGGCTGTAGTCAGGCTGGTCTCCGCGAAGCCGCTGTCGCGAAGCGTCTACGGCTGAGCGGAGTTCGCGCGGGACATGGGCCCCGCGTCGGGTCGTCCCACAGCCCACAGCCCACAGCCCTCTTACGAAATCACCCCGAGCTCGCGACCGACGGCGGTGAACGCCTCGACCGCCTGCGTGATGTGGGCGTCGGTGTGCGCGGCGCTCAGCTGCACGCGGATGCGGGCGGCGCCGCGGGGGACGACGGGGAAGCTGAAGCCGATGACGTAGATGCCGTGGCCCAGCAGGGCGTCGGCCATCGTCGCGGCGAGGCGGGCTTCGCCGAGCATGATCGGCACGATCGGGTGGTCGCCGTCCAGGAGCGCGAAGCCAGCCGCGGCCATCTGGGCGCGGAAGCTGCGGGTGTTCGCCTCGAGGCGGTCGCGCAATTCCGTGCTGCTGCTGAGCATGTCCAGGCAGGCGATCGCCGCGCCCGCGACCGCGGGGGCGAGCGTGTTGCTGAACAGGTATGGGCGGCTGCGCTGACGCAGCATCGCGACGAGGTCCGCGCGGCCGGCGGTGTAGCCGCCGCTGGCGCCGCCAAGCGCCTTGCCGAGGGTGCCCGTGATGATGTCGATCCGGCCCATGACGTCGCAGTACTCGTGGGTGCCGCGACCGGTCGCGCCCATGAACCCGACGGCGTGGCTGTCGTCCACCATCACCATCGCCTCGTACTCGTCCGCGAGGTCGCAGATCTCACCGAGCTTGGCGATGTAGCCGTCCATCGAGAAGACGCCGTCGGTGGCGATCATCGTGATGCACGCGCCGGCCGCACGGGCCTCGTCCAGCTTCGAACGGAGGTCGTCCATGTCGCTGTTGGCGTAGCGGTACCGCTTGGCCTTGCACAGCCGCACCCCGTCGATGATCGAGGCGTGGTTCAGCGAGTCGCTGATGATCGCGTCGTCCGGGCCCAGCAGCGTCTCGAAGAGCCCGCCGTTGGCGTCGAAGCAGGAGCTGTACAGGATGCTGTCGTCGGTCCCGAGGAACGACGACAGCTTGCTCTCCAGCTCCTTGTGGATGTCGAGGGTGCCGCAGATGAAGCGGACCGAGCTCATGCCGAAGCCGCGCTCGTCCATCGTGCGCTTGGCCGCGTCGATGATCGTTTGGTCGTCCGACAGCCCGAGGTAGTTGTTGGCGCAGAAGTTGATGACCTCTTCGCCCCCGCGCACGGCGATCGACGCCTGCTGCGGGGTCACGATGACCCGCTCGTCCTTCCACGTGCCGGCCTCGCGGATGCCGCCGAGCTGCTCCTGGTAGATCCCCTGCGCCTTGCTTCCAAACACGTTCGCTACTCCCCGGCGAAACGCATCACCACCTTGGGCCAGGCCGTGATGCTGTCCTGGAAGGCGTCCGCCTCCCAGTCCTGAATGTCGACCAGCGTGCCCTCGCCCTGGTTGAGGATGACCTCCCAGATCCGCTCCTGGATCAGGTTGGTCCGGTCCTCCAACAGCGACTTGGTCACCAGCCACGTCTCGAAGATCTGCCGCCCCACGACCGAGTGGAGGGCGATGCCGTTCATCACCAGCCGCCCGTACTTGTCGATCGTCATCGGCCCGTCGCGCACCCCAAAGAGGATGACGTCGCCGCCCCGGCGGGTACTCTCGATCGCCGTGTTGAGCGCAGCGTTGATGCCGCTCATCTCCAGGCTCACGTCCGCCCCGACGCCCCGGGTCGCCTTGAGGATGCGGGCGCCCGCCTCCTCCGGTCCAACCACCAGATCCGCGCCCAGCCGACGGGCCATGTCCGCGTGCTTGGGGTTCGGATCGACGCCGATGATCGTGCCGGCGCCGAGCCCGCGGGCGATCAGCACGGCGAACAACCCGATGGTGCCGGTGCCGTGGATGACGACGCTCTTGCCCCGCAGGTCCACCTTCGTGCAGGCGTGCACGGCGTTGCCGAACGGCTCCTGCACCGCCGCCACCTCCGGGCGAATGCGGTCCAGGTCGGTCCGCCACAGCGCCTTGGCGGGCAGCTTGAGGTACTGGGCGAAGCAGCCGTCCCGGCTGATGCCGATGATCTTGTCCTCGGCGCACACGTGGGTGTCACCGGCGCGGCACTGGTAGCAGGCGCCGCAGATGATGTGGCTCTCCGTGCTGACGATGTCGCCCGCCGAGTAGCCGTACTTGATCCCCGCTTTCCGCCCCACCTGCACGATGCGGCCGAGCAGCTCGTGGCCGGTCACGCGGAGAGTGCCCGCCTCCTCGTCCAGGGAGCCATGGATCATGTCCTTGAAGGACTTGCGGAACCAGATGCCGCGGTCGCTCCCGCAGAAGCCGGCGTGTATCACTTCGATGATGACGGCAGCGTCGTCCGTGGGGGTCGCGGAGGGGTCCAGGCGAGGGGTCGGGACCTGCAGCTTCGTCAGGCCCCGGGTCGCCTCCCAGGGGCCGAGCTCGCGGTCGTAGACCAGCGCCGTCATCATCTCGGGAATCGTGGCCGTCATGAGGCGACGGACCGTAGCACCGAACCTCTACAGCGCCCACCCTCGGTCGCCCCAGCGGGGGTCTTTGCGCCGGCGCTTCTTGAGCTCTTTGCGGCACAGCGCGATGACCTCGTCCGCGGGGTCCATCTCGTGGGCCTGCTCGAAGGCATCCGACGCCGCTTCCAGGCGCCCCCGCTCCAGCTCCACCAGCCCGAGGTTGCACAGCAGCCCGGGGTCGTCGCTCTCAGCGTCGACCGCCTGGCGGGCCTGGTCCCAGGCCTCCTCGGTGCGCCCCAAGGCCAGCGCGGCCATCGCCAACTCCGAGCGGGCCCAGGCGTGGTCGGGGTTCAGTTCGACGACCTGCGCCATCGCCTCGAAGCACTTGTCCCACTGCCGCTCTTCCCGGTAGGCGAGGCCGAGCATCAGCCACGCGTGCCACGCTTCGCCGTACAGGTCGAGCGCCTCCAGGAGCAGCGGGATCGCCTCGCGCAGCTTGCCGTCGCAGACGAACTCCGCCCCCCGGTGGAGCATGCGCGCGGCCTCGTCGACGCGGGCGTTGCCCCGGGCGAGGCGGGCGAGGTTGGCGCGGATGTAGATCGCCAACTCCGCGTCGGGGTCGTGCTCAAGGGACTCCTCGAAGTCCCGGCGGGCGCCGGACCGGTCCCCGATCGCCATGCGGGAGACGCCCCGGTTGTTCAGCATGAGCGGCGACGCCGGCCGCAGCGCGAGCGCCCGGGTGCAGGCCTCCATCGCGGCGACGTGCTTGCCCAGGTCCTGGAGCCAGACCGCCTGGTTGGCCCACGTCGTGTACGAGTCCGGGGCGACCAGCACCGCCTGCTCGAACAGCACCTCGGCCTCGGCCGCGCTCCCGGCGTGGTGGTGGGCCAGGGCGAGGTTGCCCAGCACGTGCTCGTTGGTGGGATCGAGCCGACGGGCCCGGTCCCACAGGAGGATCGCCTGCTTCGGATCGCCCGTGTTGGCGCGGAGGCGGGCGAGCTTGTCGCACAGCACGGGGTCGGTGCAGCCTCGCTCCACCGCCCGTTGGTACAGCGTCGCAGCGGTCCGGGGATCCCCGCCCGCCTCGGCGAAGAGCCCCGCGTGGAACAGGGTCACGCCGTCGGGATCGGTGTCCAGCGCCGCCTGCACCTCCCCCACCGCGGCCTCGCCGAAGCCGGCCACGCGCAGCGACACGCCGTACCGCTGCCGCGCCCAGGAGAACCGGGGGAACCGCTTCGCCACCGCCGCGAGGAGCTCCCGGGCGACCTCGCGCTCGCCCGCCTGTTCGAGGGCATCGGACAGCAGCAGCTGCGCCTCGGCGTAGTCGGGGTCGCGCTCGACCGCCTCCTCCAGCACGCGCCGTCGCTGGCCCGCGGGCAGGGCCTGGAACCGCGCGAGGCAGACGCGCTTGTACGCCTCGACGTCCTGGGTGCCCCCCAGGCGTGCGCGCCGCACGTCCTTGCGCTGGCCGGTGGCGGCCTGGATCAGGTTGGCGGCGAGCACCAGGCGAACGTCGCTGACGAGCTGATCGGCGAGCTCGACGTTCTCGGACCAGAGGACTTCGTCACCGTCCTTGAGGTCGACCGCGACGCGCATGCCGTCCGTGAAGACGATCAGCTCACCGACGATCTCCAGGGTGCCCTGCGTCGCCTCCTCGTCCGCGAGCGCGCGCACGTGCACGTCCCCGAGTCGGTTCATGAGCAGGGACAGGTCCACGACGAAACCCGCCGCGAGGGCCTCGTAGTCGCGCGAACTTCCGCCTCCTCGGAGGGGGCGGAAGAGGATCAGTTCGAAAGGCGGCAGCACCGCCGGTCAGTCTACTCGCCTCGGACCTCGAGCCACCGCTCGGCGTCGATCGCGGCGGAGCAGCCGGTCCCCGCGGCGGTGATCGCCTGCCGGTAGACGTGGTCGGCGACGTCCCCGCAGGCGAAGACCCCGTCGACGTTCGTGTAGGTCGATCCGGGCTTGGTGACGAGGTAGCCCAGGTCGTCCATGTCGAGGATGCCCTTCCACATCTCCGCGTTCGGCTTGTGGCCGATGGCGATGAAGAGCGCCTTCCAGGGGTACTCGGTGGTCTCGCCCGTCTTGGTGTTCTTGGTCGTCACGGACGTGACGCCGATCTCCGGGGTGCCCGCGATGGCATCGACGACCTGGTTCCAGTGGAACTCGATCTTCTCGTGCGCGAGCGCCCGGGCCGCCATGATCTTGCTGGCGCGGAGCTCGTCCCGACGCACCACCACGTGCACCTTGGTGCCGTAGCGGGTCAGGAACATCGCCTCCTCCATCGCGGTGTCGCCGCCGCCGACGATGCCGATCTCGACGCCCTTGAAGAAGGCGCCGTCGCAGGTCGCGCAGGCGCTGACGCCGTAGTTGACCAGCCGCTTCTCGTCCTCCAGCCCGAGCCACTTCGCGTCGGCCCCCGAGGCGATGATGATCGAGTCCGCGATGACGATCTCGTCCTCGTCCTCGTCCACCACACAGCGGTACGGCCACGACGAGACGTCCACGGCCGAGATCGCCTCCTGGCGGAACTCGGTGCCGAAGCGCTCCGCCTGCTTGCGGAACAGTTCGATGATCTCCGGCCCCGTGATGCCGTCGGGGAAGCCGGGGTAGTTCTCCACGTCGGTCGTGATCATCAGCTGCCCGCCGGGGGACTTCCAGCCCTCCATCACGAGGGGCTTGAGTTCCGCGCGGGCCGCGTACAGGGCGGCTGTGAGACCGGCCGGCCCGGCACCGATGATGAGGACTTTGACGTGCGTTGGTTCAGACATGGGCGCGGGAGCGTATCACGACCGGCTACACTGCCCGCGGAGTCCATCATGCGAAGAAGAAACAGCGGACGCAGAGGCTTTACGATCATCGAAGTGGCGATCGTGATCGCCATCGTCGGCATCGTCGCGGCCATCTCGATCCCGAACCTGGGGGTCATGCTGAACCGAATGCGCCTCAACGGCGCCGCGGTCCAGCTCGAGCGCTCCATCGGCATCGCCAAGAAGATGTCCGTCGCGAACCGCATGCGGCACTGCATCCAGTTCACGTCCGATGCCGGCCACGCCGACAGTAACTCCGACAGCTACTTGATCGGCGTCACGATGCTCCAGGAGACCGGCACCGACACCGGCATCTGGGCAGCGCTCACGGAGCCGCCCGAGCTCGTCGGCTGGTCCAACGACTCCACGACGGAGCTGTACAAGTCCATCTCGCTGGAGTCCGACACCACCACCACCACCGCGTTCGCAACCACCGAAGGCTGCTCGGGGCTGCTGTTCAACAGCTCCGGGTACCTGTCGAACGCGACCGCCGACTTCGCCTTCCCCTGCAACGGCGCCAACTGCGCGAAGCTGACGCTCCGGAACAAGGCGCAGCGCTACGTCGAGCAGCGGGCCCTCTGGGTCGACCCCGGCGGGAACGTGCGGACGACAGTTGCGCCGCACGTGCTCCCCCCCCTGGGCCCCTGATCTGATCGAGCCGATCGACCTGCTGTCCCTGCCCGCGGGCCCCCCGCAGGTGGTGGGGCGCGAGGCTGGCTTCGCCCTCAAAGTGCTCCGCCCGACCGCGGATGCCGAGTCGATCCCGCCCGGCCAGGGCCAGGTTCTGATCGTGCTCGAGGGCACCGCCCGCATCGAAGAGGCGGCCGACGACGACGCCAAGGTGGTGCACACCGCCCGCCACGATCGCGCCGCGGACCTGCCCGCGGGCTCGCTCTGGTTGGTCGCCAACGACGCCCGCTGGACCCTCACGGGGGACGCCGTGGTGCTGGCGATCTCGACCTCGGTGCCCCGCCAGCTTCGCCGGCTCGACGACCTCCCCACGATCGCCCGCGGCCGTCCCCACATGGCGCCGCGTCAGCTGTTCACCAACGAGATGGTGCGGGTCGAGTTGGTCGCCGCCCGGGGCCGACTCCCGTTCCGCGGGTGGGTGCCCTACGACCACACCACCCCCAAGGTCGAGTTCGCGCTCATCCTCCGGGGGAGCTTCCGCGCGCGCGTGGGCGGCGAGTCGCAGATGCTGTCGGCAGGCTCGCTGCTGCGGGTCCCGCCAGACACCCCCCACAACTTCCGAGCCCGGGGCCGCGGGACCAGCATCGGCATCGTAATCTCCGCGCTCATGGAGCGACGGGAGGCGGACGTACCCGTCGAGCGCGACCACGTTCGCGGCTTCACCCCTTTCGGGCGGGGGTAGCGCCGCTGCTACAGTGCGGCCGCCCTCGGCGGGCTCCCCGTCGATCCTGGATGGCCCATGGACCAAGCGACCCCCACCTTCGAGCAGTTCCTCGCGACGAACGCGGCGCAGATCTCGTCGGCCGACTTCCTGATGAACATGGCGCTGACGATCGGCGTCTGCCTCGTGCTCGCGGCCCTGTACCGACGCTTCGGGGAGAGCCTGTCCAACCGCAGCCGGTTCGCCGGCAACTTCGCCCTCCTGGGCGCCACCACGATGCTGATCATCACGATCGTGAAGTCGTCCCTGGCCCTCAGCCTGGGGCTCGTCGGGGCGCTGTCGATCGTGCGCTTCCGAGCCGCCATCAAGGAGCCCGAAGAGCTCGCCTACCTCTTCCTGTGCATCGCCGTGGGGCTGGGGTTCGGCGCCGGGCAGACGGAGACGACGCTGCTGGCGATGGTCCCGCTGATGCTCCTCATCGTGGCCAAGGGTTTCCGCCCCGGGCGGCCCCGACGCGAGAACCTCGTGCTCACGGTGACCCTGACGGAGGCCGGCTCCGACCTGCTCGGTCGCATCACGGCGGTGTTGGCAGAGCACTGCGACGCCGTCGACCTGCGCCGGTTCGACGACGAACCCGAGCTGCTGGAGGCGTCGTTCCTGGTGTCGATTGCGGGGGCGGATCAGCTCGAGAAGGCGCGGCAGGCGCTGCGGGCGCTCCACCCCGATCTCCGCATCGCGTTCCTCGACGTCCGCGGCCTGAGCTGAGTCCAGCGTTTGCGGATCCCCACCGCCCGGGACGGCCGACCCGAGCCCCGGTGGCAGCGCGGGGCGTTGCTCGGGCTGGCGTTCCTGCTCGGCGTGCTCGTGCACCAGTACGGTCTGCTCTCGACCGTGGGGGACGCCGTCGGGGCGGCCCAGCAGCGGGCTGAAGTCGCCTCGGTGCGGGCCGACCTCCCCCCCGCGGAGCGCCCCCGCCGCCTGGATCTGGACGTCGGCCACATGGAGCTGCAGCGGCTGGAGTTCCTGCGAAAGCGGGCGATCCAGCGGGGCTGGATCGAGCCCGAGGACAAGGAGGAGCTGCCCGCAACGCTGCGCTCCGCCGACGGGGAAGCCAGCGTCAAGATCCGGCTCAAGGGCGACCTGCTGGACCACCTCGTGGGGCCGCGGTCGTCGCTGCGGGTGAAGGTCCGGGGGGGCGAGACCGTGTTCGGCATGAAGCACTTCGCCCTGAACGTGCCCGCCAGCCGCAACTTCGCCTGCGAGTGGCTGTACCAGCGGGCGATGGACGACGAGGACGTGCTCGCGCTCCGGTTCGAGTACGTGGACGTCTACCTCAACGGCGAACCGCTGGGCCTGTTCGCGCTGGAGGAGGGCTTCGACAAGCACCTGATCGAGCACCGCGAGCGGCGCGAGGGGCCGATCGTGCGGTTCGACGAGAGCGGCTTCTGGCACGCCAACACCACGATGGTGCAGGCCGACCAGCAGCCCATCCAGCTCAACCGCGACGGCGAGTTCATGGCCGCCGAGGTCGACGTCTTCCACTCCGGCCGCACCTGGTCCAACGAGGCCCTGCGCCCCCTCGCCGAGCGCGCTGTGGCGTTGCTGGAGGCGTTCCGGCGCGGCGACCGCAGCGCCGCCGAGGTGTTCGACGTCGACCGGATGGGGCGCTTCCTCGCGGTGTCGGATGCCTTCGGGGCCGAGCACGCCACCCGCTGGCACAACGTGCGCTTCTACTTCGACCCGCTGGCCGACCGGCTGGAACCGATCGCGTTCGACGGCTGCAGCGGCACCGGGGTGATCCAGGCGCCGCTGCTGACCAACCTCGCGGCCGGCGACCGGCAGCGGCCGCTGGACTGGTACCGGTTCGGCTCGTCCCGCCTCTGGTACGAGCGGTTGATGGCCGACCCGGCGCTGGTTCGGGCCTACGTCGGCCACCTCGAACGCGTCTCCGAAGCTCCCTGGCGGGAGGCGCTGCTGGCGGAACATGGCGAGGGACTGACGCGGGCGAACCGGCTGCTGGAGGTCGAGTTCGGCCCCCAGATCGACCGGGCCGCGTTGCTCGCCTGGAACCAGCAGGTCGCGGGGAAGGCGCTCCAGACCGAGGGGGCGCTGCATGCGCACGTCGCCCAGCGGAACGAGGCGGGGTGGCGGCTGCAGGTGGGGAACGCCCAGTTGGCTCCGCTCGAGGTCGTGAGCGCGCGGCAGGGTGAGCAGGAGTACACGCTGGCCGCGGAGGCGCCGCCGGTGCTGCCAGGCCGGGCGTACCACGGCCCCGTCGCCTTCACG
>PVBE011523431.1_pt1 | contig 12337 bp, 9 predicted proteins | sample 1631181 | NCBI WGS metagenome assembly PVBE01 (sample SAMN08397723, study PRJNA350692) | Marine metagenome, whole genome shotgun sequencing project. | isolation source: water | place: Pacific Ocean | collected 2012-04 | reverse complement strand
GTCGTGGCTGACGGCAGCCATTGCATCAGTTTTTTGCCGATCAAGTTGCTTGAAATCTGTGACATCACGCAACACGGCCAGGCGGCGGCCAATTGAGTTGTCATGTCGCAAAATTGAGAAGGTCGAGGCCGAGAACGTGCGCCCATCCGGAAGTTTTATTTCGTGAGCGGAGGCGCGCTCATCGCTCGCGCGCAGGGCGACGGCCAGTTGGGGTTGATGAATCATCTCGTTGATGCGGCGCCCTGTGATCTGCTGCCCTTGCAGCTCGAAAAGATCCTTGGCAGCCGGGTTGAGCAGCAACAGGCGTAATCTCGAGTCGGTGACGATGACCGCGTCCGGGGTGGTGTTGAGAATGGCGGCAAGTTGCTGCCGGCCGCCCTCGCTGGCCTCGAACAGGCGGGCGTTCGCCACAGCCACTGCCGCCTGACCCGCTAGCGTGGTCAGCAGATCAGATTCTTCGCGCGAAAAATGGTGCGGCTCAGTGTAACCCAGCCAGAGCGCACCCAGCAGATTGGCCTCGTGCTGCAGCGGCAGCGCGATGACCGCCTGCAGAGAGTGCGGCCCGGCGCCGACGTCCAGGACTGTTCGCGCGCGGGCCACATTCTCTATTGCAACAATCTCTGCCTCCGCCTCGACCAACTGGAGGATATTGGCATCAAACGCGCTCATCTCAGCAGCGCCCGCCCCGGCGGAATAACTCTGCAGTTTATCCTGCCGCCCATCAAACGGCATCAGCAGCAGGCGCGCGCCCTCGGCATCAGTCACGCTCAAAGCACCCTGCAAAATGGGCGGCAAGCACTCCTCCAGATTAAGGCTGCTGGCCACAGAAATGGAAGCCTGCAAGAGCAGGCTGAGTCCGTCCACTTGCGAACGCACACGCACGCGCATACGCTCGAAGGCCTCACCCAACCGGCCCACCTCATCCGCGCCGCTGATTAGCACCGGCTCCCCCAGTTTCCCGGCAATAATCTGCTCGGTGGCGGCGGCCAACGCACCCAGCGGTCGCGTCAGACGCCGGCTGATCATCAACAGGAACACTATCCCGAGCGCACCGCCAGCAAGCAGCAGCAGCGCGAGCGGAAACGAAATCTGCGCGGCCTGCGTCAGCACCGCGGAACCCGGCACCACAATCACCACGTTCCACGGGTAGCCCTCCACCGGCAGGTAGTACACCAACCTTGTGGAACCATCTGCAGCTCGATCCTCATAGGCGTGGCCATTGGGCGAGGTCGTGGACAACTCGTCAGCATCGGTTGCCGGTCGCCACTCCTTCTCCAGCCGGGTTGCATCCGGATGGTAGAGGATGCGGTGTTGTCCATCCGTGATGAACCCCGTACCATTTCCGACCAGCAAGCCCTGCAAACTGTCGATGGCTGAACGCATGAGTGGGCTGGATGTAGGAGTGTCGCTGATAACCGTGCGGCCAAGCAACGCACCCGCCGAAGCCCCCGTATCTGAATCGGTCACCGGAGAGACGAACGAAACCACAGCGGGTCCACCGCTCCGCGCCGGAAAAACGACCTCATAGCTCGGATCTCCTAGTACCCCATCTTGCAAAGCGGCATTCTCGGCCGCAGTAATCCCCATGACGATCGGATCTTTTTCAGGGTGACCCGCGACTAGTGTCATCCGCGCATTGTAAAACACCAGCTGCGAAAAATACGGCACGGTACGAATTCCCTGCTCGAGATGCTCTTCCAACGCAGTGGAATCGCCGCTATGCAGGCGCGCGTCCCGGGAGAGATCGAGCGCCAGACTCTCGCCGGTGCTAATGAACGAGGGGATGATCTGGGCGACATGTTCTGCATCGCGCTCCATCTGATCGACAACCAAGCCTGCGGCCACGCCACCTGCAATGCGTGTGTTTGCCCAGACCAGTACTGCGATGCCCACCACCGCCATGGGCAGCAGTGCGAACAGCAGCTGTCTGTTCAGATTGGCGGCATAGGGCGGCAGCCGGCGCGGGGTTTTCAGGAACCAGCGGGTCGGCGCGATTCCGCGCGCCAGTTCGCCCACCAGCCCGGCTATTACCAGTGCGCCAAACAGAGGTGGCGCGCTTCTAGACCAAATTGCGAATGTCAGGACCAGCTGCTTGAACACGGGTGGCTCCGTATCCAAAATGAGAGAGACGAGCTGCACCGGCCAGACCAGAATACCCACGACGAGCGCCGCCGGCAGCGGCCGGCGCAGCAGCGCCGGCAACCCGCCGATAAAATCCTGGCGCACCAAAAAAGAAACCAGTCCGGCAACCAGTGCCCATTCAAGCAGGGTGAAAAGGTGTTGGTCATGCCAGAAGACGTTCGCCAGCCCGCCCGCCAACGCGAGCACCACCGCGGAACCACCGCCCCACCAGCCGGCCGCGAGCACAACCGCAGCGTATGACAACAACGTGATTTCAGTTGGCCCATCAGGGCCGGTCGGAATTAGTGGGTGCTCAACTGGCAATGAAAGGGTGGGGGTGCTGTTGACTAATACATCCACCATCAGCAGAAGCCAGAAGCCACGCCGCGTGGCTGGACTGAGGTCTTTCCATGCGTGTCTGCGTCGGTAAAGGGAAAAAGCCACGGCCAACAGGCCGACGAACAGCACCGCCTTACCCGGCCACCATACCGGCAAAAAGGAGAGGTCCATGGGCGGGACGGTTACTCCCTTGCCCTCCTGCGGCCCACCTCCGCGCAGCGCGCGGACATCACCACCAACACGCTGCGATTATAGCACCTGGGCCTTCCGGGGAGCCTGCCGTCGCTCGCACATTTCCTGCCGCCAGTGGCGGCGATACCGCGCGCAACCCTGCAACTGTATACGAATTGTCGCCCACAGACGCGTGTGCTAGACTTGCCTGGAAAGGTTTTCGGTGCAATCGCCCGAGGAGCAATTCATTACCGCGACTGTGCGGCTGTTTCGAAAGGCCTGCCACGCGGTGGCTTTCACCGGCGCGGGCATGTCTACCGCCTCTGGCATTCCCGATTTCCGCAGCCGCGGCACCGGCCTGTGGGAACATGCCGACCCGATGGAGGTGGCCTCGCTGGCCGGCTTTCGGCGCAAGCCGGAAGCATTCTACGAATGGATTCGCCCACTGGCGCAGCGGATGTTCATGGCGGAACCCAACCCCGGCCACCACGCGCTGGCAGCGCTTGAGCGCGCCGGATTCCTGGCAGCGCTCATCACCCAGAACATAGACCAGCTGCATCGCCGCGCCGGTTCACAACGAATGTTCGAGCTCCACGGGGACATCGGCGCCGCCAGCTTGCCTGAGCTGTGGCCGCACTTGCGCGAGCGACCAGTTCAGGGAGCAATTGCTCCGCGCGGGAACGGGATTGCCGACCTGTGCGCAATGCCGGAGCGTGCTGAAACCCGATATCATCCTGTTTGGCGAGATACTTCCGGAAAAGACAATGCGGGAGGCACAACAGGCGGCGCTGCGCTGCGACCTTATGCTGGTGGCTGGTTCCTCGCTGCAAGTATTCCCGGCCGCAAACCTGCCCGCCATGGCTCACCGAAACGGCGCAGTGCTGATCATCATCAACCGTGAAGAGACGCACCTCGACCATGCGGCGAACGTGGTGCTGCATGCCGATGTGGCCGAGGCGCTGCCCGCAATCGCCGCCCGGCTGCCCGCAGTGCGAGCCGTTCACATGCGAGAGACCAAAGTGACCTGACCGGGAGCGCATGGCTACCATCACCATTCTCGGCTGCGCATATTCCATTCCGGACGCCGCCCACGAGCTCACCCACTTCGCCGTACACGGCAAGCACAGCGGCATTCTGGTGGACTGCGGTTCCAACCCAACCGTGCGGTTGGCGCAGGCAGGAATAGCCTACGATTCCATCAGCGACCTGGTTTTGACGCACTTCCATCCCGACCACATCAGTGGCGCGCCGCTAATGCTGATGAACATGTGGTTGCTCGGCCGCAAGCAACCGTTGCGCATCCACGCGCCGGCGCATTGCCTGCAGCGCTTCAGTCAACTGATGGATGCATATGACTGGCAGCAGTGGCCCGTTTGCTTCTCAGTCGATCTGCACGAGATTCCCCTGCACGAGAACGCGCCGGTGCTGACGAGCAGTGATTTCACCGTTAGCGCTTCACCGGGCGAGCACATGGTGCCAGTCGTCGGGTTGCGCATCACAGACGAATCCGGCGGGCGCGTAATCACTTATTCGGCGGACACTGCCCCGTGCGCCACCATCGCGCGCCTAGCCGCTGGCGCGGACGTTCTGCTGCACGAGGCCACAGCTGCCGCCAGAGGGCACAGCAGCGCGGCGCAGGCCGGAGAGTTGGCCGCTCGCGCGAAGGTCGACGCGCTTTATCTCATCCACTATGACGTGCATCGTGCGGTCAAATCCGAGCTTCTTGCTGAGGCGCGCAGCCATTTCGACGGCCCGGTCAAGCTAGCGCGCGATTTTATGACAATCGAATTATGAGCTAAGGGGCTCGCTCGCCGCCGATATTAACCACCGGCAGATTCCATCGTCAGCAGCACTTTCAGGGTTCCGCGCTGCTGAGCGCGCTCGAATGCCGCCAATCCGTCCGCAAGCCCATAGCGGGCATGGATAAGCGACTCCACCTGCACCCGCCCTTCGGCAAGCAGGCGCAGCGCCGGCGCGAACGGGCCGCAGCGCGAGCCACGCAGTATGATTTCGTCCACCACCAGAGTGGAGGCATCCACGTTGAGCCGACCCGCGTAGGTGCTTTTCAGCACCAGCGTCCCCCGTGGGCGCAGCGCCGCCCGAGCGATGGCAAAACCATCCGCATTTCCGGTGCAGTCCACCGCTATGTCGAACTCCCCCGCGGGCACATCGGCCGCCGTGCCGGTGGCAATTCCGCTTTGCTCAAGCAGCTCCAGTTTGGCGCGGTTGCGGCTGACCACATGCAAATCGCAACCGGTAAGCGCCAGCGTCTGCCCGATGAGCTGCCCCAGTTTCCCCGCGCCCACCAGCAGCACGCGGTCTCCCGACCCTATCGACAGCTGCTCTTGAATCTGCACCGCGGCTGCCAGCGGCTCGACGAAGGTGGCGGCATCGGTAGAAAGCACTTCCGGAACCACATGCAGGTTCTCAGTCGGCAGCGTCAGGTATTGCGCGAAGGCGCCATCGCGCTGCACGATTCCAAGCACAGTGCGGTTGGCGCAATGTGTTCGCCTTCCGTGTCGGCAGTGCGCACACTGGCCGCAGACCGCATTTATCTCGCCCACCACGCGCTCGCCCAGCAACTCATGCGGGCCCTGCTCCACCACGCCGGCGAATTCATGCCCGAGCACGCCGGTGAAGGGATAATACCCGCGCGTCAGTTCCAGATCGGTGTTGCAGATACCGGCGCGCAGCACGCGCACCAACGCTTCCCCGGGCGGCGGCGCCGGAATCGGTAGGTCATCACGCAGGCGCAACTCTTTATTTTGCAGCCAGATTGCGAGCATGTCGATGTACCTTTATTGCATGCGGCGGCTTAACCTTTTCGCCCGAACTGCCGCTGCAGCGTATCCACGCTCAAATGAATCATGGTGGGGCGACCGTGCGGACAGGTGCGCGGAGAACGACATTTCTCCAGCCGCCGCAACAGCGCCGCCTGCTCGTCGTGCGAAAGCACTTGCCCGGCGCGCACGGCGGCGCGCTTGCACACCCGCGCAATGATGCGCGCTTCCACGCCCGGCGGCAATGCGTGCCCGTCATCATTGTCGCGCTCCACCGCGCCGCGCAGCGCCTGCTCGGCCGTGACCGCGCCAAGCACCGCCGGAAGCGCCCGCACCACAAAACTATCGCCCCCAAAGGGCTCCACTTCGAAGCCCAGACCCTGCAAGGCATCGAGCTGCTGCCGCAGATCCTCCGCTTCCTGCGACGCCAGCGTGACTGTCGCGGCCTGAAGCAAGGTCTGCGATTCCACCTGTGCGCCCTGCGCGGCGGCCATGAAAGCCTCATAAAGGATGCGCTCGTGGGCGGCGTGTTGGTCAATCAGATATAGCCCGTCCGGGCCCTCAGCGACGATGTAAGCCGCGCCGACCTGTCCGATGACGCGCAACAGCGGCACTCCGCCCACAGGAAGCCCAGCCTGGATTCCAGTTGCCGGGATGGAGTCGGCAACCGGCGCGGGGGCCGCGTCCGCGTGCGTGCCAACGGCGACCGGCTCTCGCCAGTCGAGCGCGGCGGCAGCGCCCGCCTGCGCCCATCCCGATGGCGTCGCACTCTGCACTGGCGCCTGATCCAGCAGCGTCCGCCGCACCTCGCGCTCCACAGCGCGGAAGACGCGGTTGCGCTGCCGGAAGCGCACTTCCGTTTTTGCCGGATGCACGTTCACATCCACCTCTCCCGGCAGGAGCGCGATGGAAAGCACCGCAATCGGATAGCGCCCGGTCATCAGCAGCGTATGGTACGCGCGCGTGACCGCCACGCCGAGTTGCACGTCGTGTACATAGCGCCCGTTCACGAAGTGCGTGATTTCACGCCGATTGGAGCGGCTGAGTCCGGGTGGACTCACAAAACCATGTACGGAGATGCCCTCCTGCTCGCTTCCGGAAAGTTCCAGCAGCTGCCCGGCCGTCTCCGCCCCGTAGGCGGCCACAAGAACATCGCGCAGGTCTCCAGTGCCGTGCGATTGAAACGCCTGGCGGTTGTCGAAGTGCAGCCGAAAGCGCACCGCCGGATAAGCTAGAGCGTAACGCGAGAGCACCCGGGCGATGCGCCCCTTTTCGGCCGCATCAGATTTGAGAAACTTCAGCCGCGCGGGAACATTGAAAAATAGGTTCTCCACCGAGACCACCGTGCCGCACGGCGCGCCGATGCTAGCGCGGTCGATGATTTTGCCCGCCTCGGCGCGCAGGCGCGTGCCGGTCTGCTCGCCCGGCACGCGCGTCACCAGTTGCACGCGGCTGACCGCGGCGATGGAGGCCAGCGCCTCGCCGCGAAAACCGAGCGTCTCGATGCCGTCAAGATCACCCGCCAAGCACAATTTGGAGGTGGCGTGCCGCGCGAATGCCAGTTCCGCCTCCGCCGCCGGGATGCCGGCGCCATCATCGGCCACGCGCATGAGTTGCCGCCCGCCTCCCTCGACTTCCACATTAATGTTTCCCGCGGCGGAATCGAGCGCGTTTTCCAGAAGCTCTTTCACCACCGAAGCCGGGCGCTCCACCACTTCGCCGGCGGCGATTTTGGAGACAACGGATTCGGTCAGTACTGCGATGGGCATGGCCGCATTGTATCATTTTCGCGCCGCGATAATCCGGCGAGGGTGCGCGCATCCGCTGCCCGGCGCGGTATAATCACCAGCACGCACGCACATGGCATCCCTGCTCAATCTGCACTGGGACATTGTCGCCCTTTTTACGCTGGCCACTCTCGTTATTTTGGCGCTGTATTTTCGCATCGAAAAGAAAGCGCGCCGACTGTCACTGTTCTTTCTGGTGCTGCCGGTGTGCTTTGCGATGTACAAACTTTCACAATGGCGGCAGCAGTTGCCCGAACTCGGGCTGGGGCTGCTGAGCGGTGGCGCGCTCTATTTCCTCTGGCACCGCCTCTATGGTCACCGCATCCCGCTGCCATCCAGCGACAATATCAAAGTCTGGGGGCAGGACGATTGACCGCGCCCATGGCTCCGCCGCCCGCCGCGCCGTGAAAAGAAACGCCAGTCTCATTGCCGGGCTTATTGCGCTCGCGCTGACGATGGCCGCATGCGCCCCCGCCACCTCCACGCCCGCCGCCGTGCCGCCGCCGACTGCTACGGCAGAGAGCAAGCAGCCTGCCAGCACGAAAGTGGAGAGTGAGCAGCCCGCCGCCACCGAGGCGGCAGCCCCGGCGCTCCCCACCCTTTATCCCACCGCAGCGCTCGCCAACGAGCCGGTCAAAGTGACCGGCAGCGCCGAAATCACCTTTCCGCTCTTTGACAATTATCTGGTGGAGCCATACGTCATGCTGGAAGACGAAGCCGGATTCGTGGCGCGCGATTTCGAATTCGTCATCCCGCCGGAAAACCAAGTGCTCGGACCGCTAACGCGCAGCGGAGAGCATAGCTGGGAATATGTGCTGCATCTACCGGCGGTGCCGCCAGGCGTGCCGGTGGATGTGGACAACAACGGGCGCACCGACGGCGGCGTACGCGTTTTCGCCGTGGCTGTGCAGGCCAATTTGGTCGCCGATCCGTTCCTGGGGCAGGACGAGTTCCGGGGCTGGTCGAGCGTATGGACTTCGGCGCGCATAGATAGCGAAAACCGCGACGAGATTATCGGCGGCGTGCTGCTCGTCTGGGCGCCGGACGGGCAGCACGCCTTCCCCAGCGATTTCGGCGCGGACGGGTTGCTCTTCACCTCCGACGACCCCGTCGCCGTGCTGCATCCGGGTTACACGATTGTTGACCTCGACAGCGCGCCCTTCGCCTTCCGCAAGGAACGCGCGCCAGAAATCACGCTGTACGAAGGCGATGTCTCGGTCAACGACTACGCCGAGATGAGTTACAGCGAGGCCTTCGAAGCGCTCTGGAGCAAAGCATCTGTGGAATACCCCTTCACCGATTTGAAAGGCGTCGATTGGCAGGGCTTGTACGACCGCTTCACCCCGCGCGTTGCGGCGGCGCAGGCCGCCGCCGACCGGCAGGCGTGGTATCTGGCCATGCGCAATTTTGCCATGAGCATCCCCGATGGTCATGTCGGTCTCGGCGGGGATGACGGCGGCCTTTTCCAGCGCGAAACCGGGGGCGGTGCGGGTCTGGGCCTGACCGAGTTGAGCGACGGGCGCGTGCTGGTCAGCTTCGTCACCCCGGACGGCGCTGCCGAAGCGGCAGGCATCCATCTTGGCGCTGAAATCATCGCAGTCAACGCGCAACCGGTCAAAGAGGCGCTGGCCACCGTAACCGCGTGGAACGGGCCGTTTTCCGCGCCGCACGTGCGCAGGCTGGAGCAATATCGCTACCTGACGCGCGGGCAGGTGGGCACAAACCTGCAGCTCAGCTGGCGCAACCCCGGCGGCGGCGCGCAGCAGGCCAGCCTAATATTGCGGCCCGAACGCGCCAGCCTTGTTGCGAGCTCGCTCTTCGCTGATTTTGACCGCGACGCTCCGCCGGTGGAGTATGAGATTCTGGAGGATTCCGAGCTCGGATACGTGCGCATATGGTCGCTAGCCGATGACCTAAACATGACCATTCGCCTCTTCAAGCGCGCGGTGGCGCTATTCGGCGAACGCGAAACCGCGGGCATAATACTGGATCTGCGCCAGAATCTGGGCGGCTCGCCCATGGGCACCGGGCTGGCCGCGTATTTCACAACCGAGGAGATGGAGGTGATGCGCGGGTATTATTACAGCGAACGGCTGGAACGCTTCGACACCCATGGCCCGCCGGACACTATCGAGCCGGATGATGAGCTGCACTACAGCGGGCGTACAGCGGTACTCATCAGCCCGGCCTGCGCCAGCGCCTGCGAAAACGTTGCCTGGGTCTTCAGTCAGCTTCCGCAGGTCACCGTGCTAGGGCACTATCCCAGCAACGGCATCATGGGCGAAGTCGGCCGCGGGCAGTATGAGCTTCCCGGCGATCTTTCCTTTCAGATTCCCACCGGAATGGACCATGACATGCAGGGCAACATTATCGTCGAGGGCATCGGCGTACTGCCCGATGTGCTCGCGGCGGTGACCGAGGAGACCGTCTTCGGTGAGGGCGATGCGCTGCTGGAACAGGCAGTCGCGCTGCTGCTGCGCCCGGCAGCTGCCGGAGTGCAACCCTCCGGCCCGCCGACAGTGATGAGCCCCGCCGAAACCCGCGCCGCGGTGCAGCAGCAGATTCCGGTTCTAGAGCAGTTCGCGCCGGAGGAGTACGACAATCCCGGCCGGGGTGGTGAGGTCTATACTTACACCGTGTCGCTGGGCGATTCTAAGGAAGTGCTCTGGCTGCACAGCTGGTGCGCCGCCGGCGAGGCGCTCGCGGGCAGCAATCTGGAGGCCATGGAATTATATTTCAACGTGAACAGGCAGCCGATTTCCGCGTCCCAGTTTCTCGAGCTGCAGGGCGAGGGCAACGGGCAGTACTGCCACTACCGGCTAGTCGGGCTCAGCGATTGGCCGCGCGGCGAGCACCTGCTCCGGACTGAGGTCACTTTCGTCCAGGAAATCGACGATGGCTTTCAACTTTACCCGGCCGGCACGCACGTGTTTGAGTACCGCGTTTATGTGGATGAATGATAGATAAAACCGTTTCGCTTTCAGAGGCGGCCGCGCTCACGCCCGCCGGAAGCACACTCGCCCTCGGCGGCATGACCCTCTATCGCCGCCCGCTCGCCTTCACACGCGCGCTGCTACACGAGAACCCAGCCGCGCGCGAGCTAACCTTACTTTGCTTCACCGCCGGAATCGAATCCGACCTGCTGGTGGGCGCGGGGCGCGTGCGCGGAGTACGTTCATGCTATTTCGGGCTGGAGGCTTTCGGGCTGGCGCCCATGTTCACGCAGGCGGCTGCTGATGGCGCAATCGAGATTATCGAGGAGAGTGAAGCCAGCATCGCCTTCGGCATCCGCGCTGCGCTGGCGGACGTCGGCTTCATGCCCAGCCGCGCCTGGCTGGGAACCGGTTTGCCGCGCCTGCGCCCGGACGTGAAAACAATCAGAGACCCGTACAGCGACGACGAACTGATGGCGTTCCCGGCCATTCACTGTGATGTGGCCGTCATCCATGCGCTGCGCGCCGACCGCGCCGGAAATGCGGTCATCGGCGGAAACCCGGGCATGGACCCAGAACTGGCACTGCTGGCCGAGACTACGCTCATCACCACCGAGGAGCTGGTTGAGAAACTCGAAAAGGCCGACATCCCCGCACCGGCGGTTCAGGCTGTGGCGCTTGCTCCGCATGGCGCGTTGCCCACTTCCTGCCACCCGCTCTATCCCCTCGATGGCGATGCCATTCTGGATTACATCCAACGCTGCAAAGCGGGCGAGTTCGAGCAATACCTTCGGGAGATGTTTACCACATGAGCTGGAAATTCTGGCGCAACCTGCTCATCGTCGTGGCCGCGCTCTTCATCGCCGCAGGCGGTTTCGTCACCGGCGCACGTTATTACGATGTGCTCCCGGCGGGCATCCCGCTGCCGGCCCCGGTGCGCAGCGTGGACGAAATCGAAATCGACCCGGCCGCGGGCGACACGCCCGAGGATCTTCAACCTGCATTTCGACCATTCTGGGAGGCGTGGGAGCTGCTGCAGGAAAACTTCGTCGACCAGCCGTTGGATGCCACGAAACTGGTGCAGGGCGCAATCAAAGGCATGCTCCGCGCCACGGGTGACCGCCACACCAATTACATGACCCCCGCCGAGCAGGAGGTGATGCGCACCGACATGTCTGGCGAGCTTGAGGGCATTGGCGCGGAGGTGGATACCAGCGGAGATTTCCTGCGCGTGATATCGCCGCTGCCCGGCTCCCCCGCCGAGGCCGCCGGCATGTTGCCCGGCGACGCCATAATCGCGGTGGACGACGAGGAGGTGAGCGGGCTGGATGCCTTCACCGTCATCGCGAAGGTGCGCGGCCCGGCCGGTTCACCCGTCAACATAACCGTGCTGCGCGAAGGGCTGCCGGAGCCACTCACCCTCGAAATCACGCGCTACAAAATCACCATCCCCTCGGTCGAGGGCGAGATTCTCAGCAGCGGGCTGGCCTACGTAAAAATCAATCGCTTCGGCGACCGCACCACGCGCGAACTGCGCGCGCAGCTGCGCGCGCAACTGGCCGATGACCCGCCCGGCCTGATTCTGGACCTGCGCAACAACCCGGGCGGCTTCCTTGACGCGGGCATCAGCGTGACCTCGCAATTTATCGGCGCGGGCATAGTCATGCTCGAGCAGTTTGGGGATGAGCGCGAGCGTGAATACCGCGCCCGCCCCGGCGGCCTCGCCAACGAAATCCCACTGGTGGTGCTGATTAACCGCGGCAGCGCCAGCGCCGCCGAGATTGTAGCCAGCGCGGTGAAGGATTACCAACGCGGCAGCCTCGTTGGCGAACGCAGCTACGGAAAAGGTACGGTGCAGACCTGGTTGGACTTGAGCGACGAGCAAGGGGCGGTGCGCATAACCTTCGCGCGTTGGCTGAGTCCGCACGGTAATTCTGTGGATGGCGAAGGCCTGACTCCGGATGTGGAGGTGGAGCGCAGCTATGAGCAATACCAGGCCGGGCTTGACCCGCAGTTGGATGCGGCCGTGGAGCTGCTGCTGCCAACGATTGCCGCTGAATAAGTTGTCACGCAAGAACAGGGGGCTGCCGCGGCGTTGCGACTGAGAGCGGGTGATCGGACTCGAACCGACGACATTCAGCTTGGGAAGCTGACGTTCTACCGCTGAACTACACCCGCGCAATCACGATTATATGCCGCGCCTAAT
>PVBE011482689.1_pt1 | contig 12337 bp, 8 predicted proteins | sample 1631181 | NCBI WGS metagenome assembly PVBE01 (sample SAMN08397723, study PRJNA350692) | Marine metagenome, whole genome shotgun sequencing project. | isolation source: water | place: Pacific Ocean | collected 2012-04 | reverse complement strand
TGGGTATGTCATTTTGATTTCCATATCTGACAAATTCTGGAATCTCGCGCCAGTTTTGTTGCATAGCGCAGACGGAGAATCCGAAGTAGGTATTATTTGCCCTAGAATGGTTTCTGAATTTTTCAACATTTGCTTCTACAATATCAAACCAAGCATTTTTTCGAATCCGCTCGTACGTTACTTTTTGAAGAGAATCGATTGAAATATTGATATGAAACTTGCATTGTTCCAACAATTGTTTGACTCGATGGTTGTAAATAGTTGCATTGGTTTGAACGGAAATCCTGATATCGGGTTTAATCCGGGCAATCATTTCCCAGATCTGATAATAAATTTCGATCAGGAAGGGCTCGCCACCATAAAATTTCACTTCTTCCAAATGCGGAATAAATGGTTCAAGCTGCTCCAAAAATCGCTCATCATAAACCTGTGGAATGGCCGGGCCTTGTTCCCGATTCTTTCGAATAGAAGACGAAAACTCACCGCTACACATAATGCATTCCAAGTTGCAGGTGTTACTCAGCTCAAATTCCAACACGCTTGGAAATCCATTTTCATTGAGCAGCGGATTATTATACTGTAACACCTTTACGGCTGAGAAATTACCTGTTTGAATTTGGGCGCTACATCCCTGGCAACCACTTTCGAAATCCGACCTTGATAGTTTTTCGCGAAGTTCATTTGCCGCATCACTTTCCCAGATTTCCTGAATGCTCTGGTTGGGCCAGTTTCCCAAAAGGTGAATCCGGTTATAGCAACACGTCCCTACACGACCCTCGTGGCCGAAGTACATGCTTTTTACCGGGGCAAGACACCCAGCCTGGTCAGCCTCTTTTTGCTGATACTTTAGAAATTCGGAAAGTTGGTGCGAACCTAACATAGCCCTACGATTTGATAAAATGTAGTGCCTGTTGAAGGAGTTCCTTCACACTACCGGTCGATAACCCAGACACAATCACGTTAATTTCAATACCGGTCATTTTTACCAACAACCGCTTTTCCTGGTTTCGTGGCAATAACTTCAACAGTGTGGTTAAGCGACCAATGCAAACTTCAGTCAATTTTTCACCGGCTTGTCGATCTGTTTCGAAAGAGGAATGGATGCAGGTCCTGATTTTGGAAATCATATCTTCCCTCAATTCTGCCACAGATTTACTTTCTGCGCTGCGGTTCGTTGTTTCTGTGGTGCTGGCAAGATCTTTCCAGGCAGTAAGTTGTTTCAGATAGGCCTGATAAGTTTGACGGTTAGACCTCTCAATATTGTTGCCATCTGCAAATTGAACTTGTCGTAGCTCGATAATAATTGAGGATAATTTTGCGGATGAAAAATTTACCAGGGAACACTCTTGTGGATGCCAGACGCTGTGAATACACAAATATGCCTCAGCGGTGTTGGCAAATTCGAGGTAGTCAGGCAACTCTTGCCAATTCTGCTGCATGGCGCAAACTGATATCCTTAGAGCAGTTTCCCGCTCCTTGCAATATGCCTTGAAGAACTCGAAATTGGCCATTACCGTTTCAAGTTTACCATTCTTTCGTACCACAGCAAACGTTTCGGGTACGAGCGAATCCACTGATACTCCTATTTCAAAACGCCCTTGATGCATTAATTGCTTCACACGTTCATTCAGAATGGTGCCATTGGTTTGAACCGAAATCAGGCATTTGGGATTCAGTTCGGTGATCCGCTGCATGATCTGCAAGTTTAATTCAACTAAAAACGGTTCTCCCCCACTAAACCTAACCGTATGCAGATGCGGAATGAATGCTTCTAACTGATCAACAAATTCCGGGGAATAGTTGGTTTGAAAAGCTGGCAGGTTTTCTCTATTTTTTCGGATGGAGCTTGAAAACACACCCGTACACATCACGCACTGCAGATTGCATGTATTGTCCAGCTCAAATTCCATCATGGTTGGGAATTCGGGATTTATGGGTAGTTGATCGAAATGATTGGCCCGAACGCCCTCGAAGTTCCCAATCTGAAGATCGCTCAAGCAGATTTTACAGGCCACACTGAGTTTATTCTCTTTCAATGCCGCCTTCAACCGAGCCAATTTTTCACCTTTCCAGATTTCACCAATCGAATTATCCGGCCATTTGCCCACCACATAATTACGACTGTGACAACAGGCATAAACTTCGCCCTTCATGCCAAAATACAGGTTGATATCGGGGGCACTACAGAATGAGGAATGCTGGCTGCCTCGTCTCTGTTGATAATACTTTTTCAGCTGCTCAGAAGTAGCCCCGCTAACTGAAATGTAGTTTTCGGATTGAACCTCATTATCTTGTTTGAATTGGTCGTCCACAAATCAAATATTAATGCAGGTGGAAGCAGCTTTTTGCTCACAGTAGGTATGATCAGTAAAAACCTCCTTCAGGCTTTTTTCAGCTAGGTTGGTCCAACGCGGGTCGGTGGGTAGTTTTAGTCCAAGCATTTGGTATAATTAGTTTCAACAAAGTTAAATCTTACAGGTATTCGATCTTACCCGGATTTTTCAATTTCTAATTCGCGCACGCCATTCCCGATTTCCGTTTCGTAAAATGATGGCTCAATTCCAACAGTTTGTTTGTAATCTGCCTTTACATACTGCTTAAATTGATCGACCACAGAATTATGCACCAGGGCTATGGCACACCCACCAAATCCAGCACCGGTCATCCGTGCACCTATACAACCTTCAAATTTTCTGGCGGAGTCAACAATCGTATCCAGCTCTAATCCTGTAACCTCATACTTATTTTGAAGTCCCTCGTGCGACTTCCACATGATTTCACCAAACCTGTAAACATCACCCTTTTTCATTGCCTCTGCAGATTCATTCACCCGGCCATTTTCTTCCGCAAAGTACAGGGCTCGTTTTTTTAACAATGGATCTGTGATGTATTTTTCGATATGTTCAACAGAAACTTGTGCTAATCCTTTTGCAGGGATTTTCTTCTGAAGCATAGAAAGTGCATCCAGGCAATCTTGTTTACGCTGCGCAAATGGCGACTCTGTAAGCTTCCTCGGCTTGTTGGTGTTGACGATAATCATTCGATATTCGCCAGTGTTGAAAGGCACGTATTCAAAAGCCAGGTTGTTACAATTCAGCAAAATAGCTTGAGATTTTTTTCCCATTACGGAAGCAAACTGGTCCATAATTCCACAGGGTAGCCCAACAAATTCATTTTCAACTTTCATACACAGTTGCGCCAGGTTGGGCAAACTTAGTTCAGATCCTTCAAACAATTCCCGAATAGAAAAAGCGGTCAATACTTCAATGGCAGCCGATGAAGAGAGGCCTGAGGCCGTGGGCAAGTCACTAAAGAAAATCATTTCGAAGCCGCCCACGTGAAAGCCGATATTGCTCATATATTTCACAACCCCAAGTGGATAGTTGAACCAGGAAGAGTCTGGTTGTTTTTCAATTTTTTCAAGGCTAAATGATGCTACCCCAGGTTGGGTGGATGACTTCAGAATCACATTTTTATCATCTCTTTTTCTGATGAAACCATAAATGCCCCGGGAAATTGCTGCAGGCATTACCATTCCACCATTGTAATCGAGGTGTTCACCGATGAGGCAAATTCTACCAGGAGCGAAAAAACACCGAGAAGCATGACGTGACTTTCCGAAAACGGACTCGAGTGACGAAGCCCAACCCTGAACCAGATGATTTGAATCTAATTGTTCAACCACAATGCAAATCTGTAAATTTCACTTTTAATCTGTATGCTATGATCAAAGCTTTTGTAGGGGCTGTCTTATATATAGCTCTAATTTGCCTGAACACATCCGGATCGGCCCAGACCCGGTTCCTTGATCCTGTTTTTTTCGGAAGCACCAAGCAAACCAATATTCTATATGGTCAAAATGTAAATCTACTATTTCAACCCACTACGCTACATTTAGACATTTACAAGCCACAAGGCGACACCACCTCAAACCGGCCATTATTCATTTTTTGTCATGGTGGTGGATTTACCATTGGATCGAAGGATGAACCATTTATTGTAGCACTTTGCGACTCATTTGCCAGGCGAGGTTACGTAACCGCTTCAATCAACTATACACTGGTTCCACCGAACATTCCAGGCAACATCGGTGAAGACACGATCCAGTTTCTTGGGGCGTATAAGGCTATTCAGGATGGGCATGCGGCCGTTCGATACTTCTATGCCAACCACCAGGTTCACGGAATTGATACGAACAGGATTGTGATTGGTGGATTCTCCGCTGGTGCCGGATTGTCCCTGGGATTAACCTATATGGAACAAGAGGAAATACCGCCTGTTCTCGATACAGCAATCCTTGGAACTCTTACGGGCGGCAACAATGGATTTCTCGGATTTTCAAGTAAAGTGGTGGGGTGTTGGAATGGCTGGGGTGCAATCGGTGACACAAACTTCATTAATCCTGGCGATATTCCTCTTGTCAGCACACATGGAACGCAAGATCAAAATGTGAATTGTACATCTCTCCCAGGCATAGGGGGTTTGAACGCTTACGGTGCATGTGCAATTCATAACCGAACAAATAACATTGGCCTTCAAAATGACTTCTTACTATTCAATGGTGGTGGACACGGTGTACCAATACAATCGGTTTATATGGATAGTGTCACCGATTTTCTGGCGGACTTCTTTTACAAAATTGTAGAGCCATGCGGGCCACCATTGAATTTAAGCACGACTAATGTCGGCCCTAACGGAGCCATTTTGAATTGGGAGATCTTACATTTCAACTCCAATCCATCCATTAGAATTGAAGGCAGAAAACTAGGAAGCTCAAATAGGATACAGCTTAATTTTTTCAATTACAATCAATCGCAACTCGAAGTATCGAACCTACAGAAAAACACCACCTATGAATGGCGGGTGGCTTACCTCTGCGATACACAGAACAATTTGCTATCGGAATATGCTTCCATCAACTCATTCACCACTGGTTGTAATCCCCCCGAGGGAACCAGGATAGAACATTCCATTTCAGGACAACCTTACTTGGTTTGGGAAAAAGTGGTTGGCGTGTCGTGGTATAAATTGAGAATTGAAGATGTAACCAACAATCAACAATTCGTGGAAATTGTACATCCTGATTCCAATAGTTATGGCCTCAGCCATTTTGCTTCAGGAATTACTTATTTATTAAATATACGTTCCGTTTGTGGGTCTCCTGGAAATGAACAATCCACCTTCACTGCGCAAATTAGTTTTACGGCTCCCTCATTTTCCAGATTCGAACAACGGATTGTTCAATTGAACACGAAAACCAGCAACTCCTTCAAACTCTATAACATCCAGGGCAAACTGGTAGATTCCGGATCAATTAGGAAACTTAGCCAGCATGTGCATATTGGTATCTATATTTTGCATCAGTATATGGAAGACGGCTCGGTGGAAATAAGTAAAATTGCACATTTCCCCGATTCAGAATTTGAGTAATTTTAGCGAACCAACCACGCAGTACACCCCGCTTTATAGAGCAATGCGACAATTTATTCAGATTTTCATTTTATTCGTTTTGGGCATGCTGAACATCCATTCGGGCATGGCACAGGGCCAATACTGTCCCCGTTATCTCGACCCGGTTTTTTCGCAGGTTTTGAAACTGAATAACATTACTTATGGCCAAAATCGGGATTTGAGTTTGCAGATGAACGACCTTGTGTTGGATTTCTACACCCCTATTGGCGACAACCTGACCAAGCGACCTTTGGTGATTTTGCTACACGGAGGCGATTTCGTTTCAGGCACCAAAAACAACACCATGATGTTGGCTATGTGCGACTCACTGGCGCGAAAAGGATACACCTGTGCATCGCTGGATTATACGCTTTTGCCATCCACCAATCCATTTTTATACAGCGGTGACACGTTGAAATTTCTCGGAATTTACATGGCACAGCAGGATGCGAAAGCCGCAGTTCGATATTTCAAGAAAAATGCAGCCATATTCAAAATTGATACCTCAAACATTTTTCTTGGGGGTACATCTGCAGGCGCAGCAGCAGCGGTGCATGCCGCATATATGGATCAGGACGAGGCATACGGTTTTGTTGATACACTCAAGTTTGAAACCATTGATAAAGGCAACAACGGTAGCCCGAATTATTCCTCAAAATTTAAAGCTGTGGTGAATTGCTGGGGTTACATCAGCGACACTTCCTGGATTGAGAATGGGGATCATTCGATAGTAAGCATTCACGGGCTGGAAGATTCCACTGTACCATGCGCGCTTCACAACTTTTCACCCATGATTCCTTATGCTGGAAGCTGCGCCATGAAAGCAAAACTGGAAACGGAGCAGATCGAAAATTCCCTGCTCACCTACCCTGAAATGGGTCACGGACATGCCACAACTTCGGGTAAAATGAAAACCACGGTTGAAGCCATAGCCACATTTCTTTATAATGAAGTGGCAATCTGCAACTTGCCACGACAACGGCAGGCAGATAAAATCACGCCCCAATCGGCACGTTTCACATGGCAACCTGCACCAAACGCAGAAAAATACATCATCAGAATTCGGTTGAAGGATGACACCACCTGGACCAACCTGATCATCAATTCTGGCATTGTGGCTCAAAAAACAGTAAACAACCTTGAATACGATAGGGATTATATCTGGCAGATCAGGAGCGAATGTGCTTCCCTGACCCCATGCCCATCTTTGTTTTCTGCTCAAGACACCTTTCACACGTTGTGTTATCCCCCTGCTTTTGCCTCAACCACGGTTTATTCCACTTCGGCAGCAGAATTATTTTGGGGAAGTGTAACCGGTGCCCAGGCACATTTGTTACGAGGGAAAAAAGTCGGTAACACAGGTTGGATCAATTTGTATTTCAGTCGCTTTCAAACTTCGAAACAGGTGTTTGGGTTGCAGGCCGGTGCACAATATCAATGGCAAATCAAAGCAATTTGCGACACCATTGAGCCGATCTTTTCGCCTTGGACAGAAATGCAGTTTTTCACCATGAACAGTGCAGCCAGACTACAGAGTATTGAAACTGAACCTGCTTCCTTCCAGGTTTTCCCAAACCCAAATTATGGCGAATTCACAGTCCATTTCGAAACAGAAACAAAAAGAGAAATTGAAATCCTTGATTTGATGGGTAGGAGCATTTTACAAAAACAAATAGAAGATACTAACGAGGTTCAATTGAAACTTGAAACACAAGCTGGTGTTTTTCTCATACGAATAGTGCAAAACGGAGAACCTGACCGCTTTCGCAAATTCGTGATCCGCTAATTCTTTTCAGTCATGCACTGTAGCATTGCCCAAAGTTTCAAGTTCATTTTTCCTGGAATCAGTTTATTCTTCCTGATCTTGGCTTCATCATGCAATTCCAATGCTAACGACAAACTGGTTGAGAATAATCCGAAGGAAGAAAAGTCATCTGAAGAATTCACCTTACCCCCTGGATTTAAATTAGAAGTCTATGCCGAGAATGTTGAAAATGCCCGTGGAATGGAGCTTTCTGAATCTGGCGTTTTGTACGTAGGAACCCGTGGAGAGGGAAAAGTTTACGCGGTAATAGATAAGGATAACGATTACAAGGCAGATGAAGTAAAAGTGATCGCGGAAAACCTGAAAATGCCCGTGGGCCTCGACCTTCATCAAGGCGACCTATATGTTTCATCCACAGGCAGAATCGTTAAGTTGCCCAACATTGAAAACCAGTTGGACAATCCTCCAAAACCCGTTTTAGTGAATGATGAATTGCCAAATGACCGTCATCACGGCTGGAAGTTCATCAAGTTTGGACCTGATGGAAAGTTATACGTGCCGGTGGGCGCACCCTGCAATATTTGCGAAGAAGAAAACGAAATGTACGCCAGCATTATGCGCATGAATCCTGACGGTAGTGAGTTGGAGGTTTTTGCTCACGGAGTCAGAAATTCAGTAGGATTCGACTGGCACCCAACCACCAATGAACTCTGGTTCAGCGACAATGGCCGCGATTGGTTGGGCGATGATATGCCCCCGTGCGAATTGAACCACGCTCCTTCAAAAGGTTTGCACTTTGGCTATCCCTATTGCCATGGCGATGATATTTCTGATCCTGATTTCGGGGAAACACGACCTTGCTCTGAATTCAAAAAACCAGTTCAAAACCTTGGTCCTCATGTCGCTCCGTTGGGAATTGAGTTTTACACCGGAACCATGTTTCCCCCGGAATATCGAAACCAGGTTTTTATTGCCGAGCATGGATCCTGGAATCGCAGCACCAAAATCGGGTACAGAATCATGTTGGTGACCCTTGACGGCAATCGATCCACAGGTTACAAACCATTTGCGGAAGGATGGTTGAAAAAGGGAAAAGTATCTGGCCGGCCTGTGGACATTGAAGCCATGCCTGATGGATCAATACTGGTATCTGACGATCATGCTGACAAAATATACCGCATCAGTTATACCGGCCAATAGTATCGGAAGGCACCTTTCCTATTTCCATAATTTCTACCTTCACCAGCTACGAAAACAAAGAGGCAAATGAAAAGTTTCGTTATTAAAAACGCAACTATAATCAACGAAGGAAAATCACTCGAAGGCGACATTTTCATTAAAAAAGGAAGGATTGAAGAAGTGGGGGGCGAAATATCTGTAGAAGGAAATGCCGAAGAAATTGATGCAACCGGCAAGTGGCTGATTCCCGGAATTATTGACGACCAGGTGCATTTTCGTGAACCGGGCTTTACCCACAAAGCAGAAATTTATACGGAAGCAAAAGCCGCTGTAGCTGGCGGTGTAACATCTTATATGGAAATGCCAAACACCAATCCTCAATCGGTTACGCAGAAAGCGCTACAGGCCAAGTATGATCGAGCTGCACAATGCTCATTGGCCAACTACTCATTTTATGTAGGTGCCACTAATGAAAATATTGAGGAAGTTTTGAAAACCGATTTTTCACAGGTTTGTGGCACGAAGGTATTTATGGGTTCGTCCACCGGCAACATGCTGGTGGATAATGAAAAAACGCTTGAAGCCATTTTTGACCGGGTACCATCCTTGATCGCAACGCATTGCGAAGATGAAGCTACAATCAGAGCCAATTCTGCAGCTTTCCGCGAAAAGTATGGTGAAGAGGTTCCAATCCATTTTCATCCTGAGATCAGAAATGTTGAAGCTTGTTACAAATCTTCGAGAATGGCAGTTGACCTGGCCCGAAAACACGGTTCACGGCTGCATGTGTTGCATATTTCAACGGGCAAGGAGTTAGAGCTTTTTGAAGATGTGCCACTTTCCACAGATAAAAAAATTACAGCCGAAATCTGCGTTCATCACCTTTGGTTTAATGCGGAAGAATACGGTGAACTCGGAACTGGAATAAAATGCAATCCCGCTATAAAGTCAGCTGAGCACCAAACTGCATTGAGAAAAGCCCTGCTCACAAATAAATTGGACGTGATAGCAACAGACCATGCACCACACACCATAGGGGAGAAAGCCAATAGTTATTTTTCAGCACCCTCTGGTTTACCGCTTGTTCAACATTCTTTAAATATGATGATGCAATTGGTTGAAGATGGCGTCTTGTCAAGGGAGTTAATGATTTCAAAAATGTGCCATGCCCCTGCCACCCTCTTCAATATTCAGAATCGGGGTTTTATTCGTGAAGGCTATTGTGCCGACCTTGTATTAGTGGATCCGAAAAAACCATGGACCGTAAAAAAGAATAACCTTCATTATAAATGTGGCTGGTCGCCATTGGAGGGTTTCAGATTCGACTCAAAAGTGACACATACATTTGTTGATGGACATTTAGCGTTTACCAACGGCCAGTTTAACGAAGCAGAAAAAGGGAAACGTTTAACCTTTTCACAAGACAATTGAGAGACAACCAATTCACCCCATTTAACATCTTAACATTTGAACCCAATGAATGCGCGCATTGAAAACGATTTAAGCCTTTATATTTGTGTGCCTTTCATTAATCCTTTACTGCAAAAACAACTTTAATTATCATGAAAAAACAGATTTTAACCATCCTATCTACTTTATTCGCAACCTGCCTGTTTGCGCAGGGAATTCTTAATGCCGATTTCGAAAACTGGTCAGTTGGTGAACCCAATGATTGGGGAACGCCCAACCAGGCAACTTCCATCTTGGGGGTTACCACCGTTACGGAAACAAATGATGCTTTTTCAGGTGGTTCTGCCATTCGACTTGATGCCGCTGAAATAATCATTCCATTGGTTGGCACTTTTCCGGTTCCCGGCTTTGCAGCCGCTGGTGCGGTCAACATTGACATTATCAACCAGGGCATAGATTTGGCCGGAGGACATCCTTACAAATTCAGACCAACCAATTTTGGTGGTGTATATAAAAGCAACATCGCAGGTCCGGATACCGCCCAAATCCAGGTTTTTCTAACCAAATCAACCGGTGGTGGTGGTGCTCCTGATTTTGTTGGAGAAGCATCGCTTGAAATTATCACCTCTGATTCTGTTTACACACCTTTCAACCTACCAATCATTTACAACAACAACGATCGCCCTGATTCGATTCTAATCGTTCTTTCAACTTCAAAAATTGATATGGCCAATCCTGGTATTCCAGGGGCAACAGTTGGATCATGGCTGCAAGTAGATTCACTTTGGCTGATAGAGCCCTTTGAAGCCTACTTCGGCTGGGCAAGTGTATGCGTAGGCCAGGCTACAAGTTTCGAAGATTGCTCAAGTGGAGATCCCACATCATGGAGTTGGACTTTTGGTGATGGCAACTCCTCAACCGATGAAAATCCGACAAACACTTATGCTACTTCAGGAAATTTTAGTGTTCAGTTGGTCACGTCCAACGGTACCGATTCGGACACGATGACCCAATCAATCACTATTTATGATCTTCCCACAATTTCAGTTACACCAACGGTAGATACCATTTGCAGCGGATCATCAACCACTGTTACCGCGTCTGGTGGGGCCACTTATTCCTGGTCACCAGCAGCAAGCGTTAGCGATCCAAATAGTTCATCACCAAGTGTAAATCCTACAAGCAGCACTACTTACACAGTAACCGGTACAACAGTTCAGGGATGTTCAGCCACAGCTCAGATGACTGTTTATGTAAAAACCTGTGCAGGAGTCAATGAATTGGCAAGTCTCAATGAATTGTTGCTCTTCCCTAACCCGGCTTCCGAATTCATCAAACTTGAACTCAACATGAATTCAAAAGATGATCTTCAATTGCAGGTACTTGATAACAGCGGCAGGCAATTATTCAGTAAAACCATGGATGGAGTTCAAGGAAGAATTGTCGAAGAAATCAACCTTAGCAATTGGCCACAAGGTATTTATCACATTCAATTGACTTCAGAACAGGGAACTGCGACCCACAATTTCCTGATTCAATAAAGACATTCAACTAAGATTGAAGGCCACTCCGCATCGGGGTGGCCTTTTTTTCTATTTGAGAGAATTTGAAGTTGGTTTTGTTCATAACCAGGTTTTCGCATCCCTGGGTTTGAAGACTTTGAAGAATCAGTAGCGATCCGGAACATGCATTCGCTCAGGCGGTTTCTTCTGTATTCCAAATGCAATATTAGTGGCCAGGGTAAATTTCAGGTGTTTGAGAATTCCCGGATAATCGTCATCATAGATTTCACGCCTGACTGGATCTTCGCCCTCCTCAAAATCTACCAGGAAGTTTTGTTTGTAGCCAAACCCGGTGTATAGATCGAAACCAACTTTGCCCTTGATTAACCATTGAAAACCACAAAGTAAGCTACCATTGATGTAGTATATATTTGTCCAGTACTCGGGATATTCCTTGTAAACCACTTTTACCACGTTGGCAGAAACATGAGGCCCTACCCAAAATCCGTTTGGCGCATGTTTCTTCGTGATATAAAACCTGTATCCGACTTGTGCACGAATTCCCCTGGCACCGATATTCACACCGAAAGTATCGTAAACTTCTCCGGCATATTGCCGGAATAAAGTGTTTGGAAATACGTAGGATAATCCCAGAACGGTTGACTGTTTCAAGCCCAAAACCCTTTCGTAAATAATTCTTGCGGAACCGGTAATCGGTATTTGGGAAACAAGCAACGGAAAAGGGCTGGTTTTCAGGACATTGAGCGTTTGTTGCTCGTACTTGGCGATATCGAATTGTTCATCTTGAGAAAAAGCCGTCTTGGAAATGCTGAAGCCAGAAACCAGGGTTATCCAAATGGCCAATAAATACTTTGCGTTACTTCGATTCATCGATCCAAAATTAACAATACACCTGAATATGAAGTTTGAGCCCACTCCGAAAACTATGTTTCGCGCAAAGCCGCTAAGACGCAAAGAAAAATATAATACATAACGAACAAGAAATGCATCTTTTACAAATAAATAATCT
>PVBE010185674.1_pt1 | contig 12337 bp, 12 predicted proteins | sample 1631181 | NCBI WGS metagenome assembly PVBE01 (sample SAMN08397723, study PRJNA350692) | Marine metagenome, whole genome shotgun sequencing project. | isolation source: water | place: Pacific Ocean | collected 2012-04 | reverse complement strand
TTTGCGATTACACGTTTCAGGTCTACCTACTTTGTGCTTTTCTTTTTTTGGAATAACACTTTTAATTACATTCCAGAAATCATTTGGTATTCTATTCATTGGGAGATCTCCTTTTTTTTGTACAACAGCTATTATAGCTGATTTTAAAAGAAGATTCTCCCGCTATTTAATTTTCGAATAAGCTCTAAATAAAGGTCCAATTGTCTACGCATATCAACAGGCATAACAGTGTCTAAATGACAAAGCCACATAAGCGCAGTCATACCATTCTTATCAACAGCATTAGGGTCACCACTATGTGCTATATTACGAGGCTCTATAAGACCTAATAAAGCCAATCTAAATTCCTTACTCTTAGATGGATCATACTCATGAAATTTATTTGAACATTCAAACTTATCGACAGGAAGAGCTAGTTGGTTTGCACAACTTCTTACATCTAACTCGAGAATACCATTCGACATATCAAGAACGGGACTATCTGGAATACGAGCTCGCAGCTGAGCAACAATATCAGATGCACGATTCACACCAAGTAATCCATATAAAAGATTAGTTGAAGAAACACCAAGACTGTCTTTTTTATCTGGATCAGTTTTTGATAAAAGCAAGACACATACCTTAGCGGCTTCTTCTTTTGTTAATTTTTTAACACGTTCACATGTAAGTTTTGCATCCCTTAGGAATGGCTCTCCAGGCTGCTTAACTCCAACAAGAGCAGCGTAATTATAGATAGCTCTGTGTAATGGTGTTAGCCCATCTTCATCCAGTACTGTTGTACTAGGCATATGCTTACCCAAGGCAAGAACAGACTCTGAACATCCAAGGCGTGCCGCCCAATGCATTGGCGTTTGACCAGTATCATCTGGAATAACAGAATTGGCTTTTCTATCTAGTAAGTATAGTAATGTATCGGCAGTCTCTCGTTCATCGTAAAATGGTTTCCACTTCTTTGATACAGATCGTGGATGGCGCCTCATTACCCAGTTTAAAGGGGTTCTTCCTTTACTATCCTGTGCATTAATACCGCCACGATTACCTTCATTGGACAAAGCCAAGAATCGTTCGCAGTCCTGCCCACTGATTGCATCAGTTAATGGTGTAAAACCACATTTATTTTGTAAAGAAGCATCGGCACCAGCACCAAGAAGTAATCGTATTTTTGGCCCAGATTCTGGCCCCTCTGGCACAACATGTAATGGTGTAGCCCCATTACGTCGAGCATTAACAGACCCACGTCCATTTTGACCACCCTCAGGCAACTTCAAAACTCGATCAAGAAGGTCAACTCGACCATCCGAAGCATAGTGATGTAAGCTAAAATTCCCCGCGAACGCAGAGATTGGAAGCAACAATAAAAAACTTAATAACCTATAAAAATACATATAATCTCCATTTCCCCATATAACTCCACTTATTATACCATAATTCCCATTTGAAATAAAGCACATAGCCTTTACATCCCAGTGGAGGATAAACTAAACTAATAAAAAAGGGGGTTATTTTATATTTAAAAATCGAATAGAATCTACCAATAAACCTTTAGAACAATTATTGAACAATTCTACAAATAATTCTCACACGACAGTGGTGAGCAAGCAATAGAAAAACAGACTTACTTAACGCAATGCTTCATCTATGTTATCATATTGATTAATTACATAGAGATTTAAGTTCATTGGAGGAAACAATGTCATATCGATTTTTACTATTCAGTTTGTTAGTAATGCAGAGCTTAGCCCATCCAGGTAGAGAAAGCCCTGGCGTTCTCATTGTCGAAGTTGTTAATCACACCGGACATCAAGTAAGTTTCTATAACCTTACTAAAGAAACCGCTATTGCCAAAGCAGAAGAATTTGCAGCAAAAGAACAAAATGGCAATCCAATCCCTTTAGAAAGAAAAATCCTTGGAAATCGAAGTGATACACCAGGACCAGATTCACCTCTTTCTATTCCAACTTATTTAGGAGAAACTTCAAAACAACTTACAGTCGAAACTTCTGATGGGTTAAAAAAATTCGCATTATACCTAAAAGGATCCGAAATCGTTTTAGATCCTCTTGCTCTTGAAAGAGAATTCTATCTTGGACCCGAAGAGGGCATTAAACAAAATAAAAAAGTTAAAGGTCGTTTGATACTATGGCAAAATTTTTTAGATAGAAAAGCATCCCAACGAGCCAAGTTCTGTCCAATTAATCCAGATGATCTACTAGAGCCTACAGTTGATCAAGAAATGGAAGAAGAAACTTTGCTATCATCAGGACTTATATCTCAATTAGTGGAATCAGATGGAGAAGAAACCGACGAAGATTAAACCGCATAAGCAAACTCATACACGAGAAACATTACGTACAAAGCAAGCAATGCACCACCTTCTTTTCTATTGATTCGTTCACGACGAATAATACCATATCCAGTAATGGCAAACGCTATAAACATAAACGGTGCAAGGTGTGTAAACTCTGAAATCGAAATTGGTGTACGAGAAAACAGCGCTAAAATTCCCAAAATCAATGTTCCCTGTTCCAACACAGAACCAAACGATGCTCCAATCGCAAGCGCGTACTCTTTACGTCGTACCGCAATAAACGCAATCGTTAACTCAGGCAAGCTTGTACCAATTGCCATAATAGTCGAACCAATAGTACCAATCGACCACGGAAGATTCTTTGCAAGCTCAATACTTGCAATAACTGACAAATGCGAACCGAACAACACAAGACCGCCACTAGCTAACAACTTCCCAACAACCAATACTTTATGACCAACACCAACTTCATGTGACTTATACTCCGGCTTTAAATCTTTATGAACATATGCATGAGCAGCTTTGGGAACATGACACAAGTGCCATATAGTCGCTAACGCAATAAAATACACAAGTATCAACACTATTCCCGACCACCAATGCAACTCGCCCCAAAGAAAAACAAACGCCATTACAGCCGCAGATAGTCCCAACATGAATACTGATTCTTTATACTCATCTTTCTTAATAATAATGGTTTGAATAAAGAATGCCGGAATACCTAGCACCAAAGCAATATCAGAAAAATTAGATCCAAGAATTGCACCAACCGACAATGAATGCACTCCACGAAAAAGCGTTGTTATTGCGATAGCCAATTCAGGAATACCTGTAGCAATTGAAATAACAATAAAACCCACAAAAAGCATCGATAAATTAAAAACGTGAGCAGTTTCAATTGCATACTTAACGGTCAACTCTCCCGACCACCACAGTAATCCTAAACCAACTAGTAATAATACTACACAGGCTAAAACTATCATTCTTTATTCCTTCGTGTACTTTAAAAACTTTCCACGAGCGTACTACGAAAAAAAAGAAAATAGCCAGAACTATATTAAAAAAAAGGCGGGCTTTTTCAAACCCGCCTTTAAAATTTAAAGAATACTATCCTTAATAAGACAAAAGTACATCAAAATTAATTGTTTTAGAATTAGGCTGTTTCAATGAAACTAAAAATCCTTTATTTAACAACTTTTTCTTTTTCACAAAAATCGTCTGTATTTTCTTTTCTCCTGGTGCAACCACTAAAATATTAGAACTATTCCATTCTCCCTGTACAATAGACTCTTTGTTTTTTACAATATTGGGAATCTCTTTAACTTGACCATTCCATGCAATACCCCCAATTAAATCAATAGCTCCAAACGTAGCGAATAATGCTGCAAAAAGTGGCAAATTTTTTGTTACTGCTACTCCAGCAAAAACAAAACCCGCAATACCAAATGTCATACTAAAAGCACGAGTAAACTTGGCAGAAGAAAGAAAAGCATCCTCTATTTCTTGTTTATTTAAAATCGGAAGGGATAGGGAATTTTTATCTAATGTTACAGAAAATAAGCCATTGTTCTCAATAACTATTTGTACGGCTGTCATTTTTGACGACTTCAGGTGTACATTAAAATCCCATCCCAAAAGATCTTTCCGTTGATTATTAGTCAGCTCTCGAATCTCAAGAGAAACCCCATCTTTTTTTTGTTGATAAGTCAGATGTTTGGATGAAAAAAAGCTCCCCTCTAAAGAGATAGCTAAAAAACAACTAGCAACCACTAAACTTCGATACAAATAGTCTCGACTCAACATAATTCCTCCATATAATAACTATAAGCACACAAAAAGGCGGACTCTTTCAAGCCCGCCTTCGATTATATCTTTATGTATCTTAGAATGATACTAGAAGCAATGCCACAATGGACATCAACTTAATAAGAATATTCAATGATGGACCAGATGTATCCTTGAATGGATCTCCAACTGTATCACCAACAACTGCAGCTTTATGCGCATCAGAACCTTTACCGCCAAGCTCACCTGATTCGATGTATTTCTTAGCGTTATCCCATGCACCACCACCGTTTGCCATCATGAGTGCCAAGAGCACACCAACAACAGTAGAACCTACAAGAAGACCACCCAATGCTTGAGGACCTTGATCACCAAATATCCACCAAATAATGACTGGTGCTGTAACAGTGATAAGACCTGGAAGTATCATTTCCCATAATGCAGCTTGTGTACTAATTGATATACAACTCTCATAATCAGGTTCAGCTGTACCTTCCATCAATCCTGGAATGTTTTTGAACTGACGACGAACCTCTAATACCATCTTAAGCGCCGCACGACTTACAGAACGCATAGTAAGAGCTGAAATTATGAATGGTAATGTACCACCAACAAAAACACCTACTAGAACTGTTGGATCAAGAAGGTTTAAGACACGAAGTCCAGCTTCTTCAGAAAATGCTGAGAACAATGCTAATGCTGTTAACATAGCAGAACCAATTGCAAAACCTTTACCAATTGCAGCTGTTGTATTACCCAATGAATCAAGCTTATCAGTAATCTCACGAACCTTTGGCTCAAACCCTGACATCTCTGCAATACCACCAGCGTTATCTGCAATAGGACCATACGCATCAACAGTCATTGTAATACCAACTGTTGCCAACATGGATACCGCAGCAAGTGAAATACCAAACAAGCCACCACCAAAGTGGAATGATGTTAATACAACTAGCGCTAAGATAATAACTGGCGCCGCTGTTGATTCCATACCAAGTGATAAACCGTAAATGATGTTTGTTGCAGCACCTGACCTACAACTGTCTGCAAGGTTCTTAACCGGCTGACGAGCTGTATCAGTGTAATACTCAGTAATAAGACCGATAACCATGCCGGAAATACAACCAAGAACAATTGAATAGAAAAATTCGAATGGCAATGTAGACATGCGAATGTAAAAGAACATTGCAGTCAAGAAGAAACCAATTGCAACATAAGTTGCATTACGCAACATAGCTGCTGGTTCAAAACGTAACAATAAGTTTGAAATTAAACCAACCACAGAACCGACAAGACCAACGGCTGCTAATACAAGCGGAAGAGTAATGTACCCCATGCCTGCACCAAAGCTGTTGTATGCAAGGATGATTGAAGAAACCATTGCACCAACATATGATTCATAAATGTCAGCTCCCATGCCAGCTGTATCACCAACACAATCACCAACGTTATCAGCAATAACTGCTGGATTACGTGGATCGTCTTCTGGAATACCAGCTTCAACCTTACCAACAAGATCAGCTCCAACGTCAGCTGACTTGGTAAAGATACCGCCACCAACACGAGCAAAGAAAGCTACTAGTGAACCACCAAAACTGAAACTTGTAAGGATCTTAATAAATTGCGGATGATCTGAGAAAAGATAGAAAACTGTAGCTAGACCTAAAAGACCAAAACTTGCTACTGCAAATCCCATAACACCGCCACCAAAGAACGCTACCAAGAATGATTCGTGCTCACCCTGGTTTTTTGCTGCCATTGTTGTACGAACGTTAGCAATTGTTGCTGCACGCATACCAATAACACCTGTTAGCATGGAAAGAATCGCACCAACTGCAAAACAAAGAGCTGAAAGAGGACTTTGGGCAACAAACCATAGAAGAATAACGATGATTCCGAGTACGTAACTAATAAGTTTATATTCTTCTTTTAAGAAGGTCATAGCACCGGAACGAATAGAGTCTGCAATCGAGCGAGCCTTTTCATTATCAACGCCAATGCTTTGAATTTTAGAAAAAAGAAAATAAACAACCGCTAAACCAAACAATGCGATCCCAATGAACGCAGACGTATAATGCATAATTTGCATATAAAGACTCCCGGTACTTTTGAAATAATAATGAAAAAATAAGACTCATTTATACCTTTCATTCTACTGAAACACGCTATTTTGTAAAGGAATTCACACACATTATATAGCCAAACACATATCAATTATGATAAATATGATTAGTGGTTAATTCGAAAAGAGGAATTGATGATAAAAAATAAAAAAATATTACTTATAATCCTTTTAGCTGTCGCAATACCATCCTATGCTGGTATGGGACATTTTTACCAAGCACACTTCCTACCAGACATTTATAATACGGACACCTGTGACTGGCATACCAAGCTTAGGGCATACTTCCTTCATGGTAGCACTACCCAAGGACGAGATGCTCAAGGTGACTGCACATCAATCCTTGATATTCGCGGTCCTCAAAATTGGCTTGAAGCACTCCAAGGCGTACCTGCAGAAGCAAGCATTGAATCATTGCGTAATACAGCAGACTCCCTAGTAGCTGCAGTTCAAGCAGGTGGAGCAGCACCAAACTTTGGTAAACTCAGCTTTGATGGAACATTTACAAGTAATACCCTCATGCTATTTCTTCGACAAAATCTTACTTTTGGACTCTTTGCTACACTACTTTTACCAGTCAGGGACCTAACAATCGACGCAATATCATTTACTGATCTTTCTCCAGATACTGGAACCTTCTCCAAAGAAAATTCTGACTGGATAATCTTAAAAGATAATATAGATAGGATCCTTAACGCATATGGCATTAACTCATACCAAAACCCATTTAAAAAGACGGTACCAGGCGATTTGGTTGGCATGATTGGCTGGCAACGAGTTTTCAAAGAAATTCCCGGAGCGGTCATCGATCTATTTAGTATCAATCTCAAGGTTGGTTTTTCATTTCCAACAGGCAGTACATTAGATCCTTCAGAACCATTTGCATTGCAAGGTGGTCACCTCAAGCATGTAGGCTTGGTTGGTACTGCTAACCTACTTATCGGCTTTGCCTCCTACTTAGAACTTGGTCTCGAGGTAAATGGCATGAAGTTTATTGATAAAACAGTTACACGAAGAATGAAAACCGCTGTTGATCAAAGCGGTTTTATCGAACTTGCTTCAGGTAAGGCGTATGAAAAACTCGGAGATCGATACGGAATCACACCATATACTGTCTTCCATCCACCATTTATGAGTAATCTATCCATGCTTGTTGCTTATTCATACCAACGACATACCAAAAAAGAGCTTTGCCCGAAAAATACTATAGTGTTTGATTCTGCTATTGTTAATGCAATGAATACAGAGTTTACATGGAGCCTCATCCACCTCAAACTGAACTACATGCTCAACTACTTCCCTTGCATCAAACCTAATATAGGATTACTCGTAGATATCCCTGTTGGCGGTAAGCACATATTTAATACTACCATGGCTGGTGGCGCTATTGGACTTAACCTAAATTGGAGCTTCTAGATCCACAATAAAAACATACAATTTCACCCAAATGATTAACTACTATCCTATTAACACTAGCTGCTACATATTTAAAATAGTAAAAGCTTTATATTGCAACCAGCTGTTTGATACTATTAGAAATTGAATGGGGGTTGAGTCTTTTGTTATGGAGGTAGTTATGAAAAAAATTATGTTGGGTATCCTTTTACTTTTTTCTATTCATTGTATGGCTATGGTTGAGCAAATGGTACCAATGGACCTAGATGAACTGTTTTCAGATCCAGTATTACGGCAGCAAGTAGAACAACAATTTACAATGCCGTCAGAATTACATACAAACCTACAAAGGATAATGTTAAATCCAGAAAATGCACAACTCTTGGATCTAGCTCATAAATACTCTCGAGAAGAACTTCCTCAAAGTTGGGGAATGATTGCTAAAAACAGTGAGTTTAAACCAGTTTCTATGGGAGCTACATTAATTTTAGAGCATGATAGCATTCCAGGATATCTTATTGAAATTCCCCTAGTTAAAGATCACAAAAAAGGTAACATTAACGAATATCAAAACGTTAGTCGTATTCCAAACTGGCTGATAGCTCGCAATGCGCTACAAGAACCAATATCAATTCAAGACGGATTTGATAAAGAAATTGCTCTTCCTGAAGAAATGTACTTCTGGGACATTCGTAATATCACTCAACCAAGTGAAGAAGAGGGACACAACCTCAGTGATCGTAACTTTATAGTTGTTGCTCGCAAAATGGACCTTATTCCATCACGCGAAAGAGCTCCTAACTGGTCCAATATGAGTGAAAATAAAAAACTGGCAATCAAGTACCTCATCCTTCAAGGCAAGATGTGGGACTTTAACCCAAACAATATCAACTTCACAACAGATGGACGATTTGCATACCTTGATACAGAACAACCAAATAACAGCCAAAGAGAAGACTTCTTTGCAAAAAATCTTCTTAAAGAACTATGAAACACGCATGCGGGCCTTTTAAGCCTAGATAAAACTCTTGGTTACGATTTTGCTAAAGATGATGATAAAGCTGTCTTATCAGTACGCAATGAGCTGATTGCTAAACAAGCATAAAAATTTAGTTTCACCACACCATTTACACTCCTTTCTGGCACCACAGAAAGGAGTGTTTTATTTTATATAAAGCATTTGTTCAAAAACTTTTTGTAAAATCTGTTTGATCTACTAAACAGCACACGTATACTAAAGCACAATCAATATTAAACACAAAAAGGTGGTCATGAAAAAATTATTTATAGGTTTACTTACAAGTTTTATCATATCTTCAGCATATTCAATGGAGGAAGAACACCGCCTTCCTGTGCTGGAGCAAGATACCCTTACTATGCTAGCTCAACCTGTAATTCAAAAAACAGAGTTCCTTAGACGAGTTCATCCTACAGTGAGAGAAACTGTTCAAGAGCGCATGCAATTCTTCCCTGAAAGTGACAATCATGAACTCACTACAATATTTGGTAGTAACAAAGGTAAAAGCATACTTTTGCGTGTTCGTGGGTTTGGATCACCACAGGGCTGCCTCCTCTCTAAAGGTAAAGAAACCATTACAAAGCTTATTGAAGATATAGAAGGCGTTACTCTACAGGGGGAACTTACCGATCATGCTCGCCTCTTGATAACACCAGCCAATAGGGAGATCCTTCTACCCCTTCTTTCTAGTGGCAGACGTGTTACAAACAGTAATGCCGTACAAGTAACATATGGTTGTGAATATAACATGTTGTCATCGCTAGTTCTTTGGGCACAAATAAAAGGTTCTTTGGAAAGGGCCCAGCAAAGTGAAATGGTAGAATTACCTGATGATATGCGAGCTTGGTATTACAGTAGTCTTTTACACCCAAAAAGAAATGAAGCAAAGTTTAGTGACTATGACTTTTTGGTAACTCACGAGCCACTCTCTTCAAGCTCTGTAAGCACTTCAGAAGAATTTAAAAAATTATTCATTGAATATTGCAAAAATCAAAAACATTTAAATGTTCTTAAAACACTTGCCTATGCTGGGGTTTGGTCCACTGGAATTTTAGGATTCTCTGAAGAAGGGAAACTTCAAATTCGTAAATTTCAACAACCCGACAATACAACACCCGAAAACTCTATGAACCTTAAAAAACTTGCTTGGAATCGATATGTATTCTTAAGTGAGCTAACAAGCTTGCTCAGCGATCCAGAAAACAGAGGTCCAAGCTCATTCTTTGAGCATGAAAAAGAAAGAGCCCAAATAGAGTTTCAAACAAAATAAAAAGTCACTTGCTCTAACAAACCACACTCATATACTAAAACACATAAAATATTAAATACAAAAAGGTAATCATGAAAAAACTCTTTATAACTTTATTAGCTAGTTCAATTCTATCGACAGCATGTGCAATGGTAAAGCAACCTGAATTTCAAGACGCAGAAGTCCTTAGTCGAGTTGATAGTATAATAACAACTGAAGTTAAAAAACGTATGAACTATTTTCCAAGGGACTCTAGCGAAAAATTAACTAAAGCATTTAACTGCAAAGAGGGCAAAAGATTACTTTGGCGCGTTCGTGGATATGGATCTCCGCAAGGTTTTCTACTCCCAGAAGGTGAAGGCGCTATTAAAGAGATCGTCAGACAAAATGACAAAATAGCTCTACTAGGAGAACCTATAGACCATGCTCGTATCTTGATACCTTCAGCAAAAAATGAACTCCTTCTCCCTCTCCTTTCCAACGGAAGACGTGTTACAGACAGTGGTGAAGTACAGGTAACCTACGGCTGTGAATATAACATGTTATCATCGTTAATTCTTTGGACACAAATAAAAAATGCTTTGGAAAGGAAAAAACAAAGTTACATGGTCGAGCTACCAGATGATATGCGAGCTTGGAATCACAGTAAAGTTTTACATCCAACCTTGAAACAACTACATTTTAGTGACCTTGATTTCCTGATAACACATAAACCATTATCCCCGAACGCCGCCCCGACCAAAACAGACCTCAAAGAGCACCTTACCCCTTACTGTAAGGATGAAGGCAATCGTGAGATTCTTATGACACTTGCCCGTGCTGGGGTTTGGTCTTATGGAATGCTTGGTTTTGCAGAAGATGGACAACTTCAGGTTCGTAAGTTTCAGCAACCGGACAATACAACTCCTGAAAATTCTATGACTCCAGAAAAACTAGCTTGGAATAGACATGCATTCCTGACTGGTTTAGTAGGCCTACTAAATAATCCAGAAGATACAGAAGCACAATCATTTTTTAAGGACGAAGACAATAAGGCCCTTGCAGAACACCGTAGCTATCAATAGAACTATTCACTCGCTTTTTTAATCTGACTTATAGTCCTATCGGTAAGTACTGATTTATCTTGAGTTTTAACAGGATTGCGGCGTGCATCAGCCTTACCATCGCGCATCTTGATAAGCAGCCAGTTATCACCCTTGGCACCAAGCTTAGTTTTAATAAGGGCATAACCTCCCTGCAGTTTATGCCCCTCTAACCAAACTTCAATCTGGCCATCTTTAAGGCATTGCTTTATTGGCACAAGCTTTCCATCCTTTTCTTTAATATTCTCATACGTACCATAATCCCAAACCATAATAGTCCCACCACCGTACTCACCTTCTGGAATAATACCTTCAAACTTGGCATATCCCATTGGATGATCATCGGTGCGTACTGCCAGCCTCTTATCTGCAGGATTAGTTGAAGGACCCTTTGGCACTGCCCATGACACCAAAACACCACCAATCTCTAACCGAAAGTCATAATGCAAATGACTAGCATCATGCTTTTGAATAACAAAAACATGACCTTTACCACCCCTCCCAACCTTAGCGGCCGGTTCTTTACTCTTTTTCAGGTTGCGACGCTTTGTATATTCTTTCAATTTCGACATGACGCTCCTTTTTCTCAGTATTTATCATCTTTTGTTCTCTGAACACAAGAGCAATTGACAATAGCTATGCAATATTTCTACAGTACAAAAAAGTTCTAAAGGAGAAGTATGGTCCATTATTTTGCAATAAAATCAGATATATTAACTGTTTTTAAAGAAGTATTTGAAATGGCAGGCATTGGAATTATTTTTTATGGTGGCGTTCGCTCAATCCTTGCCTATATCATTGCAACCTGCAAAGGTAAAACATTAGTAGAGCGATTTTGGCAATTTAGAACAGAATTAGGACAATCAATCATTTCAGGCCTAGAACTTCTTGTAGCTGCCGATGTTATATCAACACTCATGAACGTAACATATGAAAAATTAGGCATTATCTTTGTACTTATTATCCTACGGACCCTCCTGTCATATGTTCTCATGCAGGAAGTAAAAAACGTAAAGATCGCAGAAAAGGCCCTTGCCAAAAAGCCTTCTTAACCTTCACACATTAACCAAGCAATGCAAAAAGTTAAACAAACTGTTGCGATTTAATGTTGGACTATTCTATACTTGAGTTAATAAATTAAATTGGGAGGTATCATGAAGAAGAAATTGTTTTTTTTAGGTTTCATCATTGCTGCTCTTGTTGTAGCACAAAATAGTACTGCTAAAACATACACAGCTAAGAGCTTATCCGAAAATTAAATAGTGGGAGAATCTTCTTTTAAAATCAGCTATAATAGCTGTTGAACAAAAAAAAGGAGATCTCCCAATGAATAGAATACCAGATGATTTCTGGAATGTAATCAAAAGTATTATTCCCA
>PVBE010623090.1_pt1 | contig 12338 bp, 12 predicted proteins | sample 1631181 | NCBI WGS metagenome assembly PVBE01 (sample SAMN08397723, study PRJNA350692) | Marine metagenome, whole genome shotgun sequencing project. | isolation source: water | place: Pacific Ocean | collected 2012-04 | reverse complement strand
GTAATGCTTAATGGAGACAGATCTGATGAACTCTATTTGACCAGAAAAAAAAGAACATACGATGAACTTGAAATACTAAAGCTTAATACAGAAAGCGGTGAATTGACTCCTTTTCTGCATGAAATTAACAAGCCATACTTTAATGATCTATCACGTTTACATATTCTCGAAGAAGGCAAGGAGCATATATGGTGGTCAGAAAGAACAGGATGGGGACAGCTTTACCTATACGATAATGAAGGTAATCTGAAGAACCAGATTACAAAGGGTAATTTTGTGGTTGGCTCAATAAGCAAAATAGATACAGCCGCAAGAGTTGTTTATTTTGCTGGTTCAGGACGTGAAGAGGGAATTGATCCATATTTTTATATGTATTACAAAGTTAATTTCGACGGATCAGGAATGCAGCTCCTTACTACTGAAGATGCTTCACATTCATTTAGTATGCCTAAAGAATCATCTGATTATTTTGTCGACACCTATTCGAGAGTTGACATGATACCTGAATCAGTGCTTAGAGATAATAAAGGAAATATTATTTTGAAACTTGAAACAACTGATATCTCACAACTTCTGGCAACCGGATGGAAGTTCCCTGAACGTTTTAAGGTTAAAGCTGAAGATGGAATTACCGATATATATGGAGTTATGTGGAAACCATTTAAATTTGATCCGCACAGAAAATATCCAATAATTTCTTATGTATATCCAGGACCATTTTCTGAGTATGTACCAAAAACATTCTCAGCCAGCGGAGGCCAAAATGTATCACTTGCACAGATTGGTTTTATTACTGTTAATATGGGGCACAGAGGAGGTAGTCCTCAGCGTCATTTATATTATCATACATATGGCTATGATAATTTAAGAGACTATGCTCTTGCAGACGATAAATACGTTATGGAGCAGCTTGCTGATAAACATTCTTTTATTGACATTAATAAGGTTGGAATTTATGGCCATTCCGGTGGTGGTTTTATGTCGACAGCAGCAATATTAACTTATCCGGATTTTTATACAGTTGCCGTTTCTTCTGCTGGTAATCACGACAATAATATTTATAACCGTGGTTGGGGAGAAAAAAATCATGGTGTAAAAGAAGTTGAAAAGAAGGTGAAGAAGAAAACTGATGAAGGCGAAGAAAAATCTCCGGATGATGGGGAAGAGGAAATAACTTTTGTTTCAGAAATTCCTAAAAATCAGGATATAGCTAAGAACCTTAAAGGGCATTTATTTATTATTCATGGGGATATTGATAATAATGTGCATCCAGGAAATTCAATCAGGATGGTAGATGCTTTAATGGCTGCCGGCAAGAAATTTGATTTTATGATTATGCCTGGACAAAGACACGGATTTGGTAAGTATAGCAATTATAAACAAAAGCTAATGTTTGATTATTTTGCAGAACATCTTCTGGGTGTTTATCGAACAAATATAGAAATTGACAAATATTATAAATAAAAAAAAGGGACGCTGAAGCGTCCCCTTTTTTTTATAATTTTTTTACTTTAATATTTCTGAAGTAAATAACTCCTCCATGATCCTGTATCCAAAGATGTCCTTTTTTATGCTTTCCATAATTAGGGAAATTTTTCCATTTGCAGTTTTGAACATCTTCCTTCCACTGGTCAGTCCATAAATGATAATGAACAACCTGATCTCCATTTAACCAATGTTCAACATGACCATTATTTACAATTATTCTTGTAGTATTATACTCATCAAGAGGTTTAACCTTTCCATTTACGGGAGCCTGCATATCATAATTTGATCCGCTTTTAGTTTTTTCATTTGCATTTGGTGATCCGGCATCATCAAGCAACTGGTATTCCGGACCAGTAGCATAAACAGTACCATCATTCTCTCCTTCTATAACATTATAAAATATGCCTGAATTGGCGCCTTCAAAAATTCTCCATTCAATATAAAGTTCAAAATTCTCATACTGATCCTTGGTGATTATATCTCCCTTTCCCCTTCCCCGGGCAATCAGGTTTCCATCTTCAATATCCCAACCTTTTACTTTATCATCTTTATAATTCCGCCATTTATCGGCTGATACTCCATCAAAAAGAAGTTCCCAGCCATCTTTTATTTCTTTTTTTGTTAATTGGTTCATTGTAGTTTTTTGCTTTTTCTTATTTTTTGGTTGAGCAAAAGAACCAGGAACTCCAATTATTAATCCTATTAGAACAATTAATACAAGTTTAGTTTTATTCATATTATCAGGTTTTAGTATATGGATATTAATATTTTACTTTTTATTAACATTGTAAATTTATAAAAAATTGTTCATGGAAGAAAAGTCAGTTTTTAATATTATAAAATCTCGCACATCCTGGAGATCATATTCACCGGAAAATATCAGTTCTGAACATATAAAGAAGATTGAGGATATTATTAAAAATAATAATACCGGACCATTTGGAAATAGAATTAATATAAAACTTATTTCCAAGGCACATCCTGGTAATAAAGCACTTAAACTTGGAACCTATGGATTTATAAAGGGTGCAAAATATTTTATTGTTGGCATTATTACAAATGGTCAAAATAATTTTATCGATTTTGGATACATATTTGAAAAAACAATATTAGAACTTACTTCACTTAATCTGGCAACCTGCTGGGTAGGTGGGACATATAAAAGAGGAGAATATGCAAAAACAGTTAAGCTCGGTGATGATGAAATGATTCCATCTATTAGTCCTGTTGGATATCCTTCTGTGCTAAGAAGCAGAAAAGACAAATTAATTCGATTAGGTGCTGGTTCACATAAAAGAAAAGCTTTTGATAAATTGTTTTTTGATAATAGTTTTTCAAAACCACTGAACCCTGAAAACTGCGGTAAATATCATAAGGTCCTGGAAATGGTACGGCTCGCCCCATCAGCCTCAAACCGTCAACCATGGAGAATTATAAAAGAAGAAAAATTAAACAATTATCATTTTTATCTAGCAAGAGATGAAAATTATCAAAAACTAATGAAGCAAATTGATCTTCAATTAATTGATATGGGTATTGCAATGTCTCATTTTGATTTAAGCTCCAAAGAATTTGCTTTATCAGGTAATTGGGATATCATTAATCCTACAAATAATACAGCTTCATTAGAATATATGTTTAGCTGGATTGAAAAATGAATACTCTTAGAAATTCTCTTTTAGAGCAAATTATTCATCACTAATAAAAGGATAATTTTTTGTATTTTTCCATCCGCATTTTTTAAGCACTGGTTTATGGATTTTAATAATTGTAATGAGGTATTGGAACATATAAGTAATTATTCCGTTTTATCAACTGATATCATTCCTGATAAGCCCATACAGCATGTATTTTCTGAAGATACAATAAATATAATTTTTAATCTTATTTTGAAGGGTGAAGGTCAATATAATATCCTCGACATTGGCTGTAGAAATGGAAGTTCAACATCTGAAATTTTTAACCAGATTAATAATCGACAGATAACTGATTTCAAGATATTTGCATCAGATGTTAATAAGAAAAATATTGAAGCTTGCACACAACTATTTTCCAATAAAAATAATATTGTATTACAACAAAAAACAGGTTCAGATTTTTCAAATATTGCTGATAATAGCATTGATGGAATTTTTTCACTTAATGGCATGATTCCATTATTGAATTCCTATTATGATGAATTTAAAGATATTTCACCGCTTGAAAGTTTTCTTCTTGAATCAGCCAGGGTATTAAAAATAAATAAACCCCTTGTTTTAACTTATCTTGATCATAACATAGTTATGGTTAAGGATTTGAATATATGGAGAACAATTAAACTTCGTATTATTCATCATACCAATCATCAATCATTAAACACATTTTTTAAATCTTTTGATTTTGTAAGGCCAATAAACGATCTGGATTATATTGATGAATTAATAAATAATGGCTATACAATAAGAAAAAATAAAGATCCACGAAACGACCCTGTTAAACATCTTCATACATTTAAAAAATTCATCGAAAGAGGTAAAGAATTTGCTTCAGAGGAATGGCTCACTGAAATGGATTATCAGTTTGTTGAACCTAATACTTTTACCATGGGGCATCGTATTGCCTATAAAATAATAAACGATTTCCCGGACGAAAGGTTTAATTCAAATTTCAGCTTAATAAAAGGAGATAAAGAGTTCCCTCTATATTTACAAAAGGAATTGCCTAAGTTGTAACTGTTGAGATGTTGAACCGAGCGTAGCGAACTCAACGAACCGCCAGAGGCAGATAGTTAAATGCAGAAGTGTTGAAGTGTTGAATACTAAAGATTATATGTAACACGAAACTCATAACCCGAAACTCGAAACTAATTATTATGGAAAGAATTTATAAACAACTTGCTCTTCATCTGGATAAAATTCCAAATGGTTATCCTGAAACTGATAGTGGAGTTGAACTTAAAATACTTAAGAAATTATTTAGCATTGAAGAAGCTGAACTGGCATGTTTAATGGATCACGAACCAGAATCTGTTGCCACAATAGCCAAAAATGCAGGAATGGAGGAAAGAGCTGTTTTTGTCATAGTAAAGGCTATGATGAAAAAGGGGCTAATTGAAATGAAAAAAGAACCTGGTAGTCTTTTATTCAATTTAATTCCATTTGTTGTAGGTTTTTATGAAAAACAAAATGCAAATATTGATAAAGAATTTGCACAATTATTCGAAGAATATTATAAAGAGGGCTTTCATAAAATTATGACTGTTAGTCCTTCTGTTCACCGAGTAATACCTGTTGAAAAAACAATTCCATTAAATGTTGATGTTATGCCCTATGAACGTGCATCCACCTATCTTGACAAGGCATCAGCATGGGGAGTTTTAAAATGTATATGCAGAGTTCAAAAAAGTCTTATTGGTGAGGATTGCGGACATTCAAAAGAGAATTGTATTGTTTTTGCTACCCGTGCTGGAGTTTTTGATCGTTCAGATAGTATCAGGGCGCTTACAAAAGATGAAGCATTAAAAATACTAAAAGATTCAAATGATGAAGGTCTTATTCATACCATAAATAATGTGCAGGATGAGGTTTCTTATATATGTAATTGCTGTTCCTGTTCCTGTGGAGTATTAAGAGGATTTACTGAACATGGAAGCCTGAATTCAGTTGCGCAATCTGATTTTTTTGTAAAAATTGATGAAGAACTTTGTACCGGATGTGAAAATTGTTTAGACAGATGTAATTTTGACGCACTAAAGATAACAGATGATATCTGCAAGGTTGATCTTTCACTTTGCTTTGGATGTGGTTTATGTATTAATGAATGTCCGGAGGAGGCAATGTCGCTTATTCAAAAAGACAAAAGCGAAATAAAAGCTCCTCCACCAAAAGAAAAAGACTGGAAGGCTGAAAGAATAATCAGCAGGATGGAAGCAATGTCAAAATAAAACTCTAATTATTTTTCAATAATACTATATTCAGAGTCTATTAGAATTTCATTCGAGTGCGGAAATTCGTAGGGAGGATTATCAGGATAATAATTAAATTCTGTTGTAATAATTGTTCTATACTTATATCGTATTTTCCAATAATCTCCCTCTTTTACTGGATTTTCTATTTCATCGATAATATATGACACATTCGAAAGATGACCACTTCCTCCGGCCTGATCACCAAGCTTCTCAATGCTTTGTATTTTTCCATCAACAATCTCCCTGATTTTATCCTTTGATAACATATTGATTGATTTGAATATTGTTAATATCAATTAATTATCAGCAAATTAATTAAAGAAATAAAAAAACCCGGTTTCTCAACCGGGTTTTTTACTGTATTTTAAATATTTTGCATATATATTCAGTATCGTATTTTTAGTGAATTCTATAGGTTATACCAATACCAATGTCAATGGTTGATTTTTCAAGAGTCTCAAGTCCGGTTCCGAAAGGAGTTCCAAGAACTTCATAAGATAAAGTATGAGAGGCTCCACTATCATACATCACATACATTCCACCTACGTCTATTGAAAGCTTATTAGTAGCCATGAATTTAAAACCAAGGCCAATAACATTTGAACTCAGGCTATAGCTCATATCTCTCTGATATGCTTCTGTAACACCGGTTTGAGACAAAGAATAGCCCAAACTAGCAATGAATTTTTCATTTAGCAGATATTCAAATCCAACAGATATATCAGAAGAGTTATTATCTAATAAAGTCTCTCTTCCTCCCCAGTCAGCATCTTTATCAAAAAATGTTCTGTATGATACTGAGGTTTTGAATTTTTTTGTCACATAATATGAAACACCCGCAGCGAGAAATGCAGGAATATCATTACTTGAAACCGCTCCGTCAGGAAACATCCCGGTATCATCAGTAGTTGTTTCATTGGTTAATTCCAGCTTTGTAGCCATTTCATATTTTATACCAAGATTAAATCTTTTGGTAGGCGAATAGTTAAAACCAATTATTGGTGTAAATGCTGTTCCGCTTTGTTTTGCATCAACCTCTTTATCTGTTACATAAGGAGTCATATTTGCCTGTCCAGCAGCTGTGAAAAATGCCGCAGCAGGTATCATTGTTCCGGTTAGACCAAGACTATCAGATATAGGATTAATCATAATATCCTTAATATGTCCACTATAAGTATTAGTGGCCATTGTATATCTTCCACCAACTGAAACAGAAATCATTCTATTAATAGCATATGAAATACCTAGCTGGGTTCCCCAATATACTGATCTACCATCAAAAAAGATATCGGCACTATATCCTGTAGTTGGAATACCCATTCCTTTTGAAACAAGAGCTGGAAGTGCTGCTATCTGATATTCAAAAGATGGAAGACCAGTTTCATAAGTTGCAGAGCCTCCACCACCTAATACTCCAAAACCCAGAGATATAGCAAGTTTGCCTTTCTTAAGAACAGCAAAACCTGATGGATAAACAGGAGCTTTTACATCACCAATATATTCTGATTTATTCAAAAACATAAAATCATTGGTAACTGTTTGAGTTTGAAAAATGGTTTGATTAGAAATTGATACATAAAATCCATCTTTCATTTTAGTCAGACCTGCAGGATTATAATACACTGCATCTATATCAGTTGAAGCGTTCCTTGCGAGCATCCTAAGGAATATGATGCTCTGGTTTGAATTGGTCACAATTCCACCTGCTAATGAGGATTGAATAATGAACAAACTCAATAGTAATAGTGTTGAAATTTTTTTCATATTTTTTTTTGTTGGTTTATAGCAAAGCAAAGATAAAACAATATATAAAAAAGCAAAATGAAGCATAATTTAATTTAGTTTATACATTTATCTATTTCACATACGTGTTAATTTTACGACTTTATGAAAATAATAATATTTGCTTTTTATATATTATGAGAGTTATGCTTAATAATTTAGCTATTTTTACTTAGAGAATTTGAAGTTTCAATTATGTCATGCTTTAGATTAATATTTGCGATTATTTTTCCTCCCCTGGCAGTTTTTGACAAGGGATGTGGATCAATACTTATTGTATTCATTCTAACTATTTGCGGCTGGATTCCAGGTGTAATAGCAGCTTTAATAATATTGAATAATCCGAGAAGATAAATAGAAATAAGTACCGGGTGCCAGGTTCCGGGTTTCGAGTTTCGAGTTCCGGGTTAGCAGATTAAAAGTTGAACTGAGCGTACCAAGTTCAACGATCCGCCAAAGGCGAAGAGTTAATTGTTGAGATATTGAACCGTTGAGGTGTTGAGAAATAGAGATTCCAGACTATAGACTGTTGGAGAGCAGCGACAAACTGCCTCAGGCGGAAAGACTGAAGATTGTAGACTGAAAACTAATAGAATTATGAGGATTGTTTTACAGAGAGTTAAAAAAGCATCAGTTAATTGATGGTAAAATAATATCAAAAATTGCAAATGGATTGCTAATTTTTGTAGGGATTGAAGAGGCGGATGATATGGAGGACATAGAATGGCTGACTGGAAAAATATCTAATATGAGGATATTTGACGATCAAAATGGAATAATGAACTTATCAGTTAAAGAAATAAATGGTGATATATTAGCCATTTCACAATTTACTCTTCATGCAAGAGTTAAAAAAGGAAACAGACCATCATATGTTGATGCTGCCAAACCAGAGATTTCTATTCCTTTATATAAAAAATTTGTAAATCATCTATCGGCGGGTCTTGGAAAAGATATTAAAACCGGAGAATTTGGGGCCGAAATGCATGTTTCATTAATTAATGATGGACCAGTTACAATAAATCTTGATTCCAAGTACAGGAAATAATTTGAACATATTTCTCTAATTTCTACTTCTGGTGATTTATGTCACCACAAGCCGTGTTTGTTGTCATTGATGAAATGATAAACAATTCCACTATATTGATGGAGTTGTCCAAAAATATTTCTCTATTGCCAGTGTATATTGGTATTTTCGTGTTTAATATTCTAAACCAAAATTATTATTAGATGAAAAATTCAAAATCGTTTGCTTTTTTTAGCTCATTTATGCTGGTAGCCATTGTGCTTATGCTTGCAGCGGGTTGTAAAAAAGAGGAGGTTCCTGAAGTACTTGCATTTGCAGGTTCCTCAACATGTGAAGAGTGCCATAGTGCAATTTATGATAAATTTATTGAAAGTGGACACCCTTATAAGTTAAACAAAGTTGTTAATGGGGTTCAGCCTTATTATCCATTTACACCAATAGATATACCAACTCCTGCTGGTTATGACTGGACTGATATCAGTTATGTTATCGGAGGCTATAGTTGGAAAGCCAGATTTGTCGACCTTAATGGTTATATAATTACGGCAAATGCTGATACGCAATATAATATTGAGGATGGAACTCAGGTTGCTTATCATGCATCTGATCCTATCGGAACAAAACCTTATAATTGCGGAAGATGCCATACTACAGGATGGGTCTACGTTGATGATGGTGGTGCACGCCAGGATGGTCTTCCAGGAATGGATGGTGAATTTTTTGCAGGAGGTGTACATTGTGAGGAATGTCACGGAATGGGTAATATACATAATGTTACAGAAAGTATTACAGATGTAACAGTAGATAGGACAGCAGCTGCATGTGGAAGTTGTCATTACAGAAATGAGGATCACACAATTGCTTCAAGTGGCGGTTTTATTAAACATCATGAACAATATGATGAAATGATTTCAGGTCCTCATGCTGATATTGATGGTGGTTGTATTGCCTGTCATGATCCTCATGCTTCCGTTGTTCATAATGATCAGGCACTTGGTGAAGGTATTACCAAAACATGTATTGAGTGTCATACAGATACTAAGTTTGCAGATGCAGGACATAATGGTGCTGATTGTATTACCTGCCATATGCCTGAAGCAAGTAAATCAGCCATAAAAAAAGGACCATATCAGGGTGATATTAAAACTCACATTTTTGCAATTAATACAGCTGCTGATGGAAAACTTCTTAATGAAGACGGAAATCTTGCCAATTCAGATGGACTCGGTGTTAGCCTCGATTATGTTTGCTATAAGTGTCATAAAGATGAACAGGGTGTAGGTGGTTCAGCATCAACGAAATCAAGAACTGCATTAGCAATGAAAGCCAGTAATTATCATGGCCTATAAAAAAATAGAGGATAGTTTATTAGTTTATTGAATTTACATTAAAAAAAGACGATCTGTTTGATCGTCTTTTTTTTATATTTTTCTTGATGCAGAAAATCTGACAAGTTCGGAAAGAGCAGTTTTTGCAGGATTATCATCAAATTCAGAAAGTATTTCAAGAGCCTTGTCCATATATTCATTCATTTTCTCTTCAGCATATTTTAAACCACCATATCTGTTAACCATATCAACAATTCCTTCAACTTTATTATTATCCTGATATCGTTTTTTAATTATGGAGATTATTTTTCTTTTTTCTTTACCAGAAACACTATTTAGTACATAAATTAATGGCAATGTCATTTTCTTCTCCTTAATATCATTGCCAGTTGGTTTACCAATAGCTCTGCTTTTCTGATAATCAAATATATCATCTCTGATTTGAAATACTATTCCTGCATATTCTCCAAAGCTTTTCATTTTATCAATATTGTCTTCAGAAGCACCTGCTGAACAGGCACCAGCAGCTGTACATGCTGCAATTAATGTGGCAGTTTTTTTTCTTATTATTTCAAAATAATCTTTCTCTGTAATATTAAGCTTACGTGCTTTTTCCAATTGAAGAAGTTCACCCTCACTCATTTCTTCTACAGCTTCAGAGGTAATTTTGAGAAGCTCATATTCTTTATTCTTAATGGCATGTATCAATCCTTTTGAAAGCAGATAATCTCCAAATAATACTGCAAATTTATTTCTCCATAAAGCATTTATTGAAAAAAATCCTCTTCTTTCATATGCCTCATCCACCACATCGTCATGAACCAGGGTGGCTGTATGCATTAATTCAATAAGTGTAGCAGCTGAGTGAGTTGATTGGTTTATCTCGCCAAAAAGTTTGGCCGAAAGAAAAACAAACATTGGCCTAATTTGTTTGCCTTTAGTTTTCAGAATATATTTTGTAATTATGTGAAGAAGAGGAACCTTACTGCTTGTATAAGTGCTGAAAACAGATGAAAAAATTTTCATATCTTCCTTTATTGGAAATTTTATTTTTTCAATCTGATTCATTTTATCAAGTTTTAATCCAATACTAATAAACAGGTAAAATTACACATTTATTATATCATATTACATACAATATCTTTTAACCTGATAATTATCATATCAATTATCTAGATATATTTATATATTTGTATTTGTTATTAAATCATCCCCCATGAAATTTAAAGACCTTTCTACAGAACAGCTGGATGCTGCCTCTAATATGCTTAAAGCTATTGCTCACCCAATGAGAATAGCTATCTTACATCATTTGGAAGATAATAAAAAATTAAATGTAACACAGATTCATGAATTGCTAAACATTGAACAATCAACTACATCTCATCATCTTGGAATTTTAAAAGACAAAGGTGTGCTTGCATCAAAAAGAGATGGTAAAAACACTTATTATTTTCTGAAACACCAAAGAATAAGCAATATTATTGAATGCGTTAGTAAATGTACTAACTAAGTACATCTTAATATTATAAATAAATTATTACTGTGACAAAAATCCGTCTCACAAAGCAATTTGCCTTTGAAATGGCTCATTCTCTCTGGAATTATGATGGTTTGTGTAAAAACATTCATGGACATTCTTATAAACTTGATGTAACAGTTATCGGAAAACCAATCGATGATGAATCAAATAATAAACAGGGTATGGTGATGGATTTTATAGATCTAAAAGAAATTGTAAACAGAACAATAGTTAGCAAATTAGATCATGCATACATTATTAATGAGAAGTCTGATCATGAAAAACTAAGCGAACTTAATGAAATGTTTGAGAGACATGATATCGTAAATTACCAGCCTACCTGTGAAATGATGATTATTGATTTTGCTAGCAGGATAAAAAAAGAATTACCAAATCATATACAGCTTTATAGTCTGAAACTTCGTGAAACAGCAACATCTTATGCTGAATGGTATGCGAGTGATAATTCTAACGATTGAATAAAAATATTTAATGCCTGAAAAAAAATTATTTCTTCTTGATGCCTATGCGCTAATTTATCGTGCTTATTATGCTTTTATTAAAAACCCAAGAATAAATTCTAAAGGATTAAATACATCAGCAATTTTTGGCTTTACAAATACATTGCATGAAATTATAAACCTGGAAAATCCAAGTCATTTAGCTGTTGTTTTTGACCCGCCAGGACCAACTTTCCGTCATAAAATATTTCCTGATTATAAAGCACAACGTCCTCCAACACCAGAGGATATCAAACTTTCTGTTCCTTATATAAAACAGATTATTACCGCCTCAAATATTCCAGTTATTGAAGTATTAAATTATGAAGCGGATGATACTATTGGAACCTTGGCAAAAATGGCCGAAAAATCTGGATTTCAGGTATACATGATGACCCCCGATAAAGATTTTTACCAGCTTATTTCAGAGAATATATTTCTTTATAAACCTCGCAGATCAGGTAAGGAGGCTGAAGTTATTGGCCTGAACGAACTAAATAATTTATTTGGAATAAATAATCCGGAACAAATAATTGATATTCTGGCACTCTGGGGTGATAGTGCTGATAATATTCGTGGAGCAGTTGGGATTGGAGAGAAAACTGCCACTAAACTTATTAATGAATATGGGAGTGTAGAAAATCTATACGAGAATACTCATTTGTTGAAAGGGAAACAGCAGGAAAATATTATATCCACAAAACTAACAAAATCATAATGTCAACATAATAAGAAAAAGAAAAAG
>PVBE012478611.1_pt1 | contig 12339 bp, 6 predicted proteins | sample 1631181 | NCBI WGS metagenome assembly PVBE01 (sample SAMN08397723, study PRJNA350692) | Marine metagenome, whole genome shotgun sequencing project. | isolation source: water | place: Pacific Ocean | collected 2012-04 | reverse complement strand
GTCCGGCACAGCCGGACCTACCACTTCACGGAGATCGACAGCGATGAGAGTTCGGGCATGTTGCTTGCTGCTTGGCACGCTCGCGTTGAACGTTCTCGCAGGGCCGTTCCCCGCCGGCAACGTCACACAAGCAGCCCCTTCGCCCCCGCACGTCATTCTGATCATGGCGGACGACGTTGGCTACGAGTGTTTCGGCTGTTACGGCAGCCAGCAGTACCGGACGCCCCACATCGACCGTCTGGCCGCGCAGGGGCTGCGGTTCACGCATTGTTATTCGCAGCCGCTGTGTACACCGAGCCGCGTCAAGATCATGACGGGGCTCTCCAACGTGCGGAACTACTCCGCCTTCTCGGTGCTCAACTCGGACCAGAAGACCATCGGCCAATACTTTCAGGCGGCCGGCTACAAAACGATGATCGCCGGCAAGTGGCAACTGCTCGGCGCGGAACACTATTCCGAACGCTTCCGCAAGAAGGGGTCCTGGCCCCAAGAGAGCGGCTTCGATGCGGCCTGCCTGTGGCAAGTCGATCGGCTCGGCTCGCGCTTCTGGGAGCCGTTGCTGCACGTCAACGGCGAGAACCGTCAGTTCGGCAAGGACGAGTACGGTCCCGAAATCTGCACCCGACAGATCAACGCGTTCTTGAAAGAAAATCACGAAAGCCCCTGCTTCGTCTACTACCCGATGATCCTCGTCCACAGCCCGTTCCTGCCGACGCCGCACAGCGTCTCGCGGACGAGTAAGGACAAACAAAAGAACTTCGAGGACATGGTCGCCTACATGGACACGCTCGTCGGGCGGATCGTCAAACAGACCGAAGAACTCGGCATTGCCAAAGACACGCTGATCCTGTTCACGGGCGACAACGGCACCCACAAAACGATTCGATCGCAACTGGGCGGTGTCACGATTCCCGGCGGCAAGGGCAAAACGACCGACGCCGGCACCCGCGAGCCGCTCGTCGCCTACCGTCCGGGGTTCGTCCCCGCGGGAAAAGTCTGCGAGGATCTGGTCGATTTCTCGGACTTCCTCCCCACGCTGCTCGAAGCCGCCGGGGCGGAATCTCCCGAGGGACTCGACGGGCAGAGCTTCCTCCCCCAACTACGCGGCCAGCCCGGCAAACCCCGCGAGTGGATGCACTGCTACTACTGCCCGCGCCCCGAACGCACAAAACCGGTCCGGTTCGTCCGCGACCGACGCTTCAAGCTGTACGGCGACGGCCGGTTCTTCGACGTCCAAACCGATCCGCTCGAAAAACAGCCGCTGGAAGACGTGCCGACCGATTCACCCGCGGCGATTGCCCAAGGCAAGTTGACGAAGGCGCTCGCATCAATGCCCGCCAAGGGGGAGTCGTTGCTGAAATTCGCACCCGCGGACAAGTGACCCCCAGGGGCCGCTACATTTTCGCCCGATGCACTCCAAGAGCTGGGGTGCCACTGGCTCCGCCAATGCTGCGAGTCCAGCGCCACGACATGCGCACTGGCAAAGCCAGTGGCACCCAATCCCGTGATTGAATGCCGACAGAGGCAGTCCTACGACTTCCCGATTTCCGCCTCGATCTGCAACCATGCCCGCCCAAGCGCGTCCGGCAAGTCCGAAGCAATCAGACCCCGCTGCGACTGTTCCGCGGCCGCCAAGTCTCCCGCCAGTCCGTGCAAGTGCGTTCCCAACTGCGCCGCCTCGAAGGCGTCCATTCCCTGCGCCAACAGCGCCGCGATCAGCCCCGTCAAAACGTCCCCCGATCCGCCCGTCGCCAAGCCGCTGTTGCCCGTCCCATTGACGGCCACCCGCGTGCCGTCGGTGACGACCGTCCCCTGCCCCTTCAGCACGAGCACTACGCCGTATTCGGCCGCGAACTCGGCCGCCAACTCTTCGCGATTGTTTTGAATCGCTTCGATGGAATGTCCCGAGAGTCGGGCGAATTCTCCCGGATGCGGCGTCAGGATGCGCGGCTCGGGAAAACTTCGCGAGGCGAACGCATGACCGCCCGCGGCGAGTGCATTGAGCGCGTCGGCGTCGACGACCAGCGGGCGGCCGAGCGTGAAGACGAGGTTCCCCACAAGTTGCACGATTTCGGCCGAGTGCCCCAAGCCCGGCCCGAGCGCCACCACGTCCACATCTGTCGCGGCCGTTTCGATCTCGGGCTCGGCTCCCATGCCGATCCGCCCCGTCGGCCCGTCCTCGGGCAATGGAATCGTCAGGTATGAAGGCTCGATCGAGGCCACGATGGGAAGGATCTCGCGCGGGACCGCCACGTAAACCAGTCCCGCTCCGCCCCGTAACGCGCCCAGTCCCGCCAACGCCGCCGCCCCACTCATCCCCCGGCTGCCACCGACAACCAACACCCGTCCGAACGTCCCCTTGTGCCCATCCACGGGCCGCTCCGGAATTGAAGGCAACTCACTCACACGCTCGCTCGTCATCACAACCTCCTCGATCCAAGAACCTCACTCCCCCGAGGCTAACATCCTCGCCAACAGACCGACAAGTCGACCCGACTTCCGAATTCCGACTTCCGATTTCGAAAATCCCCCTTGCACTTCACCAACTGTACTAGTACGATTGATACAGTTGGAGAATACCCATGCAATTTCAAATCAACGCCGGCAGCCAGCTTCCCATCTACCGGCAACTGGCCAATCAGATTCGCGAGGGGGTCGCCCGCGGACAGTTGCAGCCCGAAGAGCGGCTGCCCTCGGTGCGCGAACTGTCGCGCGAATTGGTCGTCAATCCGAACACGATCGCCCGCGCCTACATGGAGCTAGAGCGGGCGGGCGTGCTCAATACGCGGCAGGGATTGGGCGTTTTCGTGGCCCGCCCCTCGACCGACTTGACCAAGAAGGCCCGCGTCGAGCAGTTGCTCACGCTGCTCGACCCGTTTCTGATTGAGGCCGTCTACCTCGGCTTCTCGGCCGACGACGTCGTCGCCACGGTGGGCGAACGCGTCTCCCGTTTCCAGTGGTCTCACCCCGCTCCCAAAACGACTTGAGGAAGCGATGATCGACATGAACTACGCCCTCCAGACGACCGGACTGACCAAGTACTTCGGCAGACGTTGTGTCGTCGACACGCTCAACCTCAAGGTTCCCACGGGGTCGGTCTACGGTTTTCTGGGCCGCAACGGGGCTGGCAAGTCGACGGCAATCAAGATGCTGATCGGCCTGCTGCACGCCGACCGCGGTTCGGCCCAGGTGCTCGGGGAGGACGCCGAGTCGCTCTCGCCCCAGACGCGGGCTCGCATCGCCTATATCGCCGAGGGACACCCGCTCTACGGGTACATGACGATCGCGCAGATGACCGCCTTCACGCGCTCGTTCTACGAAACGTGGAACCAGGACCTGCTCGAACAGATTCTCGACCACTTCGAACTCCCCCCAAAACAACGCATCCGACGGCTCTCGAACGGGCAGCGGGCCCAGGTCTCGCTCGCCCTGGCGGTGGCGACGGACCCCGAACTGTTGATTCTCGACGACCCCACCCTCGGCCTGGACACCGTCGTCCGGCGGGATTTCCTCGAATCGCTGATCCAGATCATCCAACGCAAAGGGCGGACGATCTTCTTCAGTTCGCACATTCTCTCCGAAGTCGAACGCGTCGCCGATCGCATCGGCATCCTCGTCGACGGCGTGCTCCGCGTCGATTGCCCCACCGACCACTTCAAACAGTCGGTCCGCAAGGTCGTTCTGACCGGAGCCGACCCCGCCAAGTCACAGTTTGCCGAATGCCCGGGGCTCGTCAGCCGCCGCGCCGTCGGGGAGCAACTGGAGCTGGTGATCGCCGGCTATACCGAAACGCACCAGAAGCTGACCGAGGCGGCCGGTCCCCAGTCCATCGAGGTCCTCGAACTCAACCTCGAGGACGCCTTCATCGAGTACACCCGCGGCCAGCGCCGCTCGATCCCGCTGTTTGGAGAAGGGCTCCGCAATGAATAGAGCACTCGTGTGGAAAGAACTGCGTGAAACGTGGTGGATGGGGCCGGTGGTGCTGGTGCTGTTTGCAATCGGTGTTGCAGACGTCGTCAACCTGGACTTCAACTGGACGACAATGTCGTTCGAAACACGTCTGGCCGGCGGGCTGCCCTTCGGAGGACGCAATCAATTCGCGTTCGAGTACTTCCTGCCGATCGCCGCCGGGCTGGCGATCGTGTTGGGGTTGTGGCAGTCGCTGATGGAATTCGTTCGCGGCACGTGGCACTTTCTGCTCAATCGCCCGATTGAACGTTCGCGGCTGATCGGGAACAAGCTGTTTGCCGGTTTGCTGTTGTACTTTGTCACAACGGCAATCCCGATTCTCGGTCTGGCCTGTTGGTCCGCGACTCCAGGGACGTTTCCTGGCCCGTTCGAATGGTCGCTAACGCGGACGATCTGGATCGTCTGGCTGGTGCTGCCAATCTTGTATCTCGGCGCGTTCTGGTGCGGAATGCGGGAGGCGAAGTGGTGGGGGACGCGGTTGCTGCCGTTCGTGACGGCAGTGGCCATTGCTGTCCTGCCGACGTTTCCGCACGAATTCCGAATCGAAACGGCTACATCTGCCGCGTTCGCTCAGACCGCCACGAATGTGCTGGTCGGCGTCGTTCTCATTGCGGACGCACTGCTTGTCGCGGCAATTCTGCACGCATCCCGAACGCGCAATTTCTCCTGAGGTGGCATCATGAACAATACTTGGAAAGCCTTCGCGAGTGCGTTTCTGTTGACGGTGGCAGCCGGGATCCTCTGGGGGTTTCTTGCCGGCATCACCTTGGAGTCCGTCAGCGAGATCACCCGCGAATCGCGCGTTCGCCAACGCCACGAGCGCATTGTGATTCACGAGGACGGCACCCCCTTCGTGCAGATTACCGAGTACGGAGGGTCGTACCATCGAAAGGTCACTCATGAGACGCTCGACGGCCAACCGGCCCCCAAAGGGCTCAAGTCCGACGACGACATCTGGGCGCCGGGTGTGTCGATCAGCCGCTCGAGTCCTTGGTATCGGTTTCAGCGCCACGGACGCTTTCACCACATTCTCTCGTCGGATGATCGATCCTCATACTGGTATCTCGTCCGTGACGAGGCCTCGCAGACGATGTATTTCGTCCTCTACGGGGAACCCGCGAACCGCGTGCAAGGCTACTTCGGCATATCCGGATTCCAGGAAGGCGTTCCTGCATTGCAAGACCGCTTTGCGCTCAAAGGATTTCAGATTGAGCATCCCAGAGTCGTGGACGGCACCCGATCGCTGCTCGTCCAGTCGCAACAGAGACTGTACGACGTTGATTTGACGGGGAGGCGGATTCGCCCCGTTTTACCTGATGAAACCATCGTGGCCGCGAACGCCATTCATTCGCAGCCCGACCGCTGGAGACAGATCATCCAGGAAGCCAACTGCCTCGTGGCGACGGATCGACGCTTCGTCGTTCTCGACGCCGATGCGGCCGTTGTGCGATCGTTTCAACTCCCCGACCATCTCAGAAACCGCGACTTCACCGTCTATGGGATCACTGACGGCACCGCCGTGGGACGTACGTACAAGGGCGACGTCGACTCGGTCACCACGACGTTGACTTGGTTCGACGCTCAGGGCACGACGCTGCGCACAGAAGAATGGTCGATTCCGACAGGATCCTCTCCCACGCTCGCCGCCGGATGGGTGCTGGCCTTTGTCGTCCCGGCACCCGTTGTCGATCTCGGCTTTGGCACGCTTGTCCTTCCAACACTCTCCACGCTGGGCATGGAGGATCACGTCGACAAGTCCTCCATCATTGAGAGAATCCGCGCAGGCCTGTGGCTCCCCTTCTCCGCGACGCTCCTCTTCTCCGCGACCCTTGCCTGGCACGCCGACCGACGCATGCGGCGCTACGGCCTCTCCCGCAGCTACGCCTGGATCGCGTTCATCCTCCTGTTCGGTCTGCCCGGCTACCTCGGCTGGCGCTTCCACTGCCGTTGGCCTGCCCGCGTTCCTTGCCCGCATTGCAACCTCCAGACGCCCTGCAACCAACCCGCCTGCACCTCCTGCGGGGCTGACTTCCCCCCGCCCAAGCTCACGGGAACGGAAGTCTTCGCCTGAAAAGCACGGTCTCTTGAATGCGGAATGGGGAGCATGTGGATTGGGTGCCATGCTCTCACCGCGCAGCGGGGTGAGCATGCCGAACCGTCAAGAACCACTCGGCATGCTCACCCGCCTGAAGGCGTGAGAGCATGGCACCCGTCGGTCGCTCCCGTCGACACGAATCACTCTCGCCCACCTGCCTTCAACTTCTGCTCCGCCATGGTCTTGACGTTCTGAAATCGCGGCTGCCACTCCCCCTCGGCGATCTGCTCATAGAGCGTCGTCGCCTTGTCCAGTTCGTTCCGCTTTGTCCACATCGTTGCTTCGTCCCAGAGAATCTGCGGGTTGGTCGGCTCGTTCCGGTAGGCGGCGGCGTACGCCTCGTCGGCCTTCTCCGTTTGCGAGGCGTCGCGGAGCCAGTTCGCCATCTGCCACCAGGGCAGCGCGGCGTTCGGATTCTTCGCCACGGGCGACACCAGGTAGTCCCAGGCCAAACGTTCTTCATCCAAATTCGTCAGAATCCGGGCCGCCTTCTGGCAGGCGGCGGTTGCGTCGGGGTCGAGCTTACGCCATTGGTCGGCCGCCCAGCAGACGCGCTGCACCAAGGCCTCTACGTCCGCTTTCCCGGTCTTGTTTCCCGCCTCGCGTTCGTAGTAGCCCATCAGTGTCGTGAACTGCTGACGAATCGTTTGCAGATTGACCGCATCGGGCAGCATGGCGAGTTGCAGTTGGACGGCCCGCTCGTAGCGCTGCATCCGCAGCTCGTCCTCGCCCTGTTTGCCCGCCGATTGGGCGGCCAGGAACCACGTCGCCGGATCGAAGCGGTACCCCGGCGTCTTTAGGACGACCTTCAAGGCCTTGTCGAGCCGGGCGAATTCGTGGTTGGTGCTCCGCAGCGCGCGCGCCGTCAGAATCGCCAGCGCAGGCGACCATTTCTCGCCCGCTGATTGGAGCGTTGCGTCCAACAACCGATTACCGGTTTTGATTTCACCCAGCCATTCCATCTGGAGCACCAGCAGCATCGCGGCCACGTACTGCTTGTCCTCGAGGTACGCTTTGTGCGTCTCGTTGACCAGCGATTGCCACAGCGTGTGGTAATCGTCGCGGATCGTCAGACGGTTCTTGTAGAAGAGCTGATCCAGTCGCGGGTACCGGCCCTGCTCGCGGCATTGGGCGTAATACGCTTTCAAGGCCTTTCGATTTGCCTTGACGTCGCCCATCATAAACACCATCCGCATTCGTTCGTAGCGGGCGGCTTCCGCGAGGGCCGGCGTCTGTTCGAAACGCGACATCCGTTCGCGCAACCTCCAGAGGACGACCCCCGAACTGACCTGCGACCGCGCTCCGGCCAGAAGAGCCAATCGCACTTCGGTCACAAGCGCCCATCTCAATTGAGGCGACGGGCAGGAATCGAGGTAGTCACGCACGCGACGCCACTCGAGCTGAATCTGCCGATTGGTGCGATGCTTCGTTGCCTGACCGTTCTGCCAACGTTGCAGCAGATTGCGGACCGTTGCCAGTTGACCCAGGAACGTGGCGTCGCCCTCGTCCACGATGAATTCCGCCAGCGGGTTCTTCCCCCGTTTGAGGTTGAAGATCGTGCGCAGGTAGTCCCCCAGTGGCGTGTCGCGCAGCTTCGCGGGCATGTCGCGTTCCGGGAACGTGATCGCGGGCGAAGCCGCCAGCAGCGTGTAGAAACCGATCCGCTGATCGCCCTTGTTGATGAACCGCTGCAACATCACCTGCTGCATCCGCGCTCCAGCCCCGCTGCCCAAGTCGGCGGCGATCAGCGACAGCGCATCCGCTGCGCTCCACTCGGAGAAGTCGCTCTCGTTCGCTTCCAGCCGTTTCGCGGCCGAAGCGTTCATCTTGAGCGGCAGCGGCAATACGACGAGGCCCTTCGCACGCGGAACCAGACTCGGCGCCTTGGCGGCAACGCGCTGGAGCGTCCGCTCGGAGACGCGTTTGTCGTCTTTGTCGAGAACCCGAACGCCCTCGTCGTTCCAGGTGATTCGCAACAGCGTTGCGTTGTCGTCCGCCGCGTCGACGAGGCGGCGTTCGATCAGCCGGCCGTTCTTGGCGAAGATCAAGTGCAACACCGGTCGGATGACTTTGGTCTTATCGTCGTCCTTGTCGGTTGCCTGCTCGGCATCGTCGTCCGCACGCAAAGGCACGACGGCGATCGTCCGCGCGTCGACGTGTGTGACGTCCGCGCCCTGGGCGAGTTCCTCCACCGAGCGAACCAGCCAGGGCAGCGCTCGATACAAACCGGCCCTGTGAAACCGCGAAACGTCCCGCCGGGCCCCGACGCCGATCTCATCGTACAGATGCCACAAGGATTTCCCATCACAGAGCACCCGCTCCCGCAGCCCGACCGAGACGTTCTGTTCGCTCACGAACCGTCCCGTCCCGTCGTAGACAAAACGGCGCTGCGAGTCCTCGCCTTCGAAAACAATCCGTTCCCAGCCGAATCCGCGAGCGGCGTCGATCAGCTTGCGGGCCTGCGCGTCGACGCGACCTTGCTTGGGTACTTTCAGACGCTGAGCGAACAACGCCCAGCGGTCGGCGGTGCTGGTGTTCATCCCCGGCGCGTGGGCAATGAGGTCGGTGAACAGCCGGGCGTCGTTGGCGAAGCGTGGTTGCGCGTACTGGTAGAGGCTGCGGAGGCTCTGATCGAACCCGCGAGCGCCAAGCCCGTCCGTCCGAGCGACGGGGCGTCGGTAGCGAACTCGGCCGTCGACTGCGCTCGTCCCGAAGATTCCATTGGGGAATGAACCCCTGCCGCCAGAGGACTGAAAGCCATCGAGCCTGCGGAGCATCAATTCGGATTCGACATCGGCAGCTGCGAAGTGTATACGGTGTGCCGTGATGCCCTCAAGCGGCATGACGTTAAGGAACGTACGCGCTTCGATGTCCTGCCGCAATATGGAACCGACGTGCGCGTTCGACTGCGGTTCGAACACATCGATCCCGCTGAGCCTTCCATTGACGCCGAGCATCTGGCTGTATGGGCCGACGTTCAGGCGACGGATCGTGTAGACGTCGTTGCCGTCCCTCGACGGGATGTTAAAGTCATGGTCTATGTGCGCCGGGACGAATGGCGCGAACCCTGAGACGTCACCGTAACCCGGCATCTGTAGCGCACCACCAAAGAACAACTCTCCATCACCAGGCGCATCCCCGTAGGCAAGTTCGTATTGCCCCACGTCCATGCCCAGCAGTTGACCGTTGCTACCGTTCTGGATGAAGTCGCGGACCGGCCCGTTCTGGACGCGCACGTTGCGTCCCACCCCATTCCAGGTCACGGTGCCGTCTTCGGCGGTTGCAAGATGCGGCAGCCCCAACTGGATCGCGGGAAGCCCTTCAAGGCTCCCCTCTAAGAATCGTCCGACCTCGGGACGGGCAGTGCGAACGTCCCAGCGTTCAGTGGAGTCTACGAATTCTTGAAACTTCCAGAACGAGTTCGGGTCGGATTTGTCAACGACCGTTACCGAGTAATCTCCCCATCGATTTCTGCTTGACCATCCATCGGCGACGCCGTCTCGGTTCTCATCAACCGCTCCCCAGAATCCTCTCCCGCCGAGCGTGTTCGTCAATCCGTCGACGTTTAGCGTTCCGAAGTTGGTCGATGGGGCGTACCAGAACTGACGATCCACGTTCACCACGTAGTCCCCGACCGGATAGATTTTCGGTCCCGCCGCACCCGGCTGGACAAGCACGCGCGGGGCCGGGCGGGTGCTCGTCATCGCGCTGTTCGAATAGCCGTTAAAGGCGAGCCACGGTATCTGCCGGTTCCAACGCACCGGCTCGTGGACGACGGGAATCTTGCCGGAACACGCATACAGCGCCCAATGATCCTTGCGACCGCGGTCGACTTTGAACTGCGCGTACATCGCTTCGTTCTCGAGCACCAACAGCGACGTGAACGGCGACATCACGTACATCGCCTTGCTGAGTGTGATGATCGCCGGTTTGTTCTGCTCCGGCCCCTCGTCGATGAGCCGATCGATCTCCAGCCGGGCCCAGATGCGCGGCAGGTAGTTCGCCTCGTCGGCGACGGAGGCGACGTCGAACGTCTGTTCGTACTTTTCGCCGTTGATCGTCCCGCGCAGCGTGACGGACTCGGGCAACGCCTCTCCTTGCGCAATGCGGGCGACGGTCGAGAACTCTTCCCCATGCGCAAGCGAGTCCTGGTGCGTCAGGAAGCGGACGCCTTTGCGATTGGAAGTCAGCTCAATGTCGAGCAGACGGGGGGCGCTCAGCGTCGAGGCGACTTCGAACGCCCGCCAAGAGACCTGTTCGTCGGGGTTGATCTGCGTCGTGTAGCCGCCCGTCTTGCTGGCGGCGGCTTTCATGAACTGCTGTGACCACCGCTTGCCGACCGCCACGCCGACGTACTTCGTTTCCGCGGAAATCAACTTGGTCAACGGCTTCGACTCCCGTTCCCCCAACACGGGAATCGCCGACCCGACGTGCAACAGCGTCGCGCCCGGCTTCGTCCGGCACAGCTTGCGGCACTTCTTGAGCGCCTTTTCGAGATGGAGCGCGCCGACGAGATGCACCTTCTCCAGCGCCGCGACGGCCCGCTCGATGTTCGTGGGCGAACAATCGAGCCACGCGGTTTCGAGCGTGGTGGGCCGGGTCCCCGCGGAGACGATCGTGAACGTGTCGTCGTGCCCGGCGTTCTTCAGCAACGTCTTGACGACATCGATCTGCGTCCGCGCCAGCAGTGGATTGCGGTCGGCGGACGCTTCAAACAGGATCACCCAGTTTCGCGAGGCGCGTTTTCCGGTCCCCTTGAGATCGGGTTGCACGCGGAGCATCAGGTATTGATGCTGTTCGTGCTTGGCGGACGAGAAACGGGGCTGCGTCGGATCGAGCTTCCGTTTCTGCTTCTTCCTGGGCGTCAATTCGAGCACGACGTCCTTGTCGACGGCGATCCGCTGGGCGTCGTGCTCCAGGACCAGATCCTTACCGTCCTCGCGGGCCTCGAACTCGTGCGAAGGGCTGTACCATTTGAGCCGACCGGCAGCGTGGATCCGCAGCCGGGTCGAGAAGTCGCGGACGAGTTCCATGTTGTGCCCGGCGGGGAAGCGGTAGCGGGTCTTTCCGTAGGCCGTGGGGAGTTTCTGTGTGTAACTCAGGACGATTCGCTTTTCCTGGCGGGCTTCGAGCGGGAAGACGCGCATCTTGAAGGTCGTCCCGTCGACCCATTCGAGCAGTGCCGGGTCGCGTCGGGTGTGGCGGATTTGTTCGAACACCTCCCGGCCCCGATTGCGTTCGACCATGCCGCCTTCCATCAGCGTCCCCGCGACGTACATCGCCAGCCGGGAGAGTGAGGCGTCGGGCGGCAGCGGGAAGTAGAACGTCCCCTCCTGACGCGAGTGCGTGTGATTGAAGAACGTCTGGTCAATCGTCGTGCGGGCGAAGCCGTCTTCGACGTGGACGTCGACATGGAACTTGCGGAGCGAGAGCTTGGCCTCCTGCCCGTTGGGGTCGACGACGACGACGGCCCCGCCCGCATATTGGCTGGCTGGCACCAACGACGGTTCGGCCGCCGCCATCAGTTCCTTCGTCCAATGCAGCGCGTGCGAGGCGCGCTCCGCGGGGACGGGCTCGGGGTGCGGACCGGCATCGAGCGTCAAACGCTGCCCGGCGGTGACGGGCCGGGAGACGTCGCTGACTTTGACTTTCCCCTGCGCGACGAACAGATTCTCGCGCTGTTCTTCCGTCGTGACGGAAAACTTCGTCCCCAGTGCCGTAAACTGCCGCTTCTCCGTTTCGACGACGAACTTCTCGCGCTGCCGATCCTCGTCGAATTGAGGCGCGACCTCGACAAACACCTCGCCCGCACGGACGCGGATCTTGCGATCGGTCTCGACAACCAGAGACGCGTTCTCGTTGACATACAGGATCGACCCGTCGGCGAGCGTCAAACGTTGCCGTTCGCGTGCGCCGGTCTGGATCGTCGTCCCAGGCTCGACGGAGCCGGTCGTTTGGAATTCTGGACGCACGCCGGCCGACGTTCCCGAGAACGCGTCTGCCGAATCGGCGACGAGCGCAACGCTTTCCGCAGCCTTCGGTTCCTGAGGCTGGTCGGCGGTCTGGCGCTTCTCCGGTCCCGGAGCGGCGATGAACAGGCCGACCGCGAGCATCACGCACGCGCAGACGACGACGACCAGCGCGGTTCCCGCGGAGCGGGATTGTTGATTCGCGGAGTCCGGGGGCAGCGTCTTCATCGTCACTTCCTTTTGAGGGGAGACGTCGTTGCGGGCGTGAGAATTGACCGACGCGCCGGGCGCGGAAACGTCCGACGG
>PVBE011459461.1_pt1 | contig 12339 bp, 8 predicted proteins | sample 1631181 | NCBI WGS metagenome assembly PVBE01 (sample SAMN08397723, study PRJNA350692) | Marine metagenome, whole genome shotgun sequencing project. | isolation source: water | place: Pacific Ocean | collected 2012-04 | reverse complement strand
TCTAGGAGTGTGCTAACTTTCTCCGCACGGTCCTCAACAACCTTGACGATGCGGTAGTTGTAGCGCAATGTGCGACCTGCAAGTGGGTGATTGAAGTCGATTCGGGCTCTGCCCGCTCTAACCATCTGAAGAATACCCTGCTTTCCGTTAATCTCAACTGGACCGCCGATGGCCAAACTATCTGCGTCACGGACAGATCGAGCGAGGACATCTTGTCCCATGGTTTCTACCGCATTAGGGTCACGCTCGCCGTATCCATCCTCTGGAGCAATATCAAATTCGTAATCAGTTTCTGGTTCTGCTTCAGCCAAGTGAGATTCGAATCCAGCGATGAGTCTGCCATCTCCAATGACAGTGATTAGAGGTGCGTATGTACGATTTTCATCGAACTTATCAGCATCCTTCGCAACCGCTTCTCGAGTGGTCTCGATGAGGATATCATCATCAGCATTGTAAAGATCATAATCGATATGAACGATGGAACCGTTTTCCATTTTTGTCACCTACTCAGCATTGTGAGCGAGCCGGCGACCGACTTCCCCTTTATGAGAGTGCGGTTGGAACTGTGGAAAGCCCGTAGGGCTCATTCTTCCTCTTCATTTCGAGGTGTTGGGGCCATAATCCAATTTAGTGCAGTGCCGATTAAGATGAGTATCCAACCGGTCCAAACAAGATGACTGCCCGTCAAATCATAGATGACAACACGAACGCTGTCGATGGATTCGCCCTGTTGCATGAATGATGTGATCCGTAGATCGTTCGCTTGACTCTGATCGAAAATCATCACAATATCCCCCTGAGGGCGGTGCCAGATATCCGTTTCAGGTCGTGCCGTAATTCCGCCTTCATCGAATCTAAGCATACCCGGTGTCAACGTCGCGATGATTTCGCCATCGATTGATTTTCGAACTTCCACTGTGACCACAATTTTCCCATCACCTACACTCTCGTCCCATCCCTCATCGTCTGGACCAGTGGCTGACAATTCTGTGAATGTGTACCAATAATCCCCATGTTCAATGGCTGCGTCCTTTGGAAGCATCACGATGTGGCTTGGATCACCACGTTGAACCAATGTTGTAGTAAACACGTGTCCCACCAGTAAGAGGAGAATGCCAAGATGAGCAACATGAATTGCCATTCTACGTAATTGCATTGGTTTTCGACGTAGTTTAAATTCGCCAAATCTTACCCAAACCAAACGTGCCATTGGAGGGATTGAAAACAACAACAAAGGCAAGGCAAAACCTGCAATTAAACCCCTCGTAATTCCTTCTGCACCATGGAATTCATGATCTGAATCGCCGGGCAATGCATCACCAAACTTCGCAGCGAAAAGGATGCTGAGGGCAATCATGCCACCCAGTAGCCATGGAATCTTTTGAGGATCGACGACCTTGCGCCAACTATACACCATCAACCCTAATGCAGCCAAGCATAGCAACGGTAATCCAAAGATTTCGTGCCAAGCTAGGTTTGTCCCATCGACTTCAGCTAGCAATAGTAACCATGTTAGTAGCAAGAATGGAGCACCTATTGCGAGAGGAACCCAAAGAACGACCCGTTGTTGCCACCGCCCATCAAACAGACTCAAAGGAGGATCATCTTGATCCCCTAGCAAAAACATAGGAGAAAGGAAGAGTAACATTCCAATTACTGAATAAGTTACAGGGAGTAAAAATGCCCAGTAGCTAAACAACATCAACATTACACCTGCAGCCATCCAAACAACACGCTCTTTGGAAGTTCGTTGGCTCCACAATAAGAACCCGAAAACACCCATCAATACTCCAACTTCAAGTGTACCAATTTGCAATCCAATTAATCCACCGACAAGAATGGCCAATGGAGCCAATTCCTGATCTCTTCGATTGGCAAAATGGCGGGTACCCAACCACATCATACTGGCTAATATCAACAAATAAAGATGGACTTCAATACCAGGTGCATCCTCAAATCCAAGTTTGAGAATTCTTTGAATGGGCCCCATTGTTGAATCAATTTCCCCATCTGCAACAAATGCGTGAACACTGGCCCACACTCCATTCGCCCGCGTCACAAGTGTTGCATGTATTGCAAAGAATGCTGGCAAGAGGCCCAATCCAATGAACCAATGATCTTCCTTCACCATGCCCTTTGGAAGACGGAAGTGGAGTAGTAGAATTAGTGTGATCCACGGTAGGAGGGAACCCGTTTCAACAGGATCCCATGCCCAATATCCACCCCAATCCAAAACAGTGTAAGCCCACAATCCTCCAAGACCAACCCCAAGTGTTCCAACCCACAATGCGGGTCTGGCAAGACAGAGAATCCTCTCACGCGCGGGCGTACCTGATATGAGCATCGCAGAAATTGCGTGTACACCGACACCAATACATAGGGTATAGAATGCAAATACAACCGGTGGATGTATGACCATCAAATCGGTTTGCAGTAACGCGTTCAATCCTGAACGTGAAAGAGAGTCACTGGGTGTGGCCCGGAAAGGATTCAACATCATGGCAATGATTAGGAGTAACATCGAGAAGCCAATCAATAATCGAATACGAAGTTGATGCTGAGATTCTGATTCTGATGCATGACGGTTGCCATCAATCAAGAGCAAGGCACCAAGCATGGCAACCCACAGAAGAAGAGGGCCTTCACGGCCTGCCCAAATAGCACTTATTCGGTACAATAGGGGGAGGTCTTCCCCTCCATAATTCCACACGTACTCAATACTTGATGCATCAATAATAAACAGGAATAGTAAGATTGTGAATGGTAACATCAGTAAAATTCCGAGGATTTTTCTCAATCACTCACCACCCGTAGTACTTCGCTCGGCTGTAACCAAAGGCTAGCATTGCAGGAATAATACGGCGGAAATACAGGCTGGGTTTTCGAATCAGTAATCGCAACCCAACCATTGCTTTCCCATGGGGACCCATTGCTGACATTTCTTCTGGTAAACAACGACCCATCAGAGACATATCTTCGTCACTGAGGGCATAGAGTGCTGACTTGCCTTTGAGGATTTTTTTGTATGGTGGGAACTCTCGCTTCCATTCTGATTGGTAGGAAGCTAGATTAGAACTAGATAAATCTCCTGAATTTATTGCCTGCACCGCAGTTTTGGCTGCAAATACTGCAGATTTGAGGGCGAGGTGTGATCCGCCTTCAAAGAGTGGAGATGTGAAACCTGCAGCATCACCAACAAGCATCAAGCCATCAGAATATGTTCTCTCATGTGGGCCAGAAATTGGAATTGTCCCTCCAAATCCCCTTACCGAAACTGATTGGTCACGCCAAGGTGGGTTGGTGATTTCTAGACTCGAGAAATGTGTATTATTGATGAAGGCATCAAGATCTTTGACAAGGCCTTTCTTGTCCTCACTTACAAGGCCAACATTCGCACGTCCATCGCGTTTAGGAATCATCCAAAGGTATCCTTTCTTGGCATATTGTGGCCATATGTAAAAATCGAGATACTCGTCGGTAGGGACTTCATGCATTTCGTATTGAATACCTGCAATTACTTTGGGACGGTCATTTAACTGAGTCAATTTTGAGCAAATTCCAGCAACACCGGATGCATCGATGATGATTTTTGCACGTATGGGGAATGAATCGCCCTTTCCTTCACACTGCCATCCATTGAATACCCCTTCAGATTCAATTCTAGTCATGCCAGTCAATTTGTGTCCCAAATGTAGAGTTGCTCCCTGCGAAACTGCTTCGGCAGCAATCCACTGTTCAAACAAGTGTTTTTCTAGAACATAACCTGGCTCTGAAAGTTTCTTCTCAGTTCCATCCGGGAAGATTACTCGGATACCATCTACCCGTTTGCTGATGACCGATTCGGGAAGATCCAATCCTAAATTGGCAACAGCAATTTCAGAAAGGCATTCTCCACAATGTACAGGGGTGCCAATCTCAGTATGATCCTCAATGAGAATGACAGACAGGCCACCTCTAACTGCATGTAAAGCAGCAGAGCCTCCGCCGGGCCCCGCACCGACGACAAGGACATCACACTCGGTCGCCATTAGAAGGGGATACGGGCGATACGGGCCTTGAATGCCTCGGTGCCGTAGGCACCGGCGCACTCCCGCTGGATTTGATAGGGGGAACGTTACCGGCGGCCATGGGATGGCGCCGACTCGGACGTTACCTCCGCTCGTTGGAGGACAAGGCGGACCTCATACGAGTAACACATCCTGTTGATTGCAATCTTGAGGCTGGATGTATCGCTGATAAGCTCGTAAAGAATGGGGGGCCTGCTGTCATTTTTGAACAACCCATTCTGTCTGACGGGAGTATCTCAAAGTTCCCATTGGCAATGAATCTCTTTGGGACAAGACGTCGCACCAATCAAGCACTCCGGGTAAAGAAACCCAGCGAAATTGGAGAACGATTAACAGATTTAATGAAACCAGATATCGGTACATTTGCCAAGAAACCATGGAAAGCAATTCCTCTAGCGAAGAAGGCCCTGTCCCTGCCCCCAAAGAAGGTTCGAAAGGGAGCATGCCAACAAGTGAGAATGTCTGAACCAGATGTAACCAAACTTCCCATCCCTACAACATGGCCGATGGATGGTGGGCCTTTCATGACGCTGCCATTAGTGGTAACAAAGAATCCTGAGACGAATGAACACAATTTAGGAATGTACCGCGCACAAGTCTACGGCCCAAAGGAAGTCGGTTTGCATTGGCAGATGCACAAACATGGTGCTGATCATGCTGCTGCTAGTGATGGAAAAATGCCTGTTGCAATTTGCTTAGGAGGGCCACCTGAAGTAATGTTCAGTGCAATTGCACCCCTCCCAGATAATCTTGAGGAATACATGTTTGCTGGATTGTTGGGGGAAAGACGACTCCGAATAACGAAGTGTCTAACGCAAGATTTGTGGGTGCCTGCGGAAGCAGATGTTGTGATTGAAGGATATACCATTCCTGATGAATCTAGATTGGAGGGACCATTTGGAGATCATTTTGGTCATTATTCCCTAGAAAGTGAATTCCCTGTACTCCATGTAACTGCGATAACACATCGAAAAGATGCTGTGGTTCCAATGACAATTGTTGGGAAACCACCGATGGAAGACGGGTATCTTGGTGAAGCGATTGGAGATGCTTTCCTACCTGTACTCCGATTCCAGCATAGAGACGTTTGCAATGTATTCCTCCCTCTTGAAACAGGATTCCACAACCTTGCTATCGTTTCATCGAAGCAACGTTATCCTGCCCAGGCACGGAAAACTGCACTCGGATTATGGGGGGCTGGCCAAATGATGTTCCTCAAGACAATCGTTGCAACAGGGTCCGGACATGATGTTAAGAATCTTAATGCATTACTTGACGTATTAGATCAAAATGTTTCAATTCCAGATGATTTGGTTGTAATCGATGGAATGGTTGCCGACCAATTGGCACATGCTTCACCAATCGAAGGGGTTCATTCTAAACTCCTCATAGATGCATCCACCCCTAGAAAACAGGATTCCACTGCCATTTCGCTTGATGGAATAGAAGGAATCACACAATATCGTTGGATTCGACCTTCGATGTTGGTTGTGACTACAAAAATCCCTGGGGGGCCACTACCCACTGAGAATACAGAGAAGTTAGATGAAGATGGAGCAAACAATCAAAGATTGCAAATTAATCAATTGATGAATTCAATTTGGCAATTGGATAATTCAAATCATATTCGTTGGTTATTCATCACAGATGATAGTGTCGATTTGGAAGCAGATACAGTGATGCGGACGTTATTGTGGCAACTTTTCTGTCGGTTTGAAGTGAGCCGTGATTTGTATTTCTCCCCTGAAGGAAGTAGAATTTGTTGGGATGCAACCGCACCCATCCCTTCAGTCGAAGGTAGAGGACCCGTGCGCAGATGGCCAGCAGTTTGTCTGCATGATTCTGAGATTCAACAGAAGGTTGACAATTGGTATGAGGAGGCTGTCAGGAGTTGGGTCTGAAAGATATTCTAGAATTCGTAAAAATTGAGCATACGCTATTTTCACTCCCATTTGTTTTCATGGGCGCGTGGATTGCTGGAGACCCCACCATTTTGCAATTGTTGTGGATATTGATTGCTGCCATTGGAGCAAGGGGGTTGGCCATGGCGCTAAATCGAATTATTGATCGTGATATTGATGCAACCAATCCACGGACATCAAGCAGGCACCTAGTGGAAGGTTCAATGTCAATGAATACCGCATGGGGGCTATGTGCGATATTTTTGACCATGTTACTCATAGGTGCTTGGCAATTGAATACTGTCGCCCTCGCCATGAGTTGGTTACCAGTTCTTGCCTTCGTCATTTACCCTTACACTAAACGTGTCACTTGGGCTTGCCATTTGTGGTTAGGATTGTGTTTGGGCCTAGCACCAGCAGGGGCTTGGTTGGGAATCACTGGTGACCAAGGGTGGTCTGCCATAACAGATTTTGATTGGTATCCAACAATTTTCTGGATATGTTTGGGAGTCGCATTTTGGATTTCTGCGTTTGATTTGAATTACGCATTGATGGATGTTGAAAATGATCGAGAACAAGGAATCAAATCATTTCCAGCCAGGTTTGGAGAACAACATACATTACGCACGAGTGTGCAATTGACCTTCATGTGGTTCGCATGTTTTGCAATAGCCAATCCGGTAGAACAAATCACATTCTTAGGAGTAGCTCTCTTGATGTGTATCATCAATGCGGGAGTCATTATTGGTCAGAATAGAATTAGTGATTTCCAAAAGGCCTTCTTTTACACCAGCGTGGTTACAGGATGGGTCCTACTTGGAGGGCTGATGGCTGCATGACGGATGATGTAGATCCATTCGACCTCTCAAAGGCATTAGAGGGGGCGGCAAAAGCGCACCTTGACCCCACCATTTCGAAGTTTGAATTACAGGCCGAATATGGGGTGGCTGGAGACCAACATTCTGCAATTGAAAAAACACTTTCCCAATTGAGAAATTCACAATCCCGTTGTGTAATGCTGGGAGTCACGGGTTCTGGTAAAACATTCGCAATGGCAAACATCATTGAAGAACTGAATATCCCTACATTGGTCCTATCACATAACAAGACATTGTCAAGGCAACTTTGGCAAGAAATGTCTGGATTATTTCCCAATAATGCAGTCGAATATTTTGTTTCACACTACGACTACTATCAACCAGAGGCTTACTTACCCAAGAGAGATTTGTATATTGAGAAAGAATTGTCCCTTAATGAACGAATTGAACAAGAACGATTCTCGACTGTTGCATCCTTGGTATCAAGGCCTGATGTGCTTGTTGTTGCTACAGTTTCGGCTATTTATGGCCTCAATCCACCAGAGACATTTTTGCAACAGCATGCACGGCTTCATGTGGGCCAACAAGTGGAGCCACAAGATGTTGTCAAAGAATTGGTCACTCTACAATATCGACGAGTAACGGGTGAGATTTCACGAGGTGAATTACGACTGAGAGGTGAGGTATTAGACATCTGGATGCCCAGTCGTGATGACCCCATTAGAATTCGATTTGATTTAGATGGAATAATACGAATACAAGTTTGTGAAGCCGTATCATGGGAATCTATCGATGAAATCGAGGAAGTGTGGATACATCCAAAGGAATTCTTCATGACTGGTCCCGATCGTTTCGAAAAGGCCCTTGACGATATCGAATTTGAATTACAACAAAGATTGGATTTCTTTGAGAAGGCTGGAATGGATTTGGAGGCACACCGTCTTGAATCGAAAACACAGTACGATTTGGATATGTTACGCGAAATAGGGCATTGTCGAAGTGTGGAGAACTATTCAATGCATTTTGATGGCAGAACCTTTGGCGAACGCCCATATTGTCTACTCGATTTCTTTGCAGCATGTGCCCAAACATTCCATGGTTCAAAGGAAAAGTTCCTAGTCATTATGGATGAAAGTCATGTGACACTGCCACAATTAGGAGGGATGTACCATGGTGATCGCTCAAGGAAGGAGAATTTGATTGAGCATGGGTTCAGGTTGCCATCTGCTGCCGACAACAGGCCCCTAATGGCTCATGAGTTTCAATCACTGGTGCCACAGATGCTCTACGTGAGTGCTACACCTGGTGAACGAGAATTGAGACAACTTTGCGAAATCACAGGTCAACCCATCCAAGAACCAGACCCTAAGGAGAAAAGGAAACCTCTGCTGAAGGACGCTCTAGGTGAAATCAAGGGAATCGCCCGTATGGAAATCCGCCCAACTGGTTTACTTGATCCTGCTCTAGAAGTGAGGCCTACAGAAGGCCAGGTGCAAAATTTGCTCGATGAAATTACAGAATGTGCTGCGAAGAACGAACGAGTTTTGGTTACTGTAATGACTATCAAATTCGCAGAAGAGGTGGCTGACTATCTACAACGAATGGGTGTCAAAGCACACTACCTCCATTCTGAAATCGATACTCTTGAGAGGAGTGAAATAATCAAAGCACTTCGTATTGGACACATTGATGTTATTGTGGGAATTAATCTATTGAGAGAAGGCCTTGATATTCCAGAAGTGAGCCTTGTAGCAATATTTGATGCCGATAAAGAAGGGTTTTTGCGAAACGAACGAAGTTTGTTGCAAACAATAGGTAGAGCTTCTCGAAATGAAAATGGTAGAGTCATTCTATACGCTGACTCTATGGGGCGGGCGATGGATGCCGCCATCACACAAACAATTGAACGTAGGCAAAGACAAATTGCCCACAATAAAGAAAATGGAATCACCCCAAAAACCATTCAAAAGCCATTGCCTGTTATGGGAATTGAAGCTGAACAACTTCTTGCTGGAACTGCTGGTAAAGGTGTTTCAGGGGGTAAAAGATTCGTTGGGGGATTCAAAGGACAATCTGGGAAAGAGAAAGACCCTAGTCTGGTTAAGAAGTTCAACTTAGGTGCTGGATTATGGGGGGACGACATTGTTTCCAACCTATCTCAACCCAATGACACGGACGTATCAGATGGTGGCTCTGATTCAGAGGTGCAATTAATTCGTAGACTAAAGAAAGAAATGATTCAATCAGCAGATCGGCTTGACTTTGAGAAAGCAGCCCAATTACGCGATAGAATATTCCAATTGGAAAACTCAAAATCCAATTGATTTCTCAAACCCTCCTATTCAAGTGAGGGTGGTGGGTCGCCAAGTCGTTCCCATGCCATTAGAACGTGATGACTTCGATGTTCCAGTCGAGGACTATGATTTCAGTCAAATTAGTGGCATCTCCTCATTGGTTGATCAAATGGCAAAAGCTGGGGGATTTACTGCAACCAAACTTGCCCATGCTCGAGATGTCATGAAAAATGCAATCGATAGGGTTCAAACTGAAGGAGTTCTAAATTGGCTATCCTTCCCCGCATGTCTTTGTGCAACTGGGACAAGAGGATTTTTTGTTGAAGCGATAAAACGCAAAGCGTACAATGTCATCATTACCACATGTGGGACCCTTGACCATGACATTGCACGTACATACCAATCATATTTCCACGGTGCCTTTGAACTCGATGACCGGGAATTAGGTGAACAGGGATTGAATCGTTTGGGTAACGTAATCGTACCAAACGAATGCTATGGTGATATTCTTGAAAAATCGGTCTTACCATGGCTTGAGGAAATTGAACAGGAACGTCGAGATTTGAACCCTGAAAACCCATGGAGGGGTTTTGGGAGTATCGAGTTATGTTGGGCATTTGGGGATCGTATTGATGATGAAAATAGTTTGTTACATTGGGCTGCTAAGCATCGAATTCCAATTGTAATTCCTGGTCTTTCTGATGGTTCAATTGGTGCTCAATTGTTCATGCATCGCCAACGTAGTCCCGACTTTATGATTGATTTCCTAGCGGATGAACAGGTTCTTTCAGACCTAACATGGACATGTGATGAAAGTCATGCTTTGATGGTAGGTGGGGGCATATCAAAACATCACGTAATTTGGTGGAATCAATATCGCGAAGGACTGGATTCAGCCGTTGGTATAACTACTGCTCCAGAGCATGATGGAAGTCTTTCGGGGGCCCGATTAAGAGAAGCCATCTCTTGGGGAAAGATTCGCCCTGAGGCACCACACGTTACCGTTGAAGGAGACGCAAGTGTTCTACTTCCGTTGTTAGGATCTGATTTGTTCAACTAAATTGGCAATACATTCCATCAACCCAACTCTCATTGCCATCATGGGTCGCCACCCATCAGTCCCACATTCAACCAAGGCATCATGGAGAGGGCCCAAATTGGGACGGAGACGTTCACCACTGTAACGTACGGCAGCAGGGGATGGGATATCTGCTAGTGATTCAACGGTGTGACTGTGCCCTACTGCATTTTGGAACCGTAACCATAGACCTCTAATCTCGTCAACAACCATTTCCTGTGTCCATGCTCGGCGGCCACATAATTGGAAGGTGCCCTTAACCCCATTCTCCATGAGTATTCGTTTAGCAACCTCAGCATCACGAACGTGAACCCAATGATAAATTTTTGAATCAATAGGGGGATTGTTACCTGTTATAATCGATTTTATCCACTGATTAATTGGACCGTTTCCCCCTGGGGAATAAACATCGATAAAATGGACTTCAAGTTCCCCCGACATCCAATTCACCCCAATCAATCATCACTGCTGGTTTGGTGTTGTACGAGGGTTGTTCGAACTAAATTGATAATGAGGTCGATCTCGGCTGACGTGATGGCAAAGTGAGGAGTGAAACGGAGGGCATTTTCCCCACCATGAATGATTCCAAGACCTGATTTTCTGCAATTTTCTTCAACCTCCCCAAAGCCAACCACTGGATGGGTTTGAGGGTTTAATTCTGCGCAACAAAGTAATCCTGTGCCTTGGACCTTAACGATAATTTCTGGCAATTCATCGGCCAATTTTTCTAGTTTTTCTACCAATTCGATTCCCCTGTCTCGTATGTTCTCTCTAAGTTCAGGAGTGATTCTATCTAGAACTGCGACTGCAGTTTCAAGTGCACGTGGGTTTGTCGTCATTGTGTTGCCATATATTCCTACAACGTAGAGGGCACTAGCGCTTGGAGACAAACCGAGGACTGAAAGGGGGTATTGCCCAGCATTGAGGGCTTTTGACCAGGTCTCCAAATCAGGCACTTCACAGGTTTCAAACCCAGGATAATCAATGATTGAAAGACACCCTTGTCCACGTAATCCTGCCTGAATTGAATCAACCAATAACAAACTACCGTGGTCTTTTGTCAACCTTCTAGCTTCATCGTAAAACTCACGAGTGACCGATTGGCCAGGGTTACCTTCACCTTGTACTGGTTCAATGGCCATTAATTCGATGAAAAAATTCTCATTTTCTGCACGAGTGAAAATGGCCCGAAGTGCCTCGACATCATTTGGAGGGACCAACAAAAGATTGTCTCTGTCTCTGAAAGTAGCTAAGTTTCGGTCATAACCGTCTTTACAGGAATGTGAAATTTGGGCCGGCCTATCGGTCCTCCCATGGAAGGCTTGCTCTATGGCCAAGAGTTTGATTGGCTTACCTTCGTGCCTCCCTCCATTTCCAGTCATTTGATTTGCATTCACATCAGCAATTCTCAGACTAACCGCTACTGATTCAGAGCCGCTGTTCATACAAATGAATTTTGAAAATGGACATTCACCCCTAGTGTGACCTAATTCTTTGCGAAGTCTATCTGATAGGCGTTTCTGACTAAACGAGGGAGTCATGACATTGGCCATGACCCAATTCTGTGACATTGAATCAATTACAACATCAGGACCGTGTCCGCCACCCAACATCCCATAACTTCCATTGTCATGTAGTACTGCACCCTTAGATGTGACAATCCATGGTCCACGAGCAGCGATAGCAACGTACGGATTGATAGTTGCAGCTGAATAAAAATTGATGTAGCCCGATTGAACTGATGAAACCAATGAAGATTCATCTTGTTGCAAGTAATCAATACCTACTTCATCAATCAAGTCTGAAAAAATGCTCGATGCTTCCTCAATTGCTCGAACCAATTGTGAATCAATTTCGCAAAAGTGTTGAATGATCTCATCAGAAAGTCCCGTCGTATGGGTAACAGAACCTCCGGCTAGGCGGCGAATCTCATTCAGATGCTCTAGCATGACCGATTCGACACGAAGGGCACCCATGAATGTTCGCCGAACGAATGTTCAATTTAGACATGAATACATAGATTATACAACGAGATTTCCCAATTGGTAAATCATTTCATTATGTTCAATAAAGTCATTTTTTGTATTGGCTGATAATCATACAATTATCCGCCTTTTCCAATTGAAAATAGACAAATGTACATTGGGGCGTATTATCGTTTATTCAATTGAAAAATAATAG
>PVBE010970628.1_pt1 | contig 12339 bp, 5 predicted proteins | sample 1631181 | NCBI WGS metagenome assembly PVBE01 (sample SAMN08397723, study PRJNA350692) | Marine metagenome, whole genome shotgun sequencing project. | isolation source: water | place: Pacific Ocean | collected 2012-04 | reverse complement strand
CAGATGCTGTTTACAGTAAAAAGTAGGTTAAAGCATTATAGAGTTTAGCATATATCAATTACAGTGATTAGTTAACAGCATTTACTGGTGTTATATGTGCTTAAGTTGACTTACTCAGTGTTAGTGCTATGTTAGTTAGCTTCTAACTATATACATAAATAGGCGTTTACTTGCCATTGATGGCTTTCCTAGAGATATTCTTTAATATTTAGTTTTCATGGTGGTTATTTTGGCGTTGTTAGATATGTTAAGCGTTAATTAAATCTAGTGCGGTAAATAGTTTATAAAACAGGTCTTTTGTTATTTTGGTATAAAGTAATATATTTGTGTTTCGTGATTATACGATTATTCATAATGCTTTATTTCGTTATTATGTAAAATATGTATTTGTACTTTGAAAGCTTTTGCTAGAGGTAAAATAATAATTCTGACCTTCTCTTTCATGTCTGAGATTTTTTACATGAGCATAGTATACCGCATACAGTGTAGTACATAGTTATCAGATGGATACCGTGGTTAGTTCGTTAAAGTTGTTGGCCTGACTTAATAACGAAGCTATGGCAGCATACTTTTAAAAGCGATCCTAGATTAGATAATTGAGAATGAAAATAGTCTGATTGTAAAGTGCTTCCCATTTATTGTATCTGGCAATTAAGGTTTATTAATTTTCATTAAGATTGAACTTATTGGTATATTGATTGATGTTTATGGCTATATATCAGAATTTATAGCTAGTAAAAATTATTCTTCTATTAGTAATGAGGTTAAATTATCTTACTAATGTCAATTTTATGAAGAAAACATGTCTTTAATAAAGTGTATATGGTGAAGTTTATCTTGATTGTTGTCGTATTACCAATGTGATTTTAGTATTGGAGTAAAATAAATATTATATTAAAGTAATTTATTGTAAATTGTCCTTGCTAAACATTTTAAAGTTAATGTTCCAGCGTAATGTTGTTGGTTGTTATTATTTTAATAGTGTTATTTGGAACTAAACGAGTAAAAAGGGCAGCCATAAAATAGGTAAGCAAAGACAGTGAAAGAGATAGGTGTTGTTTTAATTCTGGACATATGAGCGACTAGTTTTTATGAATTTTTAAACTATAAGACTCTTTTGTCGTTTAGAATTTTAACAGTAGAGTTTTATAAAAATTGCTATAAGTTGTTTTACTAGAACATCAAAAAACACAAATTATTAAAATAATTTAGTCTATGTTAGGCCTATCTACTTTCAATATAAAAAAAGTAATTTGTATACAATTACCTTTAGTCTGCATCTAAAGTTCCAATATTATGAGTAATGTACTGTTTTTAATCCTGCATATATATAGATGAAAGTTATATATATTATGATTACGAAATCTCACTCAATAAATTAAGAGCTTGGATTAAGGTAAGTTAAAGTACATTACCAGTAACCGAGTATTTTCCACCATAGTGAACCAAATATTAACCAAATTAGAAAATTTATAACACTGATTTGAGCACCAATTCGCCACCAGTCTTTAATGGGAACAAATCGACTTGCAAAAAAAACTGGTCCAGATCCAGTTCCATAGTGAGTAATACCTGCACATAAACTAGAAATAGCAGCTAATAATAAAACCGCCATCATCACAGGAACACCAATGGCACTTGCAACCATCAATAGTGCAGTAAATAGAGCCGTTATATGTGCTGTCATACTGGCAAATAAATAATGGCTGTAATAATAAAGTGCTGAAATAAGAATGATTCCCGCTACCCAATGAATGTTTTCAACAATATGCTCTACACCTTGTCCAAACCACGACATCATTCCGAGTTTGGTTAATTGACTAGAAAGCATAATTAAAACAGCCATCCAAATAAATGTATTCCAAGCATTGTGCTCTTTAATTACATCTTCCCAATTTAAGACACCTGTTATCAATAAAATTGCAAGACCGATGATTGCTGCTGTTGTTGCATGTACACCAATGAAATGACCAAATACCCAAAGTGTCAATAATATTCCAAAGGTTGCAATCATGAACATTTCTTCTACTTTCACAGGCCCTAATGCTTTTAATTTTTGTTTTGCAAATAATGGGGCATCTGGTGTTTTCTTTATATCAGGTGGATAAAAATAATAAACAGCCACCGGTAAACAAATCAAATTAATAATTCCTGGTACAATACATGCAATTGCCCAAGTTATCCAAGAAAGTGTAATTCCTCGCTCTAAGGCAAGACTTGCTACCAGTGGATTACCTGCAGTTGCAGTCAAAAACATAGCACTTGTTACAACATTGACTTGATAAAGTAGTGCTATCAAATATCCACCTATTTTACGTGCCGTGCCATCGTCTGGTGCACTTTTATATTCAGAATTGAGAGAAGCGATGACAGGATAAATGATACCTGCACCTCTAGCTGTATTGCTTGGCATAAATGGTGCTAAAATTAATTCTGTTAATGTTAATCCATAGGCTAAGCCTAACGTACTTTTCCCCAAAATTGATATTAAATGGTAGGCGATTCGAGAACCTAATCCTGTCTTAAAGAACCCTCTAGCTAGTAAAAAAGCAGACACAACTAACCAAACAATATTTGAAGAAAATCCAGATAAAGATTCTTTTAGCGTCAATGTTCCTGTTAGTGCTACCAGTGAGACAGCAATCATAGCTAATGCACCCATTGGTAAAGGTTTTGCAATTAAACCTACAATAGTTGCAATAAATATCGCAAATAAGTGCCATGCTTGAGTTGTTAATCCATCAGGAGTAGGCATGAACCAAATAAAACTACCCAGTAAAATCACACCTAATGTTGGAATGATTTTAGTCCCTTGCCATTGAAACGGTGGCCTATTATTTGCAACTGGTGCTGATGCTGTATTCATTTAAAATCCAATTTAGTATGTAAAAATTATGTAAAATCAAATCCCACTCGCTGATTATTCCTTATAAGGAGAAACTGCAATATTTGCAGGAGCACTGTTTGTTGTGTAGTATGGGTAATTGTGTCCTTGATGACTGAGTCATAATGTTTTTCTAAAAGTCTAAACTTACGCCAGTCTAAAGCGTTTTATATATCAATAGTGTATATAAAATAAAAAAGGCCACCAGTATAAAAATGTACGTTAATATTTTCATGCATCGTAATTTTCGCTGGTTATAATTTAAGTGCGAGGTTATCCACTAGGCATCTACAGTTAATTTGCTACATTGGATACTAAACTGACTGTTTTATACATATAGCATACAAAAAATATATAAAGAATGTGCCTCTGTTACTCTCCGAGAGCACGATAAAAACATTAAAACACGGTATGTTGTTTAAAACAAGCCTAATTGACGCTATTGTTAAACTAATACTCATATTTTTATCATATGATTATTACCTCTCGATACTAGCTTTTCGTTTGCCTTTCGTGTAGCTGAAGCGTTTATTTCTAATATTTGTTGATATTACGGGGAGATCGATTGATGTTCACGCACATGTTTGTTTTTTAGATTGATAACAACAGAGTTGGTGCGTGGAGCAAGGATCTTGTTTTTACAGATTGACTTATTATGAATTAGGTTTTTGACTTTGAGGTTTGATATCGTTTTGAATAAATTTAAAATGCCTACTAAAAGTGTCAGCAACATCATAAATTAAAAAACACATCCACATCCTAGTAATGTATCGTGCTATGGTTGTACTAGATTAGTTAATTATACATTGAAAATAACGACTTATATGTGTGGTCTTTAAAAAATATTAGAGAGAATATTTGTGGTGTAATTGTTGATGATGGTTTTCATTTGAATAATGTTGAACGTGGTATTTTAAAAATACAGCAGATGATATGAACTTAGCTATGTAACCTATTGGAAAAGGTCATGGTTTTACTATTGTTTTATTTTTTGAGTAGTATGTGTTGGCAGGATTGTTCTAAGATTACATACTGAGCTATATTTATAGAAATGAATATATTTTGTGGAAATGTTTTATTAGTGATATGTTGTATAGGTTAAAATTTGCTGTAAAAAACTAAAGTTTACTATTGACAGTTTTGTGTTAAGCCATAAATTGATATAATTTGAGGTTTAACATGATGACTCGTGATGTGGTTTTATGTAATATTCATTGTCCTAATAAGTAAATGTTGTAAGCGTCATTGTTTGGTGGTCATGATAATAAATACTTATAGAGTTCGTGGAAATAGATTAGGCCGTTAAGTATTTAAATGTATAAAAAATTATTGTGTTGTTCAAATGAAATAAATGTTGAAAATTAGGTTCTATTATACAAAGGATAAATATGTTGCTGTTGAGATTTTGATAGCAAACGTAAACAGTTATAATTTCGTTTTGTTTGTGTAGTTGGGTGCACTATATGTTAGATGTTTGACATAGTATATGATATCCAGAATTAATTAGTCAGTGTTTTAGTTTGTGATTTTTTATTTATTATGATTTGTATTTTGAAATGAGTAATCAGATAAATGGTGTTTACTATAGTTCAAGTTCAATCTGACGGTTGAAGTGATTATAATTTGTGCAGTAATTTAGGCATTTATGTAGATTTTTTAGGTTGTATATTGAGATTGTTGCTATTTATGTGTCTAGTATATAGAGCCTTTAGCGCGTATTTTTCAAGTTGATCTGTATGTTAAATTTGTAATGAGAAATGAGATTTAATTGATCAAGTGTTTTTTTTTGAAAAGAAAATGTAAAGAATTTTGAAGATTGAAATTTGTAAATTATTCAAAAAAAACGATTGCGGTAATTTTTACATAAACGATTCTTTCTTAGTTACGGTTATTATCAACGATATCATAATGCTGTCTTTATTGAGTGGCCTAGCACAGCAACTGTAATGTAACTTGGGCATTGTAATATATTTGAGTACGTGATATTGCTAGTTATATTGCGTGAACATTTGTCATGTAGCAGTGAAATATGAAAATATAATGAGGTTCTATGCGTAAAATCCACATTAAGTGTAGCTGACTTTTTTAGTAATGTAGGTATAGTTATGAAACTGTTTTAGTGCTATTGATAAAGTTGGTAATACTGGTAATTTTGAAGATAGGCTGTGAATCTCCATTATAAAAATCACATATGTTTTAGTACGATAGTATCAGCCGATGTAGCTTTACAGATGAATGTTAAGATATTTTTTATAAAAAGAGACATTTATACATAATGGAGTCTGTGATTTTGAATATATACTCAAAGGATATTGTAGTTGTTAACTAGAATTTTGTTTTCACTGTGTCAGTTTATTAAGTATAGGCAAAAACTGAAGTCTTATTTGTACGACAAAAATAATAATTCTTCTAGTATAGAAAATATAAATGCGATGCAATTATACATAAAAGGTATTAGGGCACTTGTGATTGATTTTGATGGAGTGTTAGCTGCTCATTCTAAAATAGAACCAACTGATTCAGCAAAACAATGGTTATTAGAGAGTAGTCGCATTTTTGGAAAGGGTCGGTTATTTATTTTGTCTAATAATCCGTTCTTGTTAAGAAGTGAGTATTTTAGTAAACATTTTCCAGAGATTTGTTTTGTTCATGCTAGGAAGAAAAAACCATATCCTGATGCTATTTTAGATATTATTTATCAAACTAAATTGCAGCCGGTTCAAATTTTACTAATTGATGATCGATTATCGGTAGGAATTTTAGCTGCTGTTATTGCAGATGTGCAAGCTTGTTTTATCAGCAAGCCTAAAGTAGATTTTACATTCAATCTATTTAGTGAATTTTTTTTGAGTTGCTTAAGAAAAGTTGAACAAATTTGGTTGAAAAAATGGTACGTGAAAAAACGTTAGAATTCATTAACTCCTTAAGAAGTGTTTAAAATGTTGTAAAAACTACTAATGATAGTTTTACTGTGGTAACAATAGTGAGAGTTAGCAATGTATATGTGTGATAATTTTTCAAAAACTAGATATAAAGCTGATTTGGTTTTTATTTTTCTAAATGTTATGCTTATGTTGTCTGGGGACAAGAATGGCATTTATAGTTACTGAAAGTTGTATTAGGTGTAAATATACAGATTGTGTAGTAGTGTGCCCAGTTGATTGTTTTCATGAAGGCCCAAATTTTTTAGTTATTGATCCGGAAGAGTGCATTGATTGTGCTTTATGTGAACCAGAGTGTCCAGTGGAAGCAATTTTTCCAGAGGATGAACTTTCTAAAAAGCAAAAATATTTTATCGAGCTTAATGCAAAACTAGCACGACAATGGCCGGTTATTACTGAAGCTAAATTGCCTTTGCCAGATGCTGAAGAGTGGAAACGTCAGTTAGATAAATTTAAGTTTTTAGAAAAATAAATTGATTATCTTGTTTGGGTAGCGTAAAAATTTGTCATTTGGGCAGCTGCATAGTAAGTATGCATTTTTAGATGTGTTTAAAAGGTCAGTGTAATGTTAGTTTATAGTTTGCTTTGTTTTGAAATTTTTTAAGTCTGAAATAATATGTTATTTGCATACTGCTTGTTAATATTGATGAGATTATGGCTACTTTAAATATAATAACTAGTACTTTTTTGTCTAAAAAATGTATTATGGAAATAATATCTTGAATTTTTCTTACCGCAATGTCTTGTGTTAGCAGTAGGACTAGTAAGTAGTTAAGTTTTACATTGTTTGAAACTGAGAAACCAGTTGGTCTGTTGTTATTAATTGCCGAAAAGGCATAAAATGCTAAGAGAAATAATTGTGACTAGGCGATTTTGGTTACTAAAGGTATGATAATAGGTGTATTAAATACTCGTTGAGATTACGCATCATATGTAGCATGTTTGACGTACTAAACTTGTTATGTAGGATGGTGTTTAAGGATTTTTGTTTGTTTTTATAGTGTTGTGAGTGTAGATATATATTTGTAAGTAATGGACGAAGACAAAAATAATCGACAAGAATGGTTTGTAAGAAAGAATTCAGTAATGATAAATTTATATTGAAATAAACGGTTGATTATAATATTTGTTTATTAATAATGAGCAAGATTGTAATTGCTTCTTTCACAGCATAGTATATATGGCTGGAAATCGGAGTTTTTTAAACGAGTGTGCAGTTGCGTTGTTAGTTGTGATAGTGTTGAAGGTAATTTTATTGCTGTAAGTGTGTTTGAAGGGTAACAATTAAACGTTATATGGTATTTTATATGTAAGATTATATTTTTTTTCTGAATGGTTTCGTTATGTAATAACGAAGATGAAAAAAGATAGAGATAAGTTTTTTAGAATGTAAAGATATTAGGTATAAAACTGGAACTGATATTTTGAAATATGCATTAGTATAGTAGAAATTAACCAATAAGTAACACATTGGAAAGAGAAAATTGCCTAATAGTTTTCATAATATATACTGATTGTTGTTATGCATATTATGGTATATAGCTTTTAAGTATCGTGTGTTGTATTCGTAAAATGCTTCACAGGACGCTTAGTAAAATCATTAACATTGAACTTACGATAGTTATAAATAGATATTATAGTTGCTAAGGTTTTAATAGTCAGCATATTGTCAATAGTGCGTATATTTTATTTGAATCGTATATTCTTTGGAATTCATCAATTACGTAATAATAATTATGTGTTCGATTATAGAAATTTGTCTATTATTTATGTGTAAAAGGTGTATTCCAAGTGAACAGGTAATTTAAAGTTATGTAAAGTATTTTTATCAAAATGACATATTCTAAAACATGATTTCAATAATTAAGCACCATGGTTTTTATGTTTGATTAACTGCAACTACCTTACATATAAAATTGGTAATTTTGTTTAGGTAAATACCGTAATATAATGATTGCTTGCGTTATTATACTGTATTACCTAAACTTCATATAATGCTATAATTTACAATTTGATATTTTAAATTGTTCATTTAAAATACTTTCAATAAACTTTTCATGAATGAATGTCAAATAAAATCTAAAGTATTCCTATCATCAGTTTAAGGCTAGAACTTTAGTCATACTGTGTTGTGGTGCATATATTCAATTGTAATACATAGTAGGTAAGTATAATTTTTAGTATTGAGACACTATTTTGTTTTCTGAGCATTGCACAAAGGAATTCTTAGAGTACTAAAACATGTACAGCTGTGATTACTGTTTATCATTGTATAAAATGATACAAGTTACTTTATAATAGATATCAATAAACGAGTTATTATGTCAAGATTGTATGCACTCGAATGTTTCGTGCTTTACAGTACATGTTATTTTATTTATTGTTTTGTGTCTGTATCTGCTATTTATATTTAGTACAGAATAGACAATTTTCAACCCTATCATTTGTTCTGCTATATTTTGATTGTTAGCGTATTATGAATTAACACATTATATAGTAATTTCTATTGAGTTTTGTATATTATTTAAAGTAATTTGCCAATGAGTTATATTTATTCATCAACCACTATCACCAGATATACCATTAGCACTTTAAAATCACTTTCAAAATATGTGCTTGCGCATGATTTATATTTTTTTTAAGTATTAACGTTTTTTAAAATGTTGATAGGTAAAATGTCTTCATCGGTTATACATTCTGGTATAGTTAGGTACATACAATTATTATTGTGCAACAATGAGGATAAAAAATCTTTACTGATGCAGTAAGTGTTAGATATTTTAGTTAACAAGGTTATTACATTTGCCAGGTTCGTGATTTATACTTGTTTCCTTTGATATATTATGTTGATTAATGTTGTTTGTTCACTAATGGATGGAAGGGTTCTACTTTTTTTGACGATGTATGATATTCTTATTAAGTGATATCTGAAAGCACTTGTTTATTTTATACTGATGTGGTTTTTTCTGTAAGGCATGATGTCTGAAAGTTTTAAAGGTGTTGTGATAATTGCAACATTACTTTGTTTATACCGAAAACGCTCTAAGTGATACTCTGTTATTTTAAAAGTTTATCGTTCTGAATAAGTGGATGAATAACTTGATACATATTTTAAAATCTGTAGTTTTGATAAGGTATATTTCTTTTTACTTGTGCTGAAAATTTATATTTTGAGAATTTATAGCATTGGAATATATCGACATAAACTATAATAGAGTAGGTTCTATAAATGGTCAAAATACCATTAGTAAAAAATAGTTTTTTAGACAATTGCGTACTTTTGTCCGAATCTTGAGATGGGCATGGAGCGTATATTATTAGAATAACTTTTTATCTGTAAAGTTGGTATTTTATCGTGTTTAGAAGTGCTGCATATTTAAGTAGTTATTTTAAAATTAATACCATTTTTTGTATTTTTTGAATGGCATTTTTTTCTAGCTGTCGAATTCTTTCTGAAGAAACATTATAAAAAATAGCTAGCTCTTGTAAAGGTGTTTTTTTTATTGATAACCATCGTTTAGTTAATACTGTTTTACTTCTTTTGTCTAACTTTGAAAGTGCCTCATGCATTTTTTTTTTTGTACAAGTTCTCCAATCTTGATATTCTAATTGTAATAAAGGATCTTGTTCAGGAGAGATTAGATATTCACGCGGCGATGGAAGAGATCTTTCTTGCTGAGCATTGCTTGGTAAATCAAACACAGCATCATTCGCATTGAGTCGTTGCTCCATCTGAAGTACTTCAGATGGTTTTACGCCTAAGTCTTTAGCAAGAGCCTTTACTTCTTCTTGAGTAAACCAACCTAACCTTTTTTTGCTGCTTCTTAAATTAAAAAACAGCTTTCTTTGGGCTTTTGTTGTTGCAATCTTGACAATACGCCAATTTCTAATTATGAATTCATGGACTTCAGCTTTTATCCAGTGAACTGCAAAAGATACTAAACGTACTCCTCTATCTGGATCAAATCGTTTAACTGCCTTCATTAATCCAATAGTGCCTTCTTGTACTAAATCAGATAATTGTAGACCATAGCCCGCATATCCTCTTGCGACACGAACAACATAACGCAAGTGAGCAGTTACTAAGGTTTGCGCTGCATTCAAATTATTGTCCTGTTGATATCGCTTTCCTAAAAGTTTTTCTTCTTCTTCAGTAAGCATAGGAATTTGATGCACTCGCTGAAGATAAGCTTCAAAGCTATCTATTGGCAGGTGTATCACTGAATTATTCAACTTAGTTTCACTCATTATTATACATGTAATTTGCGTTGTCGCATTCATCGAGTATGCGAATCGATTAATTTTCTAGACTATACCAGGATTTGTCACCTGGAAACAACATTAGCTATCAGAATGAGAAAATATTAACATTTAGAAATATTATTGAGTTTAGTAAAAGTAGCTGTTTTCAACATTTGATTAAGATAAATGGCATTGGTGAACAAGGTGCATTTAACAGTTGAAAGGATGTTTATGAGATTTTAACAATTAGTTCACTAAGTTTTGCAAGAAAAATGATGTGGTAATGTTCAATTTCCTGAAGAAAGTTAAAATGTTGTTGGTAGTATCTGATGATAGCGGTTATGTTGTAGAAAGTGTTATCAAAGTAATTCATCGTATGATGTCATTCTTGCTATGATATCTATGTAACATACATAGGTTTTAGATGTGTGTTTAAAAATTTTTATTGAAAAGGATGATGAAATTTTAAAAAAAATAGTGTGTTATCATTAGTTAGCAGAATACTGAAAATTAGATACTTAGCTTTAGTAGACATGGGAATGTTTATGCATTACGTGTTAATTAGTGATATGTTTACAGTGAAAATTTAGAAATAGATAGAGTCGTTAGTTGACTATCTTGTGTTTACATAGGTTGGAGGAATAGGTAGGAAAAATAAATAAAAGATAAAGTACTGTCAGTATATAACATTTTAGTGTATAAAGTCTTACGTGAAAATATAGTTTTTGATATATAAAATCAAGTTATTTTACTAACCTGCACAGTCCTGCACAGTGAAAATAGCGAGTACGACTGACGTATTTTTGTATGTTATTGTGGTTCTTTTATGTAATAAAAAGCAATTTGACTGTTCAAAATCATAATTATGCGTATAAATATTATATTGGTATTGAAAAATACGCTTCTCTATAATCTTGTGCTAATCAAGGTATTTATAGTTAGCTAAAAGTTCTTTTGTTTTAAATTAGCGTAGTTAGATGAAATTTGATTGAATTTTGTAATACAATCGTTAATACATAAATTTGTTCATTATAGAGAGATGTTAATGAATGGATTATGCTATAGAAGTAAACAGTCGTAATCCCGGATATATTGTGAGGTTAAATATTAAAATAATTGTGGCGAAGTTAAAGTGAATCTTGTGTGATGTGCGTTGCAATTTGGTGATATCAAGCTTGTTAGATGTTTTTTTGTTGAAAGTTGAGATATACATCAAGATATACTTGAAGATCTATTTGTAACGTATTTAATTAACAGTCAGATTTGGTCAGTTTTATATCTAAGTGTCATGTCATTATATTTTAAAATAAACTTTACAATTAGGTGGATTATGCTGTCAATTTATTTGTTACAGTATAATAATATTCATTATAATTTGATATTTCCGTTTAACCTGCATTATACGTTAGTTAATGGTACTTTGCTTGTCCTGCTCTAACTTAATTGTTGATTTAATGATTCAGTGTGTAATTTGTTCTGTGATTGTTGTACAGTAAATTTTTTAAAGTAGGATCTTGCTCAAGCTAAAATATTAAACATATCAGTATTTGTATTTTTTCTAAAACTTTTTAAAATTGTACGAATTCATTCAATGTATCGGTAAGTATTTTATTTTGGAAGTTGATAGTTAGTAGCATGAGAGGACGAGAGTATTATTTGCATATTTGTCTGACTAAATCATTTTTTCACGAAATTATTCTGAATGTAGTAAATTGCATCATTATATATTTTTTAGCCATGTTCAATATAAAAACAGAGATTCCGATAGTTTTACAACTACCTTAGCATACCTGTCATTTCATGTTCTTTAACTTTCATCCTAATAAATGTTAAATAATATTATCGTTGTTTACATACTGGAGTTTGCTATGTGCATTAACCAATTGTCCAATATAGCTATCTAAGGCTACAGTAGATAATTCAGAGCTGGTTGGATGTCACGTACTTGAACGACAGTTGACCTTAGTAAAAATAGAAAAATATAGACAAAATAACAATGTGTTGGTTATGCTGAACTCTGTATTAAATTTTTTATTTTTCGATTTTAAAAGTGATGAATGTTAAAAGCTTGTCTTTTTATAGTCAATATAATTTACAAGGCTTTGTTGATATTTTTTACGTAGTGAGCAGTAACTATAGATGATAAGTTACGATCATCATGGAAAATAGTTCACTGCAAGCATAGATATGCACAGTTATTACGAGTATCTTGAAGAATTTTCTGTGCAATGAAAGTTGTTATCTGATGTCTTTAGTATTGCGATAGTTGTG
>PVBE010862272.1_pt1 | contig 12339 bp, 18 predicted proteins | sample 1631181 | NCBI WGS metagenome assembly PVBE01 (sample SAMN08397723, study PRJNA350692) | Marine metagenome, whole genome shotgun sequencing project. | isolation source: water | place: Pacific Ocean | collected 2012-04 | reverse complement strand
CCCAAGGAGTCTCCCCGCCTAATCCAAAGGCATCCGGAATTAAAGCTTTATCTAATATATATCGTTGCTCTTTTCCCGTTTTTTCCGCAGACTTCATTACGAGCGGCACATAAAAAATCTGAGTACCAGCAGGGATATCATCGAAAGACCCTCGCATATGATAAGTATCTTTCTGCTCCTCAGCCGGGATGATCCGGCGAGTTGTCAAGACAAATGTATCATACTTTTCGGATATAGTGGGCTCGTACTCTTCAATATTCATATCTAACTGATCAAACCAGGGCTTCAGGCCCTCAATGTCTGCGTTGTTAGGAATAGGTGAATCGGCCCTAAACTGGTGTCCGCTTCGGCTGTAATCTCTGTGGACTAAGCCGTGCGTGTCAAATATTTTCTTCAAGAGTGATTTAAGATCGCTGGTCGCCGGAGTATTAACCCCAAGCCCTTCAGCCTTGCTCGGCTCCGAAGTGATATTACTTTCTTCTTCGGTTATAGTCTTTTTTTTTAAATCCCGAGATAGTGATTCTGGCACGTTGTTCGTCGCAGAAAGCATTCGTTTGATTGATTCGGGGTCATCCATGCTGTAAGGGCTGTCCTTGAGCCTCGCATTGCCGTCAGCATCTTTTCCGGCTATAAAGCGCAAAGTTACAGAGTAGGACCCACCATAGTGGCGGACTTGGTCGCCCTCACCTGTGACATCATCATGATATACATAGACCGGTATTTGCTTGCCATCGTCGCCCAACAAGTATTCGCCAGTATCTGGGTCTCGTTCAAATTTGGTTGTTTTTACAAGTTTCCCTGTTTCTTCGTCGGTGACCTCCTCTTTTTCCTTTTTGCCTCCGCCTGGGCGTGCCCGTAGCTGGATAGCGAGGTCAGCAGTAAACTGCGGGATCGGGAGATTGGCTGGATTCTCGGAAAGATAATATAATCCCTTTTTGCCAACCTGAATATAATAGATACCTTTAGAGGCGTAGAGGCTGCCGATTGTCGAAGAAGCCACCTTGATCGGCGGCTTACCGTGAAATCCTGCGCCCGCCTTATTGAGAAGACCCGACACCTTCGCTTCTTGGTACCGCCGAAATGTGGTCTTAAACAATGCCTGAGCATCTTTGTCTCTTTCCCAGTTCGAACTGGCTGGGCGGGCTGGATCTTTGAGCGCTGTGATCCAAGCCAAGATATCATCTTCCTTTTTCCAAAGGGCGGCAAGGACTATCTTCCGTGTAACATCATCAAAAGCTATTTTCTTCAGCTTCTCTTGGTTTTTAGGCTGGCGATTGTAATAGTCATAAGAAAATTCAAATCGGTCGGCGACAGAGTTCTTCTGGGGGTAGTACCTTACAGCGACGTCGCCCATTTGTGCGCCGGTGTTCAACTTGACTTCAAGGTTGTATTCCTTCCCGCCAACTATAAATTGCGCATCTGGACCATTAGCGTCCGCATGAGCGATAGACATAGCTCCTCGGATTCCCGCCGCCCCCAGAGCACTGGTCACACTGTCCTCATAATCCTGAACTTTCTGGCTTGCTTCTAAGAGGCTGGCGAATTCTCTTGCCTCTTCGAGAACGAGATCTGACTCAGTCGTTATGACTTGACTTATCATCTCATCTAGGTGTCCCTGCGTAAAGGACCCTCGCTCTCCAACAGAGGGGGCTAGTGCATCGTCAACCTGTTTATATAATACGGGGGAGTGCCAACGGAAATCTTCTTCGTGTTCTACCTTTCCGTAATTGTCAACCCCGCTCTGGACATATTGCTCGATGTCGCAGGCCGATTCTCCGCTATGAAACAGGTCTCCTGAGAATACAATCCGATCTTTATCCGTCATAATGTCCCAGTCTTGTTTGAAGTCGAATCCGTTGGACTTCAAACGGCTGCCGAGCGTTTTTATCTTGTCTCGATATTCCGCTCCGACCTCGCTAGAAGCGACCAACTGAGAGGTGGCCGCTTTGAGGCGATCTATAGAGTTGTCAAAGGGCATTTCGTTTTCCTACGATCTTGTGGTTATAAGTGACTTCAACATATCCTGAAGCTCGGACTCGTCCAACTCGTAGCTGTCTTCTGCTTTTTCGCTGTTGCTGACTAGCAGTCCTTGCTTTTGTAAGTCTTTGTATTCTTCAAGGATTATCTGCTGCAATCGCTCTCTAGCTATTTTGAATTTCATTTAATATCTCTCCCATTATTATAAAGGTAGCTTTTCTAATTAGTTCCGAAAATCTGATTCTTCAAGCAAAGTGTATGTGAAAGAATTTCCCATCTTGTTAGCCGAGAGACGACACAACTCCATGAACTCGTTAAAGTCAGCCACCTTCTTGAATACTTGACACCCAGCAGACCACCTTCCAACTAGGTAACTTTCGTTGTAAGGGTTGCTTCGGTGAATGTTTATCCCATAGACTCCAGAGATGCCATCCTCTGATGCCATATGATCTAAGACGTCGTCCTTGTTGTTGTCCCGCCACACCGAGACAGGGCTCTTTTGACAGACGGCTTCGTATTTTCCCTGATGTTTTCTAATAGAATATGCATCCAAATATTGTCCCGGTACCAGAATAGCTGTGCCTGCTGGGTTCATAGGATTCTCTAGCCAATGCTTTCCGGGATCTGTCGTTGCCGACCACACCTTGCAGACCCAACCAAGATCCTCTTCTGAACGGTATAACGCCAGTATATAGTCATCGAACTTATCACTCTTATTGTTGTCGCTGCGCACGCCTACAATGTTAACATAAGTTGAAGTGCTGCCGTCTCTGTGTCGGTACCCCTTTTCCTTCATTACTCGGAGAACAGATTCTGTGGTAAGCAGGTCCTCTAGAAGAATATCTGGTGCCTGGGGTATTGCTGGCTCCTTTTTTGGCATGGCAGGTTCCTCCTCTGACAAAGCGGACTCATCTTTTGGCTCGATTGTCTTGTCGCTCGTCGTAAGTAGCCCCAGAATCCACAACATTAGATCTTTAAGCGAGGTCAAGAGTCTACTTCTCCCGTAACCAATGAGGATTAGTAATCCGAGGAGCGCCCTTAACGATCTTTAGATCCTTAGCCAAAAGGACTGCGTTCCAAGCCTTTATTTTATATGTCCCCTCATCATCGCCGACTGCCAGCGGAATGCAGCCTGATTTCAAGAGGCGCTTGTGAAGGTAGGTAAATTTGTTGGAGGTCTCTCTTGCTACATAGACCCCAACCCAATCATCGCCGAAGCCCTCATAGAAGCGGTCTGTGTTCTTGTACTTTCCTATTGCTACAGCTACAGGATAACCAGCTTCGTCTTTCCTGAGTCTCAGTCTGTTCTCAAGACACCATGCTTTGAATTGACGCCGACTAGTCCTATCTTCTTTCTGATTCATAGATCCTCCTTGTTGAACCTCCCCATTATACCAAAAGGAAGGCAGAATGTAAAGAGTTTATTTCCTTTTACCGAGCATTGTAGCTCGATAAAACTAGGCCTTCTTTTCACCCGGCACAGGTGGGGCTGCTGCTTGGCGCTGATGGCGCATTTGTTTGATACGAGCAGCGGATTTCTTGTCGCCACGGAAACCTTCGGGTCCGCCGGGGTCTAGGGTTGCTACGCCTCGGCGCTCTAGTTCGCTTTCAATCCACTCTTGTCCCTTCGGGTTCTCAACCGGGGATTCAATGAATCTTTCCACGTCTGCCTTGATTTCTTCGGGAGGTGGACCATACACATTGTTATCTACAAGGGCAAAGTTCTTGCCGAACAATTGCTGGTAGTATTCCAAGTTGTCCTGACACGCTTGCCACATCGCAATCAAACCATCAGGTCCGTCCTCTGGAAGAGTGCGGGCTCGTTTTTGGTTTCGCTGCTTGGCAACCTCTAGGGTTGTGTTGACAAAAATCATATAAGTATCGTAGCCCATTGCTTCGGCACGTTCTTTCTGTCCTGTGATTTTCTTCCGGCTTTTGCCGGTGCCGTCAACCAGCAGCCCAAGACGCTCAACCTCGTAAGGAGCCCTCAGTCTCTTGAGTCGGTCCTTCTCCACAGTACGAATGCTGGCTGGATTGTAAGGTTGCTCGGAATCAGGGGCTCCTGTTATCTGAGCGTCGTAGCGTGCTGGGTTGTCTTTATATATTTTCTCTAGGTCTCCCGCACTGATGCCGGAGGCGGCTAGAGCTTTCTCAAACAGTCGGTCAGAGTTGACATACTTCATTCCGCCGGGCAGAAAACTCGCATTAGCAAAAACGCTTGCCTTGCCGTCTTCTTTCGTTAGTCCGAAGATCTCATTTGCGTGTTGGTCTAGGAGGGCGTCGGCTGAATAGGATTTTCCGCTGCCGGGTCCGCCTGCCATAAATATACATTTAAGAATTTGAGGGTCAAAGACTCCTTCTTCCAAAGTCTCGGGGCGCTCAAGCAACATCGTCTCTTGCTGGTTGTTTAAAGAAGAAACGACCTCCGCAATTAGATCACGGAGGTCGTCCTTTGAGAAACGAGACATATCGTCTTCCTAAGTCTTATTTGTGATTCTTCAATAGACGCTCGACCACTCGCCGCAGGACGGCTTCGGTGAGTTCTTCGTCATCAACCACTTCGACCTCTTGAAGTTCTTCGTCTTCATTTCGATTGCCAACCGGAGGGAGAGGTGATTCCTCCTCTTCTTCTGCTGGTAGTTCAGGTTCAGCACCAACTTAGGGCTCGTCTGCGACCAAGTTATCACCCCCCTCTAGGTCTACGGGCATCTCTGCGGGTGCTTCCCCGCCTTCAACGTCAACTTCGACGCCAGTGACATCAGAAATTGCAGCGACAATACTTGTAACAAGATCTTCGACAACTTCTTCATCGACGACAGGAGCAGCAGGAGCGTCCATCTCGGCATCAGCTTCGGGAGCAAGATCCATTTCCATCTCGTCGGCAGGTGCTTCGGCGGGGGCGTCGGCAGCCTCGGGATCTAACTCTTCACCATCGTCTTCTTCGACGACACGATCCATGAAGTTCTCAACTAGGTTTGATTCTAAGTTAGCATACTTCATAAAGCGGCGAACAGTAGCTTCATTCAAAAGTGTGTGATTTCTCTTTGACATTAAGTCTTTCTCCTAATCTTGGTTTTGCGAACGGCAAATCGTTACAGAACTCAAGTCGTTCTCCGTAAATAGTTTTGAAGTTCTTAAAACTCCTCTTTATTCAAAATTCTAGTAGTTTTCTTTTCTTGATTTTCTTCATAGCTTCGTTCTCAATCTGACTAATCCGAGGGAAGCTCACTCCCATCCGCTGTGCAACATCTCGTAGCGGCAAACCATTTTGGTTCTTTCTGGCGCATATAACTGCGCAGTTTAGATCTTCTTCGTAGTCGATCCAGTTCTTACATTTTTTGTCGTCACAAGACACACAATGTTTCTCATGGACACCATAACAAGTCTGGCTCATCTCTATTCTCCTATTTCTGATTCTAAAATATCAAACAAGTCTTCTATCTCTTTATTGCTCAAAGGTCCGTCTAGCATCAAGTCCTTTTTATTTTCTTCTCGCCGAGCAAACATATTACGTTCTAACCGGCGGGTCCGAACATTTCCTGTGCTCTTTTCTTTTCTCATTTTCAAGATGACATTTCTTATGTCGGCATTGCCTGCCTCATACTCACTAATCATTAGGTGCATGAAGGCCGTCTTGGTAATGCCATCCTGCTTTAGTTTTATCTTTAGCCTATCGTTTACTTCTGGTGTGATGTAACAATAAATGTTTGATGTTTTCCCTCTTTTAGACGAAGAAGCCATTCTATTTCTTCTCGTAAATGTGGGTGCCACTCTCAATCGCTCCGGCGGCGGTTTGCGTTATCCACTTGGCCTTAGCACGCAACTCTGTCAGGTTCCGAGCGCCGGTGTAAGAAAGTCCGCTGGCTAGTCCACCTCGGGCATCAGATAAAATATCTGCCACCGACCCACGATAAGGAACCTTCGACACCACCCCTTCTGGCGAAGAAGACTTGCCTCGCCATCCGACCTGTGCTTTGCGGGACGCCATACCCCTGTACTCTTTGAACTTGCCGTTCGATGTCGGATAGATTTGACCTGGCGTTTCGGTAGTGCCGGATAAGAAAGAACCACACATCACTGCGTCTGCGCCGGCGGCTAGGGCCTTAACAATATCTCCCGAGGTTCTGATGCCGCCGTCTGCAATGATTTTGACGTCCCTGTCTGTTCTCGCACAGTCGAAAATCGTTCCCAGACCAGGCATGCCGTGACCAGTCTGAATCCTCGTCGAGCAGATGGAGCCCCCACCAATGTTACAGCGGACGGCGTTTGCGCCCCAATCAGCAAGGTCGTTGATGCCTTCTAATGTACACACATTTCCTGCGATAATGTAAACAGCCTCACCCAAGACATTTCGCAATTCTTCAAGAGCGTTTTTCACCAGAAGGTGATGTCCGTGGGCGACGTCCACACATAAAACCCGAGCACCTGCATCACATAGCGCATTTGCACGATCAAGATAGTCGCCGGACACGCCAATTGCTGCGCCAATGTGCCCCTCTGGCAATCTCTGGCGTGTTCTAGCTATGATCTTGGACTGTTCATAGACCGTGTTATATCTATGAACAATTCCCAGACCGCCGGCTCTTGCCATTGCAACTAGCATTTCCTCCTCGGTCACAGTGTCCATTGGACTAGAGATAATAGGAAGATCTAAAACAAGGTTATCGCCCAAAGTAGTTTGAACGCTCACCTCTGAGCGGCTTTGAATATCACTATATTGTGGTACCAACAACATATCCTGATACGTCGGCACAAGCTGATACTGTTTATACATTCTACTTCTCCGCCAGACAAGGGGGACAGACTAGTGTTACTTCTTGTCTCTCGGACCAGACCTTGACTTGCCAACTCATGTGTGCCTCTTTTGTTTTAGGAAAGGAACTGCCGCATATAGAACAGTTCTCTGGGAGTTTGTTGAACATTTCCATTTTCCTGCCTACCTTTGCTTGAGTTTCTTGGGCTTCCTTCTTGAGCTTCTTCTTTTTTTGTGCCCGCTTTAGGGCTTTTTTCTGCTTCTTGTCCATAGCTTTTCCTATCATAATACCAGCTAAGAATGTTAACATACGCTCTCTGTTCTGGCATTATATTATGATTCTTGTTTTTTGTCGGGTGCTTTTTCTTTAAATTGCCCAAAAAAAGCGTGCGCTACAAAGAAAGCGGGTAGAGACCCCAGAATCAACCAAAGTACAATAGAACCAACAAACCAGCCCCAGTCCATCACCTGTCTCCCGTTGAGCCGAGAGCACCCGAACCTCGGTCGGTCTCGGAATCGTAGATATTATCACTCTCAACCAGCGAGACATAGGTTGGAATCTTCACAAAAACTCCCTGAGCGATTTTCTCGCCATCCTTGATAGTCTGATTCCGCTGTGTCACGTTGTGGAGGTTCACAAAGATTTCTCCGGTATATCCCCGGTCCACTACACAGGCCCCAACGAGCAGACCCCGCTTAGAGGCAATGCCCGACTTGTTCTTGATTTCGAGCATATAGCCTTCGGGCACTTCAATTTTCAAGCCCGTTGGCAGCACCGATGTGCCATGGGGCAGAACCGTTTCAATCTGTCCTGGGATTTCTGGCTTTGGTGCTGGGCAATAAAACAGGTCCATGCCAGCGTCCGTTGGGTGTGCTCGGACAGGCATCTTCGCATTTTCATGAACTCGTTGTACTCTTACTTGCATATTATTATTTTCTTTCTCGCCCTCGAAAGCGGGGCATACTGGTCTAAGATTGCAGCCACAATTGCGACAGTCCATTTCGCCTTTTACTAAGTCTTCTCCAACAATCAAGCGTTATTTTCCTTTTTGTTACCGGCTACATATAGTTTTTCACATTCCCCCGAAAACGACTCGATAGGTTGCCAAATCATTTGATCGATCTCATCCACCTCGTCGTTCTGGTACATAGTACTAATAACCTCTGCCTCCACATCTAAAAGAACCGCTTCACGCAGCAAATCTTGATCCTTGAAGGCGTAACCCTCTATGTAATTCTCATAGCGATTGACGCTTGCAGCAATAATAAGTTTATTTTCAAAAAACTGAGTGCTGCTGGCGGCCTGAAGCCACCGGACGGGTGATTTCCACTTCGTCTCGCAAGTGAAGGTCAACCTTTGATCTCTCGCCTGAAACTCAAGGTCCTCAAGCTCGATGTGGGCTACATCGCCCCACTCGTGCCCAAGAGGAACAACATCCTTAAAAAATTGGCTGCCCCCCAGTGAAGCTCCTTTGTCGAGCAAAGAAAGGTCTTTCTCATCAAAATTATACACAGTTACATATGTGCGGATACCCTTAGACATTATACTTCTCCTTCGTGTTTGGAAAGTCTGTCCAGTCTTTCCAATGACTTATCTACATATTCTTTGTCGAACTCGCACCCGACGAATGATCGACCAGAATTTACAGCAGCAATCATTGTGCTGCCTGACCCAGAAAAACAGTCTAAGACAATATCTCCGGGTAGCGTGTGCGCCCTAATGACCCGCTCCAGAAGGGCAACGGGCTTTTGAGTCGGATGCCAGCCTGCATACTCCTTACTAGTAGTGTGATTGTTCTTTGTCCATACGTCCGTTGGAATCTTTCCAAGCGGATTGTTGTCTGCACCCGACCTAACATTCTTCTTCATCTTGTATGGGACTCTGATATCGTCAGCATTGAATGGGAATTCTTTGCCCTTGGAATACATCAATAGGTCTTCGTGCTTTCGGGGGAACTTCTTTTTTGTTCTGCCGCCCCAATCATAAGCCCAGATGATCCAGTTTTGATAATGTGCATCAGGGATATTGTTGAGGATATCGAGCTTATAGCGCAAGAAGGTATCATGCTTGGTCGTGCCCCAGACATAAAAGCAAGAGTTGGGCTTCATAACCCGGAAACATTCCTGGGTCCACTCAGCGCACCAGTCAAGATATTCCTTCTCGTTACTCCATTGGTTATCCCACCTATTCTTGACGATCTCAAAATAAGGCGGGTCTACAACTACTAAGTCTACAGATTTATCGTCCAGGCTGCGCAGATATTCTAGGCAGTCTTGATGTTTTAGATCGACCGTCATCTACCAATCTCCAACAGAACGGAACCAAGAAGGAACTTCATTTCTGATCCAATAGAGTTCTTGGTCACCCTTTTTGCCACCATGCTGGCGGAAGTTTGCGTCTCCAAAAACATTGTTTTCTAGGTCTTCCTTGGTTGCCCACCACATCTTAACTTCGTTAGGATTGATGCCAACAAAAATGATTCGATCGTACTCTTGAAGGGAACGAATTTGCTGCCAAGTGAATTTATTATATTCGGCTCCCCAAGTCAAGCTAAGCTTTACCTCAACTCGATGACCACCAACAACGATGTCATGATCACTGTTCCCGGATAAGCGGGCAAGCTTGCCGTTCTTCTTCCTGAGAATGTCATGTCCAAGAGATTCCATAACTTCGGCTGCGAGGCGCTCGCCACGAGAGCCCTTGGCCTTTGGGCTGGACATCGTGTAGAAACTTTCGTAGCTACTCCCCTCCCAAAAGTCAACCCCCAGTGATCGCTCTTTGAGCGTTTCCGATTTCAAAGCAATTTCATTTACGATCATGATTCATCCCTTACGACCAATTCTACCTCAGTGTTGTTTGTGTCCATCTCGATCCACACTCTTGCCCCACAGCTTAGTGGCTTGTGTGGACTGTATATTACCTTCGCCAACTCTACTCCGTCCTTCGTTTTGATTATGGCTTCATGAGCATAATTGTTCTCTTTATATGTTTTAACTGTTAGTACTGGTTCGTCAGTTCCGTGCTTTGTGTTGCGCTTGATGACGTGTTGATTGACGTGGATTATCTTTTTCATTTTGTTTTTATTACTTGCCGAGACTATTGGGAGGTCTCGGATTGTTGATAATCAAAGTAGGGCTGTAGATCTCTTGACCCCTGCGAGCGATTGTCTGATTTCCGCTGGAGTTCTCCGTTGGGAACGATAGCTTCGCCACCGTTTTTGACAGAAACAACGTGCCCAGCCTCTAGCAACGCCGGGTTAGCATAAAGTTCCAAGGCAGTGATGGGTAGGTCCTTCCGATCCACTTTCCCTTGCTTGATGTACAATTCCTGCTTATCTTGCCAGGTGAAAGAGTCTTGATGGGTGCGTTTCTTCTTCACGATGCCGGCGGCGATCAGTTCCTGCACCCCCTGAAGGAATGCTTGCTCAAAGATGTATTGTGTCTTGCGGTAAAAGGTGGGATTATTATATGTTTTTGTCCAATAGATATAGGACAACTCGTCCCGATCCTCTTCTGTTACTTTCTTAGACTTGTTTGCGAACTCAATATCCTTTTCTAAAAACCAGTTGAACATACCTTTATAATTTTGAATTTTATAATCATTTTGGTGTTCAATAATCTGAATCACGTCCCACAAGTTATGCAACTGTCCCTTACTGAACTTGGACTTTGAGAAAGTGGTGCCTTTATCAGTAAAACCAGCTTTGCTCATTTTCGCAGTTGCGGTAAGGACTTCTTTCACCCTTTTCTGAGTTTCTGGTGTGATGTCGAAGTTGTTCTCATAGAAGGAGTCAAGCTCATCCTTCTTTAGCGCTGAGCCAACCTTATGAAGTTTCAGCGTAAGTTGGGCGACCATCTCCTCGTGAGAGCGTTGGTCTAGTTTCGCATCACTGAACAATAAGTTCTTAAACATATCTCGAATCATTTCTCTATCTCCTATAGTGTTTTGTTTTTCAGCTATTCGCTGTATTCCGAATGAACATTGAAAGTGCTGACCAGCGAGCTTGGCGGTGCTCTTGATCATTGAGTTTGGTCTGTTTGTTGACCTTCCGAAATTGATCACATGCATCCTTGATGCTGATTCGGCGGAGGATCGCAACGTTAAGCTTCTCATCACCCAGCCAATCGTCCATCTCGCCAGGCGGTAAATCCTCAAGCAATCGCCCGTTGATCTTAAGTTCAGGATGACCATGGACGAATTCGTGAATTGTACTCGTGCTGTTATTCCCGTCTACGCTTACATATTCATGTCCCTCGTCAGATACGTCTTGGTAATACACAATAGACTCTTTGTCGTTTTCTTCTTTTGCAAATTTTAGACAATCGGCGGCGTGTAGAAGAATAATAGTGTTACTCACGAAACCCTCATAGAGGTCCTGTAAGTACTCGTTTGAATGGGCTATTGACCACCCAGAGCCGTTGTTGACTCCGCCCATTCGCTGAAACGATGGGTCTAGTTTAGTCAGCTTGTACATTCTTGCAAGTTGTCTTAAACTTTTTCTTTTCTCTTTAACATCAAAGGCATCGTTGATCATATTTCTCTCTTTCTGTCGGCTTCACACCGACCATTTGTTTTTATAGCACCCGTGTGCCGTATTTTTGAATCTCGTTCAGAGTAACATTGGCACTGAGTCGAGGATCTTTCTTTGTAAGGACCGTTGGAAACTTCTTCTTTAGTTTCGGCAACAGAATATCTACCACTTTGTGACCAGGGACGCTCCAGATTTCAGCAATTCCGTTTTCGTCAAAGCGGCTATAATAATGTTCTACATATTTCCCGATCTTTTCAGTCCGGATGTAGCGCTCTTGCTCGTCCCAGTTCTCTTGGACTGAAATACCGGTGTAGCTCCCTTGGACTTTCTTCCCAATAGTAGACTTATACTCAACCGGTTGCCCCTCTTTGTTGAAAGCGTCAGCACCTGAGAAAGTTGTTGCAATGGAGTGCCCCAGCTTGTTAGCCGTGAAGATCTCTCTGGATCGGGCATAGCTAAATGGGTCGCCCCATGACTGTTCCTTGCAGATTTGGTTCATGCGGGTGTAGCAGCTTTCGTATTCTTGCTCTGGTGTCATCTGTATTCCTTTATCCTCAACTATATCTTACTATATCAAGGGTTCTTACATCTGTCAAGTTTTTATTTACAAGTTTATTGTTTATTTATTCGCCGAGATTAGATGCCTTCAAGATTTTAGCCGAGATGTGTGTCTCGCCTTTATCAATCGCTTTTTGTAATCTGTGGTTTCCATCAAGGATACTCTGGAACTTTCCGTCTTTCGCTGTCACGATTATTGGAAAGGATAAATCTGCTTTCTCTTTTCTATCGGGCTCAATAGTAGTTCTGCGAAGATGAGCTACGGAGGCAACCTCCAATGAAATGACTGGCTCGTCACGCAGGTCTTCTAGGACTTCTTGTATCGTTGTCCTGTTTCCTTGCTCGTCTTCCCAGTAGGTTTGTTCCCAGTCATTGACTAACATAAGCATACCCATCTTGACGTTCAATGTCAATAGTCATATCGGCAATATCTTTGAGACTATCCAAGTGAGTAATCAAAAGCACAGTCTTGTAGTAGCCCTTAATCATTTCCATCACTCGCATAAAGCCTTCAAGGTT
>PVBE012296795.1_pt1 | contig 12340 bp, 12 predicted proteins | sample 1631181 | NCBI WGS metagenome assembly PVBE01 (sample SAMN08397723, study PRJNA350692) | Marine metagenome, whole genome shotgun sequencing project. | isolation source: water | place: Pacific Ocean | collected 2012-04 | reverse complement strand
TGGAAACGCAATCAGCGAATCGGCGCTCTGGGCGTGTACTACGTGCGGCGCGTGCGTGGAGATTTGCCCGGTGGGCAACGAACCGATGTTTGATATTATGGACCTGCGTCGCTACCAGGTGCTGACTGCTGGTGAGTTCCCCGGCCAGTTGCAGAATGCTTTCAACGGTATGGAGCGGCAGGGCAATCCCTGGCAGATGAGCGAAGATCGCATGGCCTGGGCTGAGGGGCTGGAAGTGCCCACTGTTGAGGAGAACCCAGATTTTGAGTATCTATACTGGGTGGGCTGCGCCACTAGTTATGAACCGCGCGCGAAAGAAGTGGCGCGCTCATTGGTCAAGATCCTAAATGCTGCCGACGTCAACTTCGCGGTTTTAGGCAATCAGGAAGGTTGCACCGGAGATACCGCGCGCCGATCTGGGAACGAGCATCTTTTCTTCGAGATGGCTGGGGCGAATATCGAGACGTTGAACAGTGTGAGTGCGTGCCGCATTGTGGTTACTTGTCCGCATTGCCTGCATTCGTTGGGTGCGGAGTACGCGCAGTTTGGCGCGGATTTTGAAGTCATTCACCATACCACGTTGATTAATCAACTGATAAGCGCGGGCAAATTGAATCTGAGCCTCGCGGGCGGGGACGCTCAGCGAGTGACCTTTCACGATCCTTGCTATTTGGGGCGGCACAATGGCGTGTTTGCCGACCCTCGTGACGCTTTGGCGGCTGGAAAGGTTGAGTTGTTGGAGATGGACCGGACGCGCAATAATTCTTTTTGCTGTGGTGCGGGTGGCGGACAGATGTGGAAGGAGGAAGAGCCTGGACAGTCCGCCGTGAACTCATCCAGGTTCGAAGAGGCTGAAAGCACGGGTGCGGACACGCTGGCAGTGGGCTGCCCATTCTGCTTAGTGATGATGACCGATGCCAGCCGCGCTGCTGGCGAGAGCATGCGGGTGCGCGATGTGGCCGAGATTGTGGCTGACGCCCTCACGTAACACGAGTTTGAATTTTCGGTGAAAAAACCCTTGGAGCAGCAGCGCTTTGTAGCGCTTCTGTTGATTATGCTAGTGGCATGGGGACTGCGGGCCTATCGCTTGGGTGCACAGGAATTGCGCGGTGACGAGGCCGGCTCATGGAGTTTCGTTGTTCACGAAACTGGGCCGACCGCACTGGTGGAGCGCATCATACGCGAAGGCGATCCGCACCCCCCACTGCATCACTGGGTTCTCCAGCTGTGGGTGCGTATTTTCGGCGACAGCGAATGGGCGCTGCGTACGCCTTCAGCGCTTCTGAGCCTTCTCCTGGTAGCACTGTTGTATCAGCTCGGCGCGCGCGCCGCGTCGCCCGAGTTAGGTGTGGGCGCAGCAGTGATTACTGCGCTGCATCCCTTCCAAATTTGGCTCGCGCAAGACGTGCGCCACATGTACCAGTTGTCGATCTTGTTCGTTTTGCTGGCAACGCTTCGGCTGCCGGGTCTGCTGCGTGGGAATTCCCGTGCTTACTGGGTCTACGTAGCGAGTGGGACGCTCGCTATGTACAGCCACTATTACGCTCTCTTTGGTCTGGTGGCTCACGGTGCCTATGTGTTCGCCAACCGAGGGATGAACCGGATGCGCTGGATGTTGGCCTCTGGCGCGGTGGCGCTGTTGTTGGTCCCGTGGGCGGTGGTGATTCTTCCGGTTTACGTACGAGGACAACTGGCTGACCCGACTACGATTCCGCCGCTGCAGTACCTGAGCCGTATCGCCGCAGATTTTTCACTTGGACCGGTTGTTTTACCTGCCCTGGGCCTACCGGTAGCGGGTTTGGGGCTACTAGTGGCGGTATATGGCGCTGCCTCTCTTCGTCGGAGCAAACGTCCGGCTTGGGCTTCGTTTTTGATAGTATGGCCGTTGCTCTCTCTAGCCGGAATTTACGCAGTGACCACTCAGCGTAGTACCTTCAACTCCTTCTACTTCTTGGTGGCGTTTCCGGCGGTATATCTGCTAGTAGCCGCGGGCTGGCGCGCGCTGCTTCGGCGGCCGCAAGGCCGCCGTCCAGATCTGCTGGCCCGGCTCTTACTCACTCTTTTCAGAACCTTCAGTCACCCCGGCCTCGCGGTGGTGCTGGTGGCTTTTGCATTGAGTAATTATTATTTTTTGCCTCAATGGAGCAAAAACCGGGGTTTGCGCGAGGTGGCGGCAATACTGAAAGCAGAAGCGAGCGCAGGAGATGTTTTCATCGCTAATTTCCCGGATCCGGCTCAGGATTATTACTTGCGAGAGTTGATGCTTGGGCGTGTCATGCTTCCTGAAGAAGCCGATGCTACCCGCGTGGAAACTCTTGCCGCGCTCCAGCAATTGGCGCGACATTACCGGCGCATGTGGTTTGTTCCCATCGAGGCGCTTCAATGGGATGCAGACGCGACCACGTTGGGTATGTTGGACCGAGGCTATGTGCGTGAGGCGGCATACCAAGTAGGTAAACTGAAGTTGTTCCGGTTTGCCAGTGACCCGGCCAGTGCGCCGGGTAGCCAGGACGTAGGCGCAGTCTTCATGTCAGGGCCTGAACTAGAGCGGGCCCACGTGGCCGTCAATGGCCGAGAGGCAGGAGAGTCCCTCTCGGCGGGCGATCGCTTACGCGTTTCGCTGCTCTGGTCCTCCCCGGTGACGCGGATTGACGACGATTACATCGTGTTCGTACACCTTCTAGATTCTCATGGAATGCTGCTGGCATCGCATGATGGACCACCGGTGAACGGCGGCCGAGCTACATCCACATGGGAGCCAGAGGAGCAAATTCTGGATGTGCACGTGTTCCAGCTGCCCGCAGTGCTGGACAGCGACCTCTTCACGCTGTCAGTAGGGTTATATTCCCTCTATACAGAAGAACGGCAGCCGGTGGTTGGCGGTGGGGATTCTGTAGCACTTTTCAATTACAGCGTAGAGAGAGCTAAGGAAACAACTGACTGATTACAGCGCTTATATTATGTCTCGGAGCGCTTCGTCAAGGTCAGGGTATCTGAAGGCGTATCCTGCCGACTGCAGTCGCTCTGGCAACGCGCGCTGACCACACAGTACTAGCGAGGCCATTTCTCCGAAGAGTGTCCGAAACGCGAATCCGGGCACCGGCAGCCAGCTTGGTCGCCGCAGCGTGCGCGCCAACGCGTGGGTGAACTCCGCGTTGGTGACCGGCGCGGGCGCAGTGATATTGAAGGCCCCGTGCGTATCCTCATTTTCCATCAAGAAGCGCAAGGCACCAACTGTATCGCCCATGTGAATCCAGGGATAGTATTGGCTGCCGCCTCCGAGCGGTCCGCCTAGGAACATGCGTAGCGGCAGTGCTAGGCGCGGCAGCACTCCGCCTTCCATACACAATGGCAAACCGAATCTTGTCACTAAGTATCGCACACCAAGTGACTCCACTTGAGCGCTGGATACCTCCCAATCTCGGCATACGGTCGAAAGAAAATCTGTACCTGGCGGTTGGCTTTCGGTAATTGGTTGTGACCCGAGCGGTCCGTAATAGCCAACCGCGGAGGCCTGTATAAAAACGGTGGGTTTGTGCTTCGCCGACTCTATCGCGTCTGAGAGTACCTGTCCTGTAGAGACTCGACTAGACCTTATGAGTTCCTTTTTTTCATCCGTCCACCGCTGCGGAAGTATTCGGGCACCGGCAATACTTTCCCCTGCGAGATGGACAACCGCGTCCGTTCTCTCCAGATCGCGCTCCCAGCCCGAGGTGTTGATGCCGTCCCAGTGCAGCGCCTGCGCTCCGGAGGGCAGCTTTGTGCTTCCAGCACGACGACTTAGGATTGTCACGCTGTGCTCGTCGCGCAGTAGGTTGATGGTGAGTGCTCGTCCGATTAGACCGCTGCCGCCGGAGATTACTACGTGCATGGCCGTACTGACATCGGTTTCATCAATCTCCGAACTCAATACCCTGGGCCAGAGGCAATCCAGTCGACCAGTTTATAGTGGTGGTTTGACGGCGCATGTATCCCTTCCATGCGTCGGATCCGGCCTCGCGTCCGCCGCCGGTGTCTTTCTCGCCGCCGAAGGCTCCGCCGATTTCCGCACCGGAGGTACCTATGTTCACGTTAGCGATGCCGCAGTCTGATCCGCTTCCCGAAAGAAACTGCTCGGCCATGCGCATGTTGCCAGTGAAAATTGCGCTGGAGAGCCCTTGTGGAACCGCGTTGTGGATGGCGATCGCCTCCGGAAATTCATCGTATTCCATGATATATAGTATTGGCGCAAAGGTCTCCTCATGTACTAGCTCGGATTGTTGTGGCATGCGCACGATTGTTGGCTGCACAAAGTGGGGACCTAGGTCCCACAGCCGCTCCCCACCGCACATCAGCTTACCGCCGCTTGCACGGGCATGTTCTAGGGCGTCCATCATTTCGTCTACTGCCTGAACGTGCACCAAGGGGCCCATCAAGATACCGTCCTGAAGTGGGTCACCTATAGGAACTTGTTCATAGGCATTTGTTAAACGCTCGGTCAGCTCATCGATAATTGAGCGATGGACAATTAATCGTCGTGTGCTAGTGCAGCGTTGTCCTGCGGTGCCCACCGCCCCGAATACGACAGCGCGTACCGTAAGATCGAGATCTGCGTCAGCGGCCACGATAATGCCGTTGTTACCGCCTAGCTCCAAAATGGAGCGCCCCAGGCGTGCCGCCACCTGTTCCGCTACCTCTCGACCAGTGCGCACAGAACCGGTGAAGGAGATGAGCGGCAGTCGTGCATCCTTCACTATCCTCTGTCCGATTCTTGGTCCATCACCTACCAGCAGATTGAACACGCCGAAAGTGTTGTGGTCGGCCATCACCTGATTGGCGATGTGCTGCACCGCGACGGCCGTGAGCGGGGTGATTTCGGATGGCTTCCACACCACCGTGTCGCCGCACACGGCTGCTATTGCGGCGTTCCACGCCCATGGAGCACCGGGGAAATTAAACGCGGTGACCACACCGACAGGGCCGAGTGGGTGCCACTGTTCGTACATTCGGTGGCCCGGCCGCTCGGATTGCATGGTAAGACCATAGAGCTGTCGTGAAAGACCGACGGCGAAGTCACAGATGTCAATCATCTCCTGTACCTCTCCGATGCCTTCCCCGCGTATTTTTCCCATCTCTAGAGCGATAAGCTCGCCTAGCTGCTCTGCTTTTTCGCGCAGCGCGTTCCCTAGGTCGCGTACGAGCTGGCCCCGATGCGGAGCGGGGCGGTCGCGCCATTGTGCGAATGCGCTCACGGATTGCTCTATTACGCGATTGTATGCTTGCGAGCCCGCTGTCTTCACAGTGGCGATTGGCTTCCCATCAGTCGGGTTGATAGAAACCAGTTCCGTGCTGGAATCGTCTACGATCCAGCCTTCTACGCCATAGCACGCGCCCTTGTTAATTTCTGTGATTTGCAGTTCTCGTAGCAGATTTTGCATGCGTTCCTCTCACCAATTCTCCTGATGTCGGCAATTAATCGGTAGGAGGGAAGGTAACCACCATGGTCATTCCCCAGCGCAGGCGGTCGTCGCTTTCTTCCAATTCCACGGTCACAGTGTAGGTCACATCACCTCGTTTTTCTGCATGCAGTGCGCTGATGGCAGTGACGATACCGGAAAGCTCCAGTTCGGGCAGCGCGTCCGAAGTTATCGTCACCTGTTGTTCCAGGAATACTTCCGGAACTTCGATTTCCGTCAGATTGTCGGTCTCCACCTTCCAGCCTGAGAAATCGGCCAGAGTGGCCACCGGCTGACCGGGCTGTACGTAAGCATACAACTTCAGCGGCAAATCAGCGAGAAAGCCGGACCAAGGAGCACGTAACTCGTTACGACCGAGGTCAGCTTCGGCGGATTCCAATGCCGTCCGGGCGGAGCGTTCTTGTGCGCGCGCAGACTCCACCGATACTGTCGCGGATTCCTGCTGCACTCGCGCCACATCCACGGTTAGTGCAGCAGATTTCTGTTTCGCGCGTGTGACCTGCAAGGCCAGTTCTGCTTGTTTCACCCGCAGTTCAATCTGCTGAGCCTGCGTGTCAGCGTATGCTGCATGTGCATTAGCCTGGGCGAGCTGTGCTGCGGCCAACTCCTTTGCATCGGGATCAATGCCATCCTCCAGCTCGCTCAAGCGCTTGCGCGCATCATCCAGTTGAGCCTGCGCAAGCGTGACATCAGCTTGCAACTGCTGCCTTCCTAGAAAGACAGATTGTGGAAGAGCGGGGTCGTCAGCGGATTGCCCGGCCGCGGCCAGAATACCTTCCCGACTATATTGCTCGCTCTGCGCCCACTCCAGATTACGCTGTACCCTTGCGAGCTTCATTTGCGCGGCTCGGATAGATTCCTCGTTCTGCAGTCTAGCCCTCTCCAGTTCTAACACTGCCTCGTCATACTTAGAGACGACATCGTTATAATCATCTCGCGCGTCTGCCAGAGTGATTGTACGGCCATCAATCGTGATTTTGCGCTCCGCATCGCACGTCAATGTGGCCCTACTGACAATGGTGTCGTAGTCGGCGAGCAACTCGTCGGCGATCCAGTTCGGCACATCGTACACGGTGCCGGTTTCGTAAGGTTCGTCTCTGTAAGTCAACTTTTCGCTAAACTCGAGTTTGGTATCGGACAGGGTGCCAGTTTCTATATCGACCTGACAGCCCTTGACCGCTTTTTCCACCTTATCAATAAATTCCTTCTCATCATCCACGAGATCTTCGGCTCTGTCGATGGCATCCGTCAGCGTGCCTATATCCACAATGGTGCTGCTGAACTGCAATTGCTTCAGGACGAGTTCCGCCTGCAGGACCTGTTGCTCGTAATATACTATGTCGGGCTGATCAACTACAGGCAGAGCATCTTCTGCGATTTGAAGCTGCGTCAGTGCCTGTTGAATCTCCTCTTCGATTTGCGCCGGGGTAATGCTGGCGGCGTCGTACAGGGCATCCAGACGCTGTTGTGCGCTGATTGTTTCCATGGCGGCCCCTGCACGTTCGAGAGCAAGCTGAGAGCCTTCCAGAAGTGTTTGCGCATGACTGTGTTCAGACCGCTGCGTTTCGGCCGTCGCTTGTGCCAGGGTATATTCTGCCTGCTGAATGTTGGCGTTGGCTTGCTCTAACCCCAGTTGCGCCTGCTGCAGGCTCATGGAGGCCTGTTCAACATTTGCCGATGCCTGTGCGTATGCCGCCCGCAGTTGGGGACTGTTGTCTAATCGGGCAATTATCTGTCCAGCTGTGACTGTTTCGCCCTCTTGCACCAGCAGTTCGGTCACTTGTCCGGCCATCCTGAATGCTAACTGTATGTGGTGCTCCGGTACTAATTGCCCTTCAGCAAGCACACCATAATCCTGAGTTGTGGCGGGAATCGCAACAGATTCCGCACTAGCACTTTTCTCTTGGTCGCATCCTATCAGACTGGCTGTACCGACAATCATCATACCAACGAGCATTAACGTTTTGCTTTTCATGGTTTTCCTCCGCGTCATGCGCGATGGTAACGTACCACCGGATGCTGAGCGCGTTCTACCTCCTCTAGGTTAGCCACCGCCAATTCGCCGCGCTGATACAAATACTCTATATGAGCGCCGGTCTCCTCAAGGGCCAATAGCATATTATATCCCGTCACTACGCCAAAAAGGTTATGAGAAACGTCCTGAATGGTGCTAGGGGTTGCGCACAGGTCGAGCACTTTGTGTAACCTTTGTTCGTGAGCCCGACGTTGCGAGTGATGCTCTCGGGAGACTGGTGCGGGGTGATACGAGAAAGAACGTGATCAGCTGTGAAGAGTACGTCCGCGACTTGTACGCAGACCTGGCCCGGGCAGTGGCCAGGGACGTGGAAGAATCGGAAAATGTCCGCCAATCGTTTTTCGGAAAGGCCGGCTTGGACAAGAAAAGCACGTAGGCTTTTTGCTGCTAAAACCAGACGTTCTTCGAAATTGGTGAGCACGCGGCGGTCCAGCGCGTGTACGCCAATAGGTGCGTCTGTGTGGTCGCGTACGAATGTCAGGCCTCCAAAATGGTCCAGATGGCCGTGTGTGATGATAATTCGGCCCACGTCTGCAAGCGAAACATGCTCGCCATGCTCAGTCTGTAGTTCGGCAAACGCCGTAACAAGGTCATCATTGGAACTCGCCCATCCGGAGCCGACGTCTACCAATGTAGGAGTGTCCGCGCCGAGAATCAAGTACGCGTTTGCGTAGAAATCGGGGAAGGCCTGCAGGCGGAGCTTGTATATCCCTAGGCCACCGGCTGCGTCAAATCGCTCCACCCGGGGGGCATTTATTTCAGTACCCACGCCGCTATTTTACCGTACGTTGGATTAGCCGGGATTGGTCGCCTCAGGGGCTGGTTGGGGTATAATGCCGCTGCACCATTACCTGCGAAAGGTAAATGACAGAGTGGCTATGAGTTTTGCAGATAGAGTACCGGTAGTGACGGGTGCGTCCCGTGGAATCGGCCGTGCCATCGCCGAGGATCTCGCGATTGGGGGTGCCGCCGTGGTGGTTAACTACGCGCGTGATGCTGATGGGGCAGCTGCAACGGTAGAGGCAATAGCAAGAGCGGAGGGGATTGCCAGCGCGTTTCAGGCCGATGTATCGGATGTCTCCGCGGCTGAGGCCCTCATCAAACATGCTGTTGCAGAGCATGGAAAACTGGATATCCTGATCAATAATGCCGGCACCACGCGCGATCAGGTGATAATGCTCATGCCGGAAGATGACTGGGATGAGGTGCTGCGCGTTAATCTGAAGAGTGCTTTCAATTGCTGCAAGGCAGCTGTGAGGGTGATGATGCGCAAGCGTTACGGGCGTATCGTTAACATTGGCTCGGTGGCGGGTATAGCTGGCAATGCCGGCCAGACTAATTACTCAGCCTCTAAGGCGGGATTGATAGGATTCTCGCGCGCGCTAGCGCGCGAGGTGGCACCGCGCAAAATCACTGTGAACGTTGTAGCGCCCGGTTTTGTACCCACGGTTCTGACAAACGATTTGCCCGAGGATTTCAAGGAGGCCTCGCTTGCCAGTATTCCGCTAGGGCGCTGGGCTGAGCCCAGCGAAGTGGCCGGCGCGGTGGCGTTTTTGGCTGGCGAGGCCTCCGGTTATATCACCGGTCAGGTGCTTAATGTCGATGGCGGCATGGTGATGTCATGAGGCTGCAATTTTGAGAGAGCCAGACAAAACAAGGTAGTAGCACCGCGGCATGACCGTACTATGGTGGTGCCCGCGGTGCTGGTGACCATCGCGTGGTTGTCAGCGCTCACGGCGACGGGTGTAGTGAGACTGGTTTCTGTGCCTGGCGGGGTAAATCGGAGCTTCAAACTCGACGCTGAAGAGGGTGTGCCAATCGAGGTGGAGAACAATTCTATTCGGGCGGCGTTGTACATTGTGGTCACGGCAGTGGCTGACACGCGAGCGGTTGGGGTGTAGTCCAAGGTCGGGCGCGTTTCAGGATGTGGTAGAAATGGAATGGCGCTGTATAAGCGTTTCGATCGTGTATGTCGATTGCAACTAAGTCAAATCCGATACGCACATGGGGTGGTCTGCCACTCTTCCGGTGCCAGGGGTGAGTAGTTATGAAAGCTCGGCGAAAAGCTCGATGCCTTGCCCTGCAGGTGCTCTACGAAATGGATTGCAGTGGCCATGCGCTAGTGGATACTTTCGAGTACCAGCGCGCGGCCACCGCGCTAACGGAGCGCCAGGCAGCATTTGCTCTACGGCTAGTAGAGGGCGCATGGGGGCAGCGTGTCTGGCTCGACCAGGTCATCCATCGTCACGCGCCCGAGTGGCCGCTCTCGCAGATGGCTTATATAGACCGCAATGTGCTGCGCATCTCTATATGGGAATTCGCGCTGAGCAGTGAGACACCTCTCAAGGTGGCTATTAATGAAGCTGTGGAGCTCGCCAAGCGCTTCGGCAGTGATTCTTCCTCACGCTTCGTCAACGGCGTTCTGGGCGCTCTGGCTGCCAAAGAGAACGACGTGCGCCAAATGTTGGCGGCGAAGGTGAGAAAAGAGGCTGAAGCGACATGAACGGATTTGGCGGCATTGGCGGCTGGGAGTTACTGCTAGTGGCAGTTATCGCTATGCTCGTGCTTGGTCCGGAGCACATGGTCCAACACGCTTATCGAATCGGTCGCTGGGCACGCAAACTCTCACGTTACTGGCAGGAGGGCGTAACTGCCTTTCGGGAACAGGTAAAGGACATTGAGGGGGAAGCCGTTGGCGACAGGGCTGAGTTGTCGGCTCTGTCGGAACTGAAGGATCTGGCTACCGAGATTCGGCTGGAGGATGTTTTGACGGACAGCGACCCAGTGCAAGCTGCGCCGGATACGTTCACACAAACAGATCCTGAGACCGTGAGGCCGGCGAGGGCTGCCGAGGAGGCTGCCTCCTCGAATGACCCCAAAACCGCAGCGGAAAAACCGATTTCGTACAACGCCTGGCGTCCACCCAAAAAGCCCACAACATGAGTCCTAGCAATCCCAACGACCAAAAACGCGGCGGGAAAATGCCGCTGCTTCAACACCTGGCTGAGTTACGCACGCGCATATTATGGTCAGCCGCCGCGATTGCCGTGGCATCCGGAGTGAGCTTTTGGTTTGCTGAGGAGCTCATCCAGATACTTATTAGGCCGTATGGTGGTCTGCTGCAGGTGATTGAGCCGACTGAAGGCTTCGCGGTTTTTCTGCGGGTGGGCCTGACCGGCGGGATAGCTTTGGCCTCTCCGCTGCTGATTTATCAAATGGTCTCTTTCGTGTCCCCGGGACTGACGCGTCGAGAGCGGCGGGTACTTATGGGAGTGGTTCCGGGTGCGCTGTTACTCTATGGGGCCGGCGCGGCCTTCGCTTGGTTTCTGATGATCCCGGCAGCTACCGATTTCTTGAGTAGATTCATGGCCGACATTTTTGTAGTTAATTGGACGTCTCGGGCGTTCGTCAAGTTTGTGCTTTCTATCACCCTATGGATAGGAGTGGCTTTTGAGATGCCACTGGTGCTCATGTTTCTCGCGTGGGTGGGCGCGGTGACGCCGCAAAAACTGCTCCATGGCTGGCGAGTGGCAGTTGTGATCATTGCAATTGTGGCGGCGGCTATCACTCCAACTATAGATCCGTTTAATATGCTCCTGGTGATGGCTCCTCTTTTCACGCTCTACGTTTTCAGTATCATGCTGACCGTGTTTCCATATAAAGCACGGCGACGCAAACTGGCCTAACACAGATTTTGCGCTGCGCGCTATAATGCTGGTGGCCATGCCGGACTGCCTGGTAAGCGGCGCCCCCCCGCTCAGGCCAGCTCGGCATGGCTCTTTCTTTCTGCCACGCACGTTCATCGTGACTAAGTCGCGCTGAGGTACAATGCGCGACAATGGCTTTCTTCGGGGCAAACGACTACATATGAATGAAGCGACGTCGCAAACTCTTACGCCTCCACGACCGCTCGAGCCGCGCCAGAACGCCATTATCGTAGGAGCTTCCTCCGGAATCGGCGCGGCGCTGGCGCGCCGTCTGTCCGGGGAGGGATACGCGCTGGCATTGCTTGCTCGTCGAGAGGCCCATCTGCAGAGTTTGTGTGCGGAAATAAACGCGGGCGGCGTGGGTGAAGCGATTTATTTCATCCATGATGTACTAGCTACTGCGGATGTGCCAGCTCTCTTCCAGAGAGTTTGCGTGGCGCTCGGGGGTCTGGACTTGTTTGTGTACAATGCGGGCACGCAGTACCCTAATGATGCGACTGTTTTCAGCTATGAAAAGGATTTACGTGTCTTTCGCGTCAATTTGCTAGGCGCGGCCGCCTGGGTGAATCTGGTCGCTGAGCGTTTCCAGCGCGCTGGTGCAGGTCATATTGTCGGCATTGGCAGCGTGGCCGGGGATCGTGGTCGACGCGGCATGCCGGCATACACGGCATCCAAATCTGGTTTGGAAACCTATCTAGAGGGGTGGCGGAATCGAGTGGCGCGATACGGCGTGACTGTCACTACCATCAAGCCAGGGCAGGTACAGACTGCGCTGCTGAAAAATGCGGACCGGGAGAGGACCCCGATTTCCGTAGAGGCCGCTGCAGAATCAATATGGAAGGCAATCAGCCGGCGGCAGGCCACGGCCTACGTGCCGGCACGCTGGGCGATAGTGGGTTTGGTGTTGCGTCATATGCCGGGCTTCATCTTTCGACGCCTGAATATCTGACCATCCGTGCGCGTTGAATTGTCCGCAGTACCCTTGGATAATATGCAGTACGTGTCCGCCTGGGGGCTGGCGTCAGGAGGGCTTTGCCACGTACATCGTCCAATGGACGATGTCGGCGTGCGGAGGGTTTTTCAGCTAGCGCGCAGGCACGGACTGTCGGTGGCTTGTAGGGGTGCGGGCCAGAGCTACGGCG
>PVBE012797571.1_pt1 | contig 12341 bp, 13 predicted proteins | sample 1631181 | NCBI WGS metagenome assembly PVBE01 (sample SAMN08397723, study PRJNA350692) | Marine metagenome, whole genome shotgun sequencing project. | isolation source: water | place: Pacific Ocean | collected 2012-04 | reverse complement strand
CAGCAGATGTGCCAGTTGCAAAGGCGCGAATGCTCACCGCAAGCTGTTTGCTGGCGGTTTTGATTTGAAGGTTGATTTCATTGGCTGAGGCTGCGGATGTAATCAGAAGAGCCATGGCAATTGGTGCGCCTAATAGCATTCTCATGTTGCTTGGATGTTGTCTCTTATTGGGGTGGGAATCGCTGGCAATCATAATATATTTTATAAGTATATTGCATATTATAGACTTGATAAATAATCCATGCATTTGCGTGCGCAGATATTTCCTTGAGCCACTCTTTTTTGCCTTTAATGCTTGCTTGTTACTTGGATCGCCCTCCATTGCTTGATTCGTCTCTTCCTCTGGTCTACCTGGTGCTCTAGCAAGAGAGCCGCTGTAATTTGAGCAATTATATAGCCGGATGGTTTTCCGCTACAGATCTTATGCGACGTGTTTGTGCGGAATGAATGTTGTGATTCGCTGTGTTGATTATTCAGGTATAGGTGTTGACGAGATTGTTCTCTGGTAGCTCTTTCTCGGCTACTTGCTTCGCTTGGCAAATGGCGAACACTGCTTATGAGTCGTTTCTCGCCTGGCTTGAGCAGAAGTTGGAAGCTCAATGGCGGCATCTGATCTGTTGATGGCACCCAGGAGCACCATTCACTAAACCGATCTAATCCCTTCAAGGCTTGAGTGAAAATGGTTTTACTCGTGAGCGGTATTCGGCGTTGGCATTAACACGCCCAATTGGACAGCGAATTGTGATTGGGCTATTCGGCGCTCTGCTGTTCGGTCTTGCTGGAGCATCGCCGCTGAGAGCTGCGGAGCGATTGGAGGTGCAGCTTGAGGGGATGGTGATACCAGTTTGGATTAGGGAGTTGGTTGATTTGGGGCAGCCCGGGGGCAGCAGTAGTTCTGAACTCATCACCTGGCTCAATTTGCTCGATGCCGATAGCCGCTTCGATCTCTTTGAGCTGCTTCAGGCATCCTTGCTTAAAGACCAGAGCATGGCTCGACAGATGCTGCGTAGTTGGGCAGGACGTCAGCTGCTTGATGCCGTCAGTGATTTGGTGAGGGTCGATGACGACAGTAGTGGAATTGTCTTGTTCAACACTCTGGAACTGCTCTTGAACAGTCAGTCAGAGGTGACCGCACTGGACTTGCTTGAAGAGCTCCCTGCTCAAAATGTACGCCTCGATCTTGATGCTCTACTTCAGGTGGCAAGTCGCTGGCGGCGTCAGTTGCAACAGCAGCAGCAGTTGGTGCTAGCGCTCGGGAGGTTTCCCGCAACACAAGTTCCAGTTTTGCCAGAGCTGGCAGGTAAGGAAGTTTTTGCCGCAGGGCATGAGTTCAAACCTTTACCAGTGGCTCATCGCACCAAGCCCCTCCAGCTAGAGGTGTGGCGCCCACCTGATGGCACTCCGTTGCGGTCGAGCTGGGTGGTGCTCATGCCAGGCTTGGGTGGAAGCCAGGATCATTTTCGTTGGTTGGCTCTCAGCCTTCAACGTAAGGGCTGGCCGGTTGTGGTGCTTGAGCATCCAGGTAGTGATGCCAGAGCGGTGCATGCTCTGCTGAAGGGGCAACGACTTGCACCTGGAGCAGAGGTGTTGCCTGGCCGCTTGGCGGATCTGCAGGCTGTCCTGCGGGCACGAGAGCAGGGCACGTTGGTATTGCCTGGTCAGAGGTTGGTGCTGATGGGTCACTCCCTTGGGGCACTTACGGCTCTATTGGCTGCTGGTATTACCCCGGAGCCTGGTTTGTATACCCGCTGTCGTAAGGCTCTAGACGATCTTCCTCTTACCAATCTCTCGCGGTTATTGCAATGTCAGTTGGTTGATGTGCAAATGCCAAAGCTGCAGTCAATCCCTCAGCTAGAGGCAATCGTTGCTCTCAACAGTTTTGGTAGCTTGCTGTGGCCTCGACATGGGGCTGTGCCTTTGTCGGTTCCAGTGTTGCTGACTGGCGGCACCCTTGATTTGATTACTCCTCCGCTGAGTGAGCAGCTCGATTTGCTTTTAGCAATCTCACCCCATCCCGCTAGTCGAGTCGTGCTTGTGGAGGGCGCCAGCCATTTTTCACCGGTGCGGGTTGAAGGTCAGATGGGTGAGGGTCGTGGCGATGATCTCTTTCAACTAGGTGAAGAGCTGGTGGGGCGTCAACCGCTAGCTGTGCAGCGATTGTTGGCAGTTGAGATTCAAATCTTTTTGGAGCAGGTTGAGGCTGGCGAAGCCCTTGAGGGCTCCACACATCAGCAGGTTGGCGATTTGCGACTTCATCGTTTGGATCGCAATGCAGCAGAGCGACTTCGCAAATCTCAGTAGCGGACGCGGGGATCAATCAGAGCAACGAGCAGATCCACGCTCACGCTTACCAGCACCATCAGGGCAGCCACGACAACCACAATTCCTTGAACCACTGGGTAGTCGCGTTGGTTGATTGCTTCTTGGAGCCGTAGGGCGATGCCTGGCCAGGAGAAGGTGACTTCAATTAACAGTGCGCCGCCAATCAGCGATGCCACTGTGATACCAGCAATGGTGAGTACTGGCAGAAGGGCGTTAGGAAGGGCATGGTTGAGCACCACCTGTTGCTCACTCAGCCCCCGGCTACGGGCAGCTTCAACGTAATCGGATTGCAGTGTGCGGCCAAGATTGAGTCGCAGGGTACGGCTGAAAATCCCACTGAGTAGAAGGCCTAGGGTCCCTGCCGGTAACACCAGGTGTCGCACTGCTCCTTGAAGAGATATCCAGTCCTTGCTACGCAGACTGTCGAGGATCAGGAAGCCGCTCCCATCTGGTGGTAGCAAGCTCGGGGGAAAACGTCCGCCAATAGGTAGCCAACCGAGAATGACTGCAAACAGCAGTTGAACGATCATCGCGGCCCAGAACGGTGGCAGGGCGTAGGTTCCAATGCCGTAGAGGCGCCCTGCGAGATCCAGTTTGCCTTCCGGGCGGGCAATACCACTGAAACCAACAACCAGACCCACGACTGCAGCAATCAATAGTGCCATCAGGCTTAGTTCCAAGCTGGCTGGGAGGGCTCTGGCAATGATCTTGCTCACTGGTTCCTGGTTGAGAAGAGCTTGGCCTAGATCGCCATGAATTAAGTCTTTGATGAAGTGCAGGTATTGATTTAAAAGCGGCTGATTAAGTCCAAGCCGGGTGCGCAGAGCAGCGCGGGCTGCAGCCGGCGCACGATTGCCTAACACGGCATCGACTGGATCTCCTGGTGCTACCCGTAGGAGTAGAAACACCATGCTGGCAATGAGCCAGAGCATCACCGGTGCCAGGGCCAAGCGGGTCGAGCTATAGCGCAGTAGTTCTCTCCCTCGGCCCATCAGTGCAGCTCCCGTAGACGGGGGAGCATTAACTGGCCGCTACCGTCAAATTCTGGCTTGGATAAGCGCAGCTGGGCCCAAGCTCGTGGTGCTACCAGCCAGATTGGTAGATAGGCCGCTCCGGCGGCGGCGTTGCGCTCGATCTCTCCGAGCTGGTGGAGACGATCGGGTCCGCGAAGTTCATCGCTGAGGCGAAGGCTCGCTTCTAGCCCATGTGCGGTCCAGAAGCTGCCGCTAATTGCCGCTTCCCCCTCTTCGCATACAGACCCATTGGCTTTGCTGCAGCTTAATAATGGAGCTAAATAGGCTTCCGGGTCAGGATAGGCGCCTCGCCACTCAAGGATGACTGCCTGGAATGCGCCCTCCCCCAGTTGGCGGTAAACGGTCGTCGATTCGACGCTATTGAGCTTCAGGGTCAGGCAATCCGAGAGGTCACGTTCCACCTGTGCCTGCCATGTAAGCGCAAATAGCTTGTCTGCTGGCACGTTGGAACGGAACGTGAAAGGGAGTGTCAGCTTTTGAGTTCCGCAATAACCTGCCTTTTGCAGCAGCAGCTTGGTTCGTTGAGGGTTGTAGCTGGGCCAAGGTGAGATTGGTTCAGCCTGCAAGTTTGGCGGCACTAAAGACCGCAGCGGGCGTCTGAGTCCATAGCTCACGCGCTCAACCATCAGCTGACGGTCGAGGCTGTACGCGAGGGCCTGACGCACGAGGGGTTGATTGAGTGGAGCGGCATTGCTGAGTAGAGTGATGTAACCAATTTCAAGTGCTGGCCCCGCTCCTTCGCGGAGCTTCCCTTGCTTGGCAAGGCGATGGAGGGCAAGGCGTTGGTCTTCATCCAGTGAATTGGAGAGCAGGACATCCACTTCACCGCTTCGTAGGGCACCGAATAGGGCAGTTGAGTTGCTCAGATTGATGAAATCGATTCCAGCATTACTGGCCTCGGTACTCCAGTACTGCAGAAACGGCTCAAGCCGTTGTTGCTGGGTCTGGAAGCTAGTGAGTCGGTAAGGGCCGGTTCCAATGAATTGCTTATTTAGGAACTGATCTCTGTGCTTGGCGTAGGCCGTTGGTGATACCGGCGTCAGATTGATTGAGGTGAGTAGTCCCTCTAGAGAAGTTGAGGGTCTTGTTAGTCGAAGGCGTAGCAGGTAGGGACCTGCTGCCTCCACGGCGGCAATCCGTCCCCCTACCACGTAGTTGAGGGTGCCGATACGCAGAAATCGCCGCAAGCTGAAGGCCATCGCGGCGGCATTGAATTGGGTGCCGTCGTGAAACAGCACATCTTTGCGCAGAGGGATCGAGATAGTGAAGCCGCCATCACTGATCTGAGGTGGGGCGGATGCTAGTCGTGGCTCTAGGTCCCCTTTGTGATCAAGTCGGTAGAGGGGTTCCCCGAGGGCGCTCAGTAGTTGCAGAGCATCAAAAGTACTGGCCTGGGCAGGATCGAGAGAGGTGATCTTGCCAGCACTAGCCACGACAAGTCGCTCACTACGGCGAGGCGGCTGACAGGCAACCTGGCTCAGCGCTAGGGAGAAAGCAAATAGAGCAGCGGCCCAGCGCAGAGAATCACGACGGCCGGAGCTGGGCACAACGCGGGCGGATCGGATGGCCTTTATTCAAAGACTTGCTAGTGAGTGTCGTTGTGTTCGATTGGAGGAGCAGGTGATTTGTTGCATCGACACTTCAAATACCGGTGATCCATTGGGAAGCAGAGGCCAACGTCTCACCCAACAGCGATTGTGGTCATCGTCGATTCCGATCACCTGGAATTGCTCTTTACCACTGAGGAGTTGAACACAGTCACCTTGATGGAGATCCATGATGGGTCGGAAGTCCGGCTTGGGAAAGAGTTGGACTTTTGACAACATCGAAGCGTTAGACATGAACCTTTGGGGGCACAGGTCAGCGTCTGCAGACTTGATCTCTCAACTTGTTTTGCAACTCCTGCTTAAGGAGGGGTCTCTTTGTCAGGGGGTGGCTGGCGGTTAAAGGCAGCTCAAATGGGCGGCAAGTCCTTTGACCTCAGCCATAGAGGTGATTGCAGTAAGGGCATCTTTCATCTGGCCTTGACTTATTTCATGGGTAATCACAACGATTTCGGCGCCGGCATCGGAGGCATCGAATTGGACGATTGATTGAATCGAAATGCCACGATCGCCGAAGCAGCTACCGATCCGACCGATCACGCCTGGTGTGTCCTCTGCGTTGAAGCGCACATAGTTGCGCTGACGGATGGCACTTGGATCAACTAGGTGACAAGAACGCCAACTGCTTGCGGCGAGAAGGGGATCGAGGCTGCCGTTGACTTCCCCTAGTTGGCGTATACCGGCAATGTTGAGGATGTCCGCTACCACAGCGGAGGCGGTGGGTCCAGAGCCTGCTCCTGGGCCATAAAACATCACGCGGCCGATCGGATCGCCCTCAACCAGAATGGCGTTGTTCACGCCATTCACTCCAGCAAGCGGGTGGTCGAGAGGCACCATTGTTGGCTGCACCCGTACAGCCAAGGGCAAGGACTGACTGGTCTGAATGTCTGAGTTAAGACGTTCGGCGACAGCCAATAGTTTCACCCTGTAGCCAAGCTGTGTGGCGTAGTCCACATCGCGGCGTTGAAGGTTGTTGATGCCTTGGGTGGGGATTGAGTCACGGTCTACAGGTCCACCGAAGGCCAGCCCACTGAGGATGGCAATCTTGTCGGCCGCATCGAACCCCTCAACGTCGGCCGCTGGATCTGCCTCTGCGTAGCCAAGATCCTGGGCGGTCTTAAGCACGTCGTCATAGGCCACCCCTGCCTGTGCCATGCGGCTGAGGATGTAGTTGGTCGTGCCGTTGATGATGCCGCTCACTCGTTCGATCCGGTTGCCACCCAGTGATTGCTTAAGTGGCTCGATGATCGGGATGCCACCGCCGACGGCAGCTTCGATCAGTACGTATACCCCTGCTGCTGCAGCAGCTGCTGCAATCTCTTCGCCATGTCTTGCAATCACGGCTTTGTTAGCTGTAACAACGGCTTTGCCGGCGGCAATGGCTCGCATGATCAGGGTTCGGGCTGGTTCGATCCCTCCCATGACTTCAACAACCACTTGAACAGAGGGATCATCAACAACGGTCTGTGGGTTGTTGGTCAGTAAGGATGCGGGGAGCTCAATCGGGCGAGGTCGTTGCAGATTTCGAACCGCTACACGAACCAGTTCAAGCTCTGCCACCAGAGGATGCCGCCCTTCGGGGGCTTGGAGGATGCCTGCAACACCGGCGCCTACCGTTCCAAGCCCCAGGAGACCAACTCCTATTTTCGTGCCCATGGCAGCTGTGTCCAGTCGTGTACTTGCTGGCCGGACTCTAGGAAGTTGTGGAAGACGACACCCTGGCAAGCTGCTGGGCCTGGGCTTTCATATTTAGCAAGATATTTAGGAATCCGTTAGCTCTTGATGGGGTGAGGCTGCCTTGAAGGCCTGTGGCTTTAATGAAGCTTGGGTCCACGGCCATGACTTGCTGAGGTGTGAGATTGCTGAGGCCTTGAATCAGCATTGCCAGCAATCCTCTTGTAATCAGTGCGTCGGAGTCTCCCTGCCAGTGAAGCCGTCCTTCCACGAGTTCACCAAGGACATGGACCTGGGAAACGCATCCCTTCACCTTGATGGCGTCGGTTTGTAATTCCGGGGACATTGGCGGCAGCTTTTTGGCCAGCCATAGAACATATTCGTAGCGGCGGCGCGGATCAGAGGTGCCGTTAAGTCGTTCGACCATGCTGTCTAGGGCTTCACTGCCAAAGCTTGAGGATGCGGCGGTGGGCTCAGCCATGGCGAAGGATCAGGATTTGAGTTTGAGGCGCTGCTGACCCACGCTAAACAAAAGGCCTGCAAGACCCAGCAGGAGAGGTGATTCAGTGCTGGCGAGGAACCATGGTGTTTGTGGAGTCTTGGGTTGGGTGACCACCTCATCAAGCTGCACCTTGCCTGAGCGGATTGGCAGCATCAGATAGTCACGGTGACCTGGGCCACCATCCACCTGCAGGTCGAGGGTGCCTTCCTGTAGGTCTGGCAGGGTCAAGCTCAGCTTTCCTTGTTGATCCATTCGACCCAGCTCTTGGCCTGGTGCTCCGTTGGCTTCTAAGACGCGTACCACTGCTCCCTCAACAGGTGTTCCTGTTGAGAATTGGCTGTGAAGTTCCAGGCTGCCATCGAGGTAGTTGAGAGTGCTTTCAATGGCATGGGCTTTCGCTGGCTGACCTTGTCCGAGGCCAAGAGATGCTGTTGCGATCAATAGAAACAAAGGCTGGATCAGGCGCCGCATTGCATAGCCTCAAAATTCTGATAATCATTTTGATTGATTCTTGAAAGATTGACTAGTCGTTGAGTGGCTGCTTTTGAGACCGTTGTGGTGCCTATCTTGCTCAATATTTATAAGAAGAGAATGTTTTTCATCTGATAACGGCAGTAATGGCATGTTTGCAATATTTTTGATGCCAATTCCCAGTATTGGTTTTGTCCGGATTCAACTAATTCGATTGTGACTTTTAATTGATCAATGACCCATATGCAATGAATGAGCAATATCTTCGTAATCACTGCCTGAAATAGGAGTTGGATCTTGTAAGTCGATATTCCATTGAATTGCAGTGCCTTCAGCAGCAAGGCCTGGATGAAGTAGATTAACTCCTTCAATCATTAGGGTATTCAAAAAATTATCTTGAGTTGTAGAGCCTTGCTGCCCACTGACAAAATAAGAGCTGAAAACGTTTTCTATATTCCCGCTGCCATGGGCAGACTTTTCAATGCTAGCAAGAGTTAGTAGACCACTGTTATTATCTGTATCCCTGATGGAGATGAAGGCAGCTTCGTCTTTGGTGATTCCATATGAACTGCCAGATGGTGTGGTGATGTCCCCCCAAAATAGCCATTTCAGTTCATCAACATAGATGTTTCCCTCTCCTGTAGCAGGGTCAATCGCTCCTCCAACTTGGCCGACTTCTACTTCTCCTGTAAGGTCAAGAGTGTAACCTAGTAAAGACGTATTAAATGATCTTTGAGGGCAAATAAACGAAAGGATATTGCCTTGAGTGTCCGCGCCAACGGAAACAATTGATTGCCCAAATAACAGTTCCCCAGGATTGCCGTCTATAGGATCATATTGAAAAACAACATCCTCTGCTTCTAGCAGTAATTCCACTTCAGAGTCTAAGGAATGATTTTCGTGAAGCTCAATATCTTCCTCATATGACACCAAGGCATTCTCCATTCCTTCCTCGAATTCCCGATCGTTAATCTTATTGTCTTCATTTTGCTCGATAATTTAAGTCTTAAGGTAGGTTAATTGAAAGATTGCCAAGTGTCAAGAAAATATTGAACTTAAGCCTTGTTTATTTGTAATGACAGGGCTGACTTGATGTAGTCGTTATTCGTAATTTGGGGGCTAATTTTAAGTTTCTGGCTGATTTTAAGTTTTTACTTTACTCTGGAAACTCCTGTTTCACTAATCCAGCCATCAAGGGGCACATCCCAACTTTCACGAGGCAGTAACTCTGTTGATATGCAGGCTTGTGGAACGACCGCAAAGGCTGGAATCTTGTGCCAAGTAACCTCACTTCGGAGACGGTCGAAGAAACCACCTCCATAGCCGAGCCTGATCCCTCGTTGATCCATCGCCAGAGCAGGTATCAGTAAGAGGTCTATGGCATCGGCTTCAAGGGCGGCCTCATCCAGCGGGGCCGGAATCATGCAGGCATCTTTTCGCAGTGGAGTGAGTGTCCAAGGGTGGTAAGTGAGACTTCCGTCCTCCCCACTGACTGGTAGTGCCAAGGGCAACTTCAAGTTGAGTTTCAGTTCGCGGAGGTCTACTTCTCCGCTAAGCGGCCAATAAACACCAATGTGCCCTCGTAGCTTCCCAGCTTTTAAGTAACCCTGAACAGTGTTAACAACCTGCTGAATGATTCTGTTTTGAACCGCAGGTAATTGTTGAGCGCGCAGGGCCTTGAATTGACGACGAAGCTTGGCTTTGGCGATGGCTTGATTCATCGCGTTAGGTAACCCCAGCGGCCCATGAGTGGAAAGATCAGGGGGATTGTTGTTTGATCTGGCGGCCAGAGTCTCTGCAGTTCCATGCTGAGTTGTGGCAGCAAGTCATGTCCCTCCTGCTTTGCTTTCCTCAAAGCCGACCAGGTTCCTATGTAACCGATCAGCTGATCACAGCTCCATTTAAGGGAGATGCAGAGTTCTTGGGGTAACGATTTGCTGATGGCGGGGAATGGCAGGTTCTGATAGTGGTTGTCGACATGCTGACGCTGGGGAGGCCACCAGCTCCATAGCCTTTCGCCGTAAAGCTGATCTAGCCACAACTGCAGTAGAGGGGGCGCCCCTTGCGGAGGGTCATAGCCCACCCAGACCATCAGTCCACCTGGGCGTGCCACCTTGAATGCTTCCTCGTTGAATCGGGGTACATCTAGCCAGTGAATGGCGGCGGCCACCACAATTGCGTCCATGCATGCGTTGGGAAGCCCGGAATCTTCAGCTGCTGCTACTTGGTAATGAATGTTTGAGTGAGCTGGTGCGGCAGCAACCTGAGCTGGGCTGAGATCGGTTGCATCGACGCGATCAAAGTGCCTTGCAAGCCCTAGAGAGGCCTGGCCGCTACCACAGGCAACGTCCCAGCAACGTTGGTGGCTGGCGGCTTTGCTGCTGATCCAGGCAAACAGGGATTCCGGGTAATAGGGGCGCTGTTGGGCGTAGGACTCAGCCACGCTGTCAAACCAGCCGTGTTTTGGTGAGCAGGAGGGGTCCATGAGTGGTTTTAGCGCTGGAACCAACCCGTGAGTGCTATGGCCAGGGCGTCGGCGGCATCATCGGGTCGGGGCGGCTGATCAAGATTCAATTCGCGCATCACCGCATCGAGCACTTCATCTTTTTCAGCATGGCCTGAGCCTGCCAGAGCAAGCTTGATCTGCATCGGTGGGAATTCCATCACTGGCACTCGAAAGCGTGCCAGGGTCATGATGATGACTCCACGTGCCTGGACCACGCTGATCGTCGTGCTGGAACGGTAGAAGAAGAATTTCTCCACAGCGGCCAGTTGGGGCTTCCAACGACGGATGAGCTGGCGTAGATCGCTGGCGATTTCTACCATCCGTACACCGTCGTCAATGCCGGGGTTGGTGCGGATGATGCCGCAATCGAGCATCTGCTGTTGTCCGTTGCTGGTGTCGATGACCCCGTAGCCCACCCTGGCGAGGCCAGGGTCGATGCCAAGGATGCGCAAGCGTTCAGCCTGCCTGAGTTGTTAGCTCGAAGTCAGCCTGATCGCTGTTCTCGCTGCGTTCGAACACTTTGCAGAAAATTTTGACGACGCGATCCCCTGAATCAATCTGCTCGAGGGGGTCTTTACGCAATCGATGGCGTAGAGAGCACGAGATCACGCGTGCCACATCTTCTTCCGAAACCTCTGTTCGGCCTGCAAAGGCTGCTAGAGCCCTAGCGGCACGGTTGGTGACGATATCGCCACGCAGTCCATCCACATCTAGTTCGCCACAGACAGCCGAGATGCGCAGACGCAAATCGTTGTCGATGCTCACCTGTTCAAGACGTTGCTGGGCCTCAATGACCCGTTGTTGTAACGCGTCTTGGTTGGCCTGAACCGATGTGGCAAAGGTGTCGGGATCGCTATCAAAGGCGGTGCGCTGATCAACCACCTGCACCCGTAGGTCTGGATCGCGGACAGTGCGCACCTCAACACTCATGCCAAAGCGATCAAGGAGTTGGGGGCGTAGCTCGCCCTCCTCGGGGTTGCCGGAGCCGATCAGTACGAATCGGGCAGGGTGTCGCACTGATACGCCTTCACGTTCCACCGTGTTCCATCCTGAGGCCGCTGAATCCAGCAGCACATCGACAAGATGGTCGTCGAGCAGATTGATCTCATCGACGTAGAGCAAGCCGCGGTTGGCCTTGGCAAGCAGGCCTGGCTCGAATGCACGAACTCCTTCACTGAGGGCCTTCTCGATGTCGATGGTGCCGCAGAGACGATCTTCAGTGGCACCGAGAGGCAAATCCACCATCGGGACCTGTCGCGCCTCAGTGGCCAGGCTTTCACCATGTTCAATGCGTTGGCGCACGTCACTGCTCTGTAGATCAGGATCAGTGGGTGAGCTGTTGTAGGGGTCGCCAGCTACTACATCAATCCCTGGCAGGAGATCTGCTAGGGCTCTGATCGCGGTGGACTTGCCCGTGCCTCGATCTCCCATGATCATGACTCCGCCGATTCGCGGGTCGATCACGTTGAGCAGCAGAGCCAGTTTCATCTCTTCCTGGCCAATCACGGCGGTAAAGGGAAAGACCCTGCGCTTGCGGGTTGAACTCACGGGTTGATGTCTGGAGTTGTTTTGGATTGTTTCACAGGCAGGAGTGTGAGCACTTGCGGCGGGGTGGCATCAGCGGGGTAAATCAGTCGAATTCGGACATCTCTAGTTTCTCCTGGCGTCAGGCTGATGCGACCAAGGTCTGGCCCCATCTGCCCCTGCCGCAGGACTAGGTGGAAGCGGCGACGGCCCATGGGTCGACTGGATTGACTGGACTCGCTATCGAGTCCACTGACCTCGATCAGTCCTCGATACATCACAGGTCCGCTGGCTGAGACGCGAAAGTCAAGACTTGCGTCGTTGTTGTCCTTCTTTAAGGGGGACTCAAGGGTCAGCAAGAAGGATTTTGCTTGCTGTGATCCGTTGTGTAGCGGCAGAGTGAGGTCATATTCAACTCCGTAGTTCCCATGGGCAGCCCATGCTGTGTTCTCGTAGTGCGCTTGTAATTCAGCGGTTTGTACCTGATCCGTGCCGAGGCTGCCTCTCTCGAGGCTGCTGATAGGCCAGGAGATGGGTGTATTGATTGTGCTTAGCACGGTGCTACCAGGATCAGTCAGGGTTATCTTCCATGTGCTGCCCAGCTGGATTCCGCTGACGCGCGAATACACGATCTTGCCGCTGCTACCTCGAGGCGTGGGGTGATGTTCCTTGGGGCTGAGTTCGCCGCTTTCAAGCAGCTCAAT